>OCOJ01033791.1_pt4 | contig 102235 bp, 113 predicted proteins | sample 1539251 | NCBI WGS metagenome assembly OCOJ01 (sample SAMN01911457, study PRJEB22624) | soil metagenome | biome: Soil | place: Malaysia | collected 2012-04-30 | depth RA_metagenome m
CGGTGATAACGTTCGGGAACCGACCGAACCCGAGGGCCGGCTTCTGCTTCGCATCAAAGGGAGAGAATCCGGTGGCGAGCGCGACCGACCGGACCGTCACCGTCTCGTGCCGCGCTCGCATCCCGAGGTCGATCGCGTCCGCGGGGCAGACGCGTACGCACTCGCGACACTCCGAACAGACCCCGCAGTCGAGGCACCGGTTCGCGCTCGTGCGCGCCTCCTCCTCCGAGAAGACGNGAGCAGACCCCGCAGTCGAGGCACCGGTTCGCGCTCGTGCGCGCCTCCTCCTCCGAGAAGACGGTCTCGTAGTCCGTGAACGAGCGGACCCGCTCGGCGACGGGCGTGTGGTGGATGCGTACCGGCGGCCGGGAGGTCGTGTCGCGACGAGCTTCCTCGGCGACGGTAGCGGGGTCGACCTTCGGGAGGCGGTCATCGAATGTTACCGCGTCGAGCGGTTCCCCACGGAGGTACCGGTCGAGGTAGAACGCGGCTCGCTTTCCCTGCCCGATGGCGCTCACGATCATCGAGGGGCCCGTGACGGCATCCCCTCCCGCGAAGACGCCCGGCAGGGAGGTGGCGAGGGTCTCGGGGTGAACCTTGATGGTCCCGTTGCGCTGGAGCTCCACCTCGGCCGCGAACGCCGAGGTGTTCGGGGCGAGACCGATCGCGGTGATGACGACGTCTCCCGTCACGGTCTCTTTGACCGTCGAGTCGAAGGTCGGGTGGAACCGGTGCTCCGCATCGAACACGGAGGTGCAGCGGACCAGCTCGACCCCGGTGACCCGTCCGTCCGTCCCCCGGATCTGGCCGACACCCCACGAGTTCGTGACGACGACGCCCTCCTCCTCCGCCTCCTGAATCTCCCAGGGATGAGCCGGCATCTCGGACCGGGACTCGAGGCAGTAGAGCTTCACTGACCGGGCACCGAGGCGGAGCGCGCTGCGGGCCGAGTCGATGGCGACGTTCCCGCCGCCGATGACGACCACCGTCCTTCCGGTGAAGTCGGGAGGGCGACCGGCGTTGATGTCGTGCAGATAGGCGACCGCGTCGTGAACGTCCGGAAGGTCCTCCCCCGGCACCTGGAGCTTGCGACCGCCTCGGTCGCCGGTCGCGAGGTAGACCGCGTCGAACCCCTCCGCCCGGAGCGCCGCAAGAGAGGAGACCGGGTGGTCGGTCTCGATCCGGACGCCGAGAGCGGTGATGTTGGCGAGGTCGCGTGCCACGACGTCCTTGGGGAGCCGGTAGGCCGGGATGCCCCATCGGAGGATCCCTCCGGGCTCGCGGTCCGCCTCGAAGACCGTGACGTCGTAGCCAGACCGCCCGAGGACGAAGGCAGCGGCAAGGCCGCTCGGGCCCGAGCCGACGATCGCCACTCGCTTTCCTCGTCGCTCGGCCGGGGGGCCGTATTCGGGGGCGGGATGCGACGCGTAGTACCGGTCGGCCATGAACCGCTTGATCCCGCGGATCGAGACGGTCCCCTCGAGCTTCCCTCGCGAGCAGGCCTCCTCGCACGGCGCGTAGCAGGCCCGGCTCAGCACGCCGACGAGGGGAGCGTCCTCGAGATGCTGGCGGAATGCCCGGTCGAATTCTCCCGAGCGAACGAGGGAAATGTAGCCGTGGGGCTTCACCCCGGCGGGACAGGTGAACGAGCACGGGGACGAGCCCCGCCGCGTGAGGACCGCCTTTTTCGGGACGGCCTGCGGGAACGCGATGTGGGCGGCCCGTCGCGCCGCGAGGTCGTAGTTGAACTCGTCCGGCACGGCGACCGTGCACGCCTCCTGGCAGAGGGAGCAGCCGGTGCACTTCGTGGGGTCGACGAACGTCGGCTTCCGGGTCAGGCGGACGACGAACCCCCCGTCGGGCCGGGGGGTGATCTCGTCGACCTCCGAGTAGACGAGCGGCCGGATGTTCGGGTGGTTGTTCACCGCGGCCATCTTGGGCGTCGAGATGCAGCTCGCGCAATCGAGGGTCGGGAACACCTTGCTGAGGAGGATCATCCGTCCGCCGACGCTGGGCTCCTTCTCGACGAGGAGGACCTTGAACCCCATGTCCCCGAGCGTGAGAGCGGACTCCATCCCGCCGACCCCCGCGCCGACCACGAGGACGTCGTAGTCGGTCGGGGGAGGGGGAGCGCTCATGGAGCCACCGCCGCCCCGAGGGGAGCCGCGCTCGGGAGCCCGGAGAGCGCCTTCGCAAACGCCTTCATGTGGTTCACGAACGGTTCGGCGCAGACCGAGCAGATCGCCGCGGTCTTCACGCGGGCCGGGTCGAGCGCATCGGACCGAAGCAACGCCTGGGCCTGGTTCACTACTTGGGCCGTGCGCGCGACGCAATCGGAGAGGTACGAGCACTCCGGTCCATCGGCGGCGACGAAGACCCCGTCAAATCCGGCCCGGATCGCGTGGACGATCCACCGGGGGTTGACGCCCCCGGAGCACGGAACGGCGATCACCTCGACGGTCGCGGGGTAGTCCATGTGGGAGCTGCCCGCGAGGTCGATCCCCATGTCGGAGATCGCGTTGGTCGAGAAGACCAGGACGCGAGGTCCGCGCCGACCCGGGCCGAGGGTGGTCACGATCACTTGCTCCGACGCACGTAGACGTGCCAGAGTCCCGCGTCGGCGACGGTGCCGAGGTACTCGTGCCCGACCTTCTTCGCCCAGAGCGGAATGTCCTCGGTCGTCCCTTCGTCCGAGGAGATGACCTCCATCACCCCGTGCATCGGGACCGAGGGAACGCTCCGCTTCGCTTCGAGAAGCGGGCCGGGGCAGGCGACCCCGCGAGCATCCACGACCTTGTCGACCTTCAGCGTCTTCAGCTCTTCCGTGTTCATTGGATTCTACCTCCGTTGGTGTGCAGGACTTCGATCACGCCGGGACCGGGACCGGTCGGTGGATTCGTCGGGCCTCCGAGCTCCCGCGCTTCCGGTCGGGGACCACCTTGCCCCAGTCGAGCCGGGCCGGCGCGGCCTGCCGGTCTCCGAGCAGGGCCTGCCGGACCAGTCGGCAGCTCTCCGCGAGCACCGGGCTCACGAGCGTGTAGCGGACCTCGTGCCCGTTGCGCTGGGCCCGGACCACTCCGCGGTCGCGCATGACCCGCAGGTGCTGGGACGTGTTCTGGAGCGACAGCTCGAGCCGTTCGGCGATCTCACTTACGGTCGTCGGGCCGTGTCCGAGCAGGTCCACGATCATGAGGCGCTTCGGGTGGGCCAGGACCCGAACGAGGTCCGCTTCGAGCTCGAAGCCGTCACGCTCGAGACCCAGGTCGGGCGCCCGGGCGGGTGTGTTCATCGCCGTCCGCGCCTAGATGAACAGGGTCATCCGGCTCTTGTCGGCCGCGTCGATGAACGTGCCGACGTTCGCGTAGGTGATGCCGTCGATGAGCTCCTCCTTGTGGATGCCCATCAGGTCCATCGACATCGTGCAGGCGATGAACTTCACGCCCTGTTCCTGCGCGCTCTTCATCAGCGCGGGCAGGCTCATGACGTGCTTCTTCACCATCTCCTTCTTGATCATCCGCGTGCCGAGCCCGGCCATGTTCATCTTCGAGATGTGAAGGTGCTCGGGCCCCCGGGGCATCATGCTCCCGAACATCTTCTCGGCCGTGGTCTTCTTGCCCTGGACGTGGACGGGTCCTCCCTTCCGGAGGATGTTGAGCCCCCAGAACGTGAAGAACATGTTCACGGGCAGGTCCATCGAGGCCGCGCCGTTCGCGATGATCAACGCTGCGAGCGCCTTGTCGAGGTCGCCCGAGAAGACCACCATGGCGAGGCCGTTCTGGGCTGGCGGAGAGGTCTCCGGCGACTCCGCGGACAGCCCGAGGTCCTTGTGCAGGCTCGTTCCGGTTGTGGCAACCGCTGCTCCCGACATTTGTGTCACCCAGGTTGGATCCATTCTCCCGCAATTGCTCACTTGCAGGATGATGCAAGGACGCAACTTGGTCCGCTAATAGTCCGCGTCAGGCCGGTTTCACCCGACCGGGAGTCCAACGGCCATCCGTCGGGCGGTGCGGCCCGGAGGTCCGTTCCGCCGGATCGGCGGAGTGCGGGGTCTCACGGCCGGCCCAGCGCGTCCGCAAACTGAGAGAAGCGGAACGGGCGAGTGAGCCAGACGACCCCGTCCGAAGCCTCCGGGAGGTCGGGCAGGCGCCCCGGGGTTCGGCCGAGGACCACGCATCGGAGGCCGGGTGCGATCGAGCGCGCCTCCCGTACCAACTGAGAGACCGTCCCATCGGATAGGTCCGAATCGACGACCATGTGCGTCAACCTCCGCTCTCGGCAGGTTTGGAGCGCCTGAGCGGCTCCATCCGCTTCGCCCGCGACCGGCACGTGGTGGATCCGCAGGAGCGCCTGGAGCAGGATCCGGTCCTCGGAGCTTTTCGCCACGACGAGGGCGGATGGCGGCAGAGAGGTCTCGGCCATCAGCAGGTCCTCGAGGAAGGAAGGGCTGTGCGTTCGCCGCCCATCGTCCGGGACTCCCGGACATCGATGGACAGCTCAGGGCGGATGCCCCACCCTTTACGAAGGGCATCGGTCGTACGCGGCAAGCTGCCTCACCCTATCGACTCCGTCCCGAATCCATCTTTCGGTGAGGCGATCGTTCGACCGCACCAGCTCGCTCCGGGTGCGGGCTCGGGTGCCTTAGCCGATCCGGCGGGCCGCACGACGCTTCGGTCGACGGGCGCAGGCCGGGCAATCCCAGCACTTCGACTGAGGCGATGCGGCGAAGAACACCGGACTCGAGTGCGAGCGGCGGGTGCAGACGAAGAGCCGCCGCTCGGCGCCGTCAGCCGCCCGGCTCGGATAGACCCTCCAGTACACCGCGCGAACGGCCCGCGCCGGGTGCATCGAGGCGAGGAACCGTTCGGCGGTCGGGCCCAGCTCGGGACCATGGCGGGTCGCCAGCCGTAGGTCCCGCCATCGAACCAGCGTTCGGGGAGACGCCCACCGCTCGAGGACGCTCTGGAGGGAACGACTGGGATCTCGGCGCGTCCATTCGAGATACACCGTGAGGGAGACCAGTCCGGTGGGGCAGGCACGGACGAACAAGACTCCGGGAAGCCGGGACGTAACCCTGCGGATCCGGATCGGTTGGTCGCAATGCCGGTAGCAGGTCCCTCCCGGCGAGGCGAGCGCCCGGAGCAGCACCGGGGGCACCGCGCCGCGTCGCCTCACGGTCGCCCCTCCTTCTCGATCGAGCGCAGCCAGTCGCTCCGGAGCAGGTCCCGCCAGGCCTGTTCGGTGCGGGCGACCTGTTCGGAGAACCCCGTGAGGAGGTGGTCGACCTCTCCGTCCGACCACTCCAGGAACACTTGGGGGATGAGGTAGTCGGGCGAGGCATCCCCATGGAGCCGGACCAGACGGTCGGAGAGCATCTCCTCCCGACGTCGATCGATGTCGAGGAGACGGAGTGGGACATGAAGGCGGTTGGCGAGTCGTCGGCCGTAGCGAACGGACAGAGGGACACAGTGCGGACACCACGGCGCAAGGACGACCGTGACTCGCGCGGGTCGACGGGCCGGTCCGGCCGGTGTCATGCGCGACCGAGGGCCGCGCTCCAGATGAATCCGACGAGCTCGCGCTCCGGGTGCATCATCTCCTCGCAAGGGGTAAGTGCTGAACCTCGCCATTCCGGATCGGGACCTCGACGATGAAGCCGACCCCCCCGGCCGAGACGCTCCTCCTGAAGAACCGTCGGGTCCGGGTCTGGGAGATGGTGCTTCGGCCGGGCCAGTCGTATCCGTTCCACCACCACCGCTACCCGTACCTGTCGATCATGCTCGAGGATGCCACCGTCGTGATGACCGATGCGCGGGGTCGGGACGAGCAGCTCCGGGTCCGGAAGGGGGACGTCGTCTGGCGGACTCCGCCCGACGACCACTCGGTGCGAAATGTCGGGACGACCCGGTTCCGGAACCGACTGGTCGAGCTCCTCGGGTAGCGCGGCCCCCGTTCGCGTCGGGACCGCTATGTCGCCCGTGCGGCGGTTCGGTCGAAGCTCAGCTTGAGGACGACCATCGACAGGGCGAGCACGAACGTCACTCCGTTCGCGAGGATCACGGGCCACGAGCCGATGACGACGCCGTAGAGCAGCCAGACGAACGTGCCGACCGCGAAGAGGAGGAAGGTCGCGAGCGAAATCTCCTCCGCCGCTCGGAGCCTCCAGACGCGGATCACCTGAGGAACGAACGCCGCGGTCGTGCAGACCGCGGCGATGGACCCGATCAGCGTCGTCGCCCAGTCCGGAAGGGCCATCCGACTCCCGCCGAGGGTTGCCGAGGGAAGAAGGTGTCGACTCCCGGCGCCCGTACCGTCACGAGCGTGGCGAACCTCTCCCTCCCGGTGTTCCTGTTGGTGTGTTCACTTTTGTCGCGGGATTCGAGCGGACCGGCACCCTCGACCACCTCGCTCTCTAGGTGACCGGCCGAGCGAGCCGGTCCGCGGAGGCGCCGTTCGCCCGGTTCGCATTCCTGCGTGTCGGCCTGTGGAGGGTGGGGCGACCGCTCACACGACGGCGAGGACGCCGCACACGACGACCGACGCGAGGCTCGCCCAATAGGCGCCCTTCCAGAGTCCGCGCGACGCTCGGTCGCCCATCACCTTCGGGTCCGACGCGAGCGCGCCCACCAGGATCCCCGGTCCGACGAGGATGAAGACGAGCAGCACCATGAGGTCGAGGACGAGCGTCAGCGGGTGCGGGAAGAGGAACGGGACGATGACCGCGGGAACGCTCTCCGCCGTGTAGACCCAGAACGCCCGCCGCCGGGGGAGGCCGAGAGCCTCGACCACGCCCCAGGCGCTCCCGAGCGAGATCACGACGAGGGCGAGGAACGCGGCGGCGACCAGGCCGAACGCGAACGCATAGGGGAGAAGCCAGCCGCCGACCGTTGCGAGCGCGGAGGCAAGGCCGGAGGTCGTGAACAGGTCCGACGACGATGGCATCCCGGCGCCCAGCATCAGGAACGCGACCATCAGCAGCTCGCTCACGAACGCTCCGATCAGCGTCTCGCGGCGGACCCCGAGGATCGTCGACCCCGCCTTTTCCGCGGTGGCCGACGATTGAAAGAACAGCATGAACGGCATCACGACCGCGCCCGCGTTCGCCGCGAGAAGGAAGACGAACGAGGGGTTGGCCGAGACGTAGACGGGCGTGTAAGGGAGAACGCCGCGCATCATCAGGGACGAGACGACCGTCACGAGAAAGACGGCGGAGACGGCGAGGAGGACCCTCTCCACCCAGGCGTACCGCCCGCGCGTGACCAGTCCGATGTGGAACAGGAAGGCGAGCGGGAGCGACAGGAAGAGGGGCACCCCGAAGATGCCGAACCCGATCCCGATGGCGGCGTACTCGGCCACGTAGCTCGCGACGTCCGCGACGGCGACCGGCACGGCGAGTGCCACGCTCGCCCGGCGCGAGTAGGACTCTCGGACGAGCTCTCCGAGACCCTTCCCGGTGACGGCACCGATCCGCCCCGCCGCCTCCTGGACGAAGAACAAGGGGACGATGAGGAGGAGGAGGAACCAGATCAGGTCGTACCGATAGGCGACGCCCGACTCGAGACCGGTAAGGATGCTCGCCGCATCGACGTCGGCGATCATCACCAGCCAGGCGGGCCCCCAGGCCCGGGCCCAGGCCGGTCGCAGGAAGTGCCAGCGCGCCGCCGAGTCTTCGTTTCCCTCCCTGCGGAGGCCCCTCTCCTCCGAGGTTGCGAAACTCATCGAACGGTCCCCTCCCGTCGAACGGAACCGCCCGTGAGGTCGGCACGAGGCCAGATAAGCGTGGGGTTCGTGAAAATTGACATAGAGGTTTCACACCGTGAATCTCGCTAGGCGGCGGAAGTTTACGGACCGGAACCGACCTCCCAACCTCCGCGAACAGGTCCGTGCCACGCGAGCGGGGACCCTATTAGATCGCGTTCACGAGGAACCCGACCACAAACCCGATCCCGATCCCGGCGTACGTCAGGCGTTGCTTGAGGGAGGTCGCCTCGGGTGTCGCCGCCGGCCGGAAGGCGGTCCGAAGCATTGGGAGGATCGCGTAGAGACAGGTCCCGATCGCGAGCGCGTCGAACGCCACGATCAGCGTGGTCGAGGTCCAGAAGTACCCGATCCCCGCCCCGAGGATCGTGGGGATGCCCCCGACGAGGAAGTATCCGGCGAAGAGCGCGGCATTCCGCTCGGGGGTCCCGAGAAGGGGTCCCGCGATCGGGAACCCCTCGGTGACGTTCTGAAGGAAGAACCCGACGAACACGACGCCGAGGAGGCCGATCGCACCCGCCGACCAGGCCGAGCCGAACACCATTCCCTCCGTCAGATTCTGGAACCCGATGGCGGTGGCCACGACGAGGGCGGTGGTCGTCGGGGCCATCTCGCGATGCTCCCGCGCGGCCGGCGAGGAGTGTTCGACCGCGTAGAGGATGCCGAAGGCTCCGCTGACGCCGACCACGAAGACGGCGGCGAGCGTCGGGTCGGAGAGGTACGAGCCGCTCGGGTAGACGACCGCCGCAACGTTCCCCCAGACGTCCGCGACGATGAAGATCAGGATCCCGATCGCGATCGCGTTCAGCAGGTTGACGAGGCGAGCCGTTCGGCTTCTCCGCAGGACGATCGGGAGCGAGAGGAAGATGGAGAATCCCATGACGGTCGCGAGCAGCACCATCTCGACGAAATCGGCCATCTGCACACCTTTGCGGGATTTCGACACATGGAGGTGAGTATTTAGTCGTGCCGTATGTGATGCCGCTACAGTTAATTTCACAGAGTGAATATGCGCACCGAGGGAAGGCGCTCACAATACGACCATGCCGAGAAAGAGGATCGCCTCGATCTCCTGGGTGCACCTGCTGCAAGCGCTCGCCGCCCGGGAAGGCGTCGAGCAACTCGGGCTATCGTCCCGACGGGTCGCCGAGCTCCTCGGTCTCGCTCCCTCGGCGGTATCCCAGTACCTCTCGGGGAAGCGCGTCGAGCGGGGATTCCTCGCCTACGCCTCGAACGAGCAGGCCCGGGCGATCGCCCGACGCACGATGGAAGGGTTGATCGAGGCGCAGGAAGCGAGCGGACCCCCGACCCGCGTCATCCTGGAGGGCGCCGCCGCCCTTTCCGAGCTTCCCGAGTCTCCCGAACGCCGGACCCTCGCGACCCCAAAGGAGCCGGGCGGAGACACCTCCGTGCAGATGCGCGAGCTCGCGAAGTGGCTGCGCCAACGGGTGAAGGCTGAACAGGTCGCCGTCACACAGTGCATGCGCCTCGCCCAGAAGGCCCGCGACGAGCTCACCCGAGCGCTCCTGCGCCAGATCGCCTCCGACAGCCTGCGCCACGCCGAGATCGTGGCGTCGCTCGCCCCGTACATCGACCGGGGGGTTTCGGGGGCATATGCCTCGGGGATCACGCGCAAGGAGATCGAAGCCCTCATCGAGGGGGAACGTCGCGCAGAGGCTCAGGCGGATTCCGCGTCCGCTCAACGTCTCCAGGGGACGATGGCACTCCTCATCTCGAGCATGGAGGCCGACGAGCGCAAGCATGCCGAACTTCTGCGGGGACTCCTCGACTCCGGGTTCCGCACGTGAGAAGCCTCGCGCTCTCGGTGCGGCCCCCGAACGGGTCAGCACACCGAGGGCGAGTGCCCCCTGTTAAGAGGGGAACGCCCTACCGACCCTGATGCGAATCCCTCCGGCCCTTCGGTCGTGGTTGACGGGACCCCGGTCGGACCCGAGCGTCCGATTTCGGTTCTGGACCGAGGTCGAGGGTCGTCGCCCCGGGGACGCTCGGGTCCGAGCCGCCCGTCGCACCATCGGCCGCACGGGCTGGGCCGCGAACCTGCTCTCCTTCCAGTTCCCGGACGGTCACTGGACCACCCGCGGGAACTCCGCAAGAGAGCTCTACCGACCGAAGTACATCGTCACCAACTGGAACGCGATCGTGCTCGCGGACCTCGGGATGACGCGCGCGGACCCCCGGATCCGACGAACGGCCGAGCTCATCCTCCGCCGGTGGAGCACGCGCGGCGGCGACTTGAGCGGTCAGAGCGGGGAGATCTGTGTGACGGGCAACGCCGTCCGCACCCTCCTCCGCTTCGGCTATCTCGACCATCCGGCGGTCGAGCGGTCGGTCGCGTGGATCGTGCGGACGCAGAAGAGCGACGGCGGGTGGCACTGCTTTCCCTCGAGGAAGGGAACGCTCGACGGGTGGGAGGGGCTGGCGGCTCTCGCCGAGATCCCCGAAGATTCCCGCGACGCGCCGGTGCGTCGTGCGATCGAGCGCGGGGCCGAGTTCTACCTCGACCGCCACCTCATGGACGAGGGGCCCGACGAGTATCCGCCGTGGTTCCGGATCCACTATCCGAACCACTACTACTATGACCTTCTCGTCGGACTGCGGGTCCTCGCGCGTCTTGGCTACGGCTCCGACCCTCGCCTCCGGCCCGCGCTGCGGTGGCTGCAGGGAAAGCGTCGAGCGGACGGAACCTGGGCGCTGGACGCCGACCACCCCGACCTCGACCCCCGCCACGGAGGATACGATTTCCCCGGTCCCGTCTTCCCCCTGCGTCTCGAGGCTCCGGGCGAGCCGAGCCGGTGGGCGACCGTCGAAGCGCTCAGCGTGCTCGCTCGCAGCGGGAATCCGTAGCGCCCCGGTTCGTGAGCCGGGACCGACTGCTCTCCCCCACCTCCCCGGTAGACCCGCGTGGATGCGGGAGTCCCGGCGCGAGGATTGCCCAACGATTATCTACCCACTCCCAATCTCCGTCCCCATGTCCAAGGCATCGGAAGCTCGAGAAGAGGCGAGGAAGGCTTTCCGAGAGGCAGAGCGCAAGGCGCACGAAGCGTTCCAAGCTGCGGTCGCGAAAGCCCGCGCGGACCGGGAGAAGGCGGTCGCCGACGCCCGAAGGGCACGGGCGAAAGCGGTTGCGGAGGCTCGGAAGGTTCGTGCCGACGCGGTCGCGCGGGCCCGCAGGGTCCGGAGCGACGCGATCGCCGCAGCCCACCGCCTCCGCGAGAGGGCCTCTGCGGCCGCCAAGAAGCTCTGAGTGAGCTCCCGCATCGACGGGCGGTCTTCGCCGAATCGCCGGCCGACGGCGTTCCGGGCAACGCCCGGACGGAGGGCCCCGTCGGCGCGCGCTCGGTCTACGGCTGCGCTCCCGCTGGCTCGTCCGCGGACGCAAGCGACGCTTGCGTGTCGAGGGCGGAGGAAAAGACTATGGGGATGGGAATTGGTCCGCGGACGAGGTCTCCATGGCAGCTCGGAAACTACCGACATGGTATCGCGCCTGGGCGGTCGTCGTCGGGATCCTGTCGATCGTCAGCGCGGGGATCGTCCTCGCCTTCCCCGGCCTCGCGGTCTGGATCCTGGTCTTCCTGCTCGCGTTCGCGCTGATCTTCATCGGAATGGACCGCCTCGTGGTCGGCATCTCGGGCCAGCCGTTCTGGTGGGTCGAGGCTCCCGAGGGCCCGAAGGCTCCTGCGAAGCCGTAGACCACGTGATCGGCCCGCTCCCATCGGCTCAGGAGCCGGGGACCGGGCCGGAAGGGACAGGGGCACCGGGCTCGGGGTGAACCGGCGGAGCCGGGCCCGTGGCGGCCGGCGACGCGGAGGCGGGCTCGGTCAGGGGCCGCATGATCCGGTTCCGCGCGAGGATCATGAGCCCGAGGTAGGCGACAGTGAAGAGGACGATGAACCCGAGGATCACGAGCGGGAGGGGCTCGAAGCCGAGCGGTCCCGCGAGCGGGGTGTACGGCAACAGCCATGCGACGAGCACGGCGGAGATGACGGCCGTCACGAGAAGGGGACTCGGCCGGCTCTTCCACGGGGGCAGCGTCGTTCGGATCACGAAGACGACGAGCGTTTGCGTCGTGAGCGACTCCACGAACCAGCCGGTGTGGAACCCCACCGCGTCGCCCGGGAGGAAGAGCAGGAGGACGTAGAACGTCGAGAAGTCGAAGATCGAGCTGATCGGGCCGGCGTAGATCATGAAGTTGCGAATGATCTTGATGTCCCAGCGATGCGGTTTTCGAATGAAGACCGGGTCGACGTTGTCGGTCGGAAGCGTGGTCTGGGTCACGTCGTACATCAGGTTGTTGAGGAGGATCTGGTCGGGAAGCATCGGCAGGAAGGGGAGGAAGAAGAACGCCCCCGCCATGCTGAACATGTTCCCGAAGTTCGAGCTCGTCCCCATCAGGATGTACTTGATCACGTTCCCGTAGGCCCGGCGCCCCTCGAGGATCCCCTGGTGGAGGACGCGGAGGTCGCGTTTCATCAGGATGAAGTCGGCGGCGTCCTTCGCGACGTCGACTGCCGTGACGACCGAGATCCCGACGTCCGCCTCGCGCATCGAGGGAGCGTCGTTGACGCCATCGCCCAGGAACCCGACGACGTGGCCGGCCTTCCGGAGGGCGTGGACGATCCGGGTCTTCTGGAGGGGGGAGACGCGGGCGAAGACGTGCACGTCGCTGACGCGGGCCGCGAGCGCCGGGTCCGAGAGCTGGTCGACCTCCGAGCCGAGGAGCAGCGGTTCGGGGTCCATCCCGACGCTCCGACAGATGTGGCGGGCCACCGCCTCGTTGTCCCCCGTGAGGATCTTGACCTGGACCCCGTCGTCCGCCATCGCCGTGAGCGTGGCGCCGACCTCCTCGAGCGGCGGGTCCCCGAACGCCACGTATCCGACGAACGTCAGGTCCTGCTCGTCCGCGCGGGTGTACCTCGCCTGGACCGGGACCTCCTTGTAGGCGACCGCGAGGACCCGGAACCCCTCGCGGCTGAGCTTCTCGAACGTCGCCTGGGCCGCCTCGGTCGAGCGGGCGTCGAGCGGGACAACTCCGCCTGAGACTTCGCATCGGTGACAGAGCGGTAGGAGCGACTCGGGGGCGCCTTTCGTGATGAGTCGCCTCGTCCCACCCTGGTCCACGACGACGCTCATGCGGCGTCGCACGTAATCGAACGGGATCTCGTCGACCTTCGCCTCCCCGGGCTCGGGAGTGTACGGAACGGCGAGAAGGGCCTGGTCCATCGGGTTCGCGACCCCCGTCTGATAGCGGCTGTTGGTCTGAGCGAGCTCGAGCGCTCGCGGAGAGTCGTTCCCGTTCAGGTCGAGGGCCGACTCCCAGCTCATCTCGCCCTTCGTCAGGGTCCCGGTCTTGTCGGAACAAAGAACGTCGATGCTGCCGAAGTTCTGGATCGCGGCCAGGTCCTTGACGATAACCTGCTGGCGCGCCATCCGGGTCGCCCCGGAGGCGAGCGTCACGCTGATGATCATCGGCAGGAACTCCGGGGTGAGTCCCACCGCGATCGCGACGGCAAAGAGGAGCGTGCTGAGCGGGTCGCGGTGGAGGAGGATCCCGGCGAGGACGAGGATGATCACGAGGACGAAGGTCGTCTCGGTGATGAGCGTCCCAAACGCTCGCGTTCCGCGCTCGAACTCCGTCGGAGGCCTCGCCGTGGTGATCCGGCCCGCGACCGCGCCGAACGCGGTCTGGCCCCCCGTCGACCGAACGAACGCGGTGCCGCTCCCGTCGAGGACCGATGTCCCGAGGAAGACCTGGTCGGGCGCCGTGAGGTCCTGCTTGCGAGCCAGGAGCTCGTTCGGGTCGCGGGTGGGGGAGGCGCTTTTCTCGACCGGGAGAGACTCTCCGGTGAGGGCGGCCTCCTGGATGTGGAGGTCGCGCGCCTCGAGAAGAACGGCGTCGGCGGGCACCATGTCCCCCGCCGAGATGTGCACGACGTCCCCCGGCACGACCTCGCGGCGGGGGATCTCCTTCCATCCGCCCCGATAGACCGTGGCGGTGACGGCGACCTGGGCCCGGAGCGCCTCGACGGCCCGGCTCGCCCGGTACGTCTGGATGAAGTTGAGGAACGCGCCGAGGCCGACGATGATGAAGATGATGATCGAGTCGGTGACGTCTCCGACGAACAGCGAGACGGTCGCGGCCGCGAGCAGGATGAGTGTGAGCGGGTTGGTGAACGTCCGGACGACTTCGCGTCCGGCCGAGAGCCGAGAGCGGTGGACCGGCTCGTTCGGTCCGTAGCGGTCGAGACGGGCCGCCGCCTCTTGGTCCGTGAGGCCCGGAAGCGGCGGGGCCTTCTCGAGGGAGATACCGAGACCGGGCGGGGGGGAGGAGGAGACGAGCGGAGTTCCGTTCATCGTAGGAGTGTCGGTCCGGAGTCTCAATGGTTTCCCGTGCGCCGGCACACGTTCCCTCTCGCGTTCACGGTCTTGATTCGCGCGGACCGTTCTCGACGAGAGGGTACTGCCTCCCGCCACCGGAATCACTCGAGCAGGTAAACCTACTCGTAGCGAACCGCGCGGGAGGTCAGGGTGAGAAGGGACTCCTTGTCAGAATCTGGGACCCGACGCGAACTTTCCGTGGGGAATCCAAGAGACCGACCCCACCACCCCGGGTCCTACTGACGGGCACCGGGTCGGAGATTCAGTCCCCTGCCGGAAACAGCGCGGGCGGACCGAGCGGAACCGATTTCGGTCGGTAGCTCATGGGACCGTGCGATGGGCCCCCGCATTCCCTTCCGGGTCTCACCGATGCTCGCCACCTTGGTGGCCCAACCGTTCGACCGGCCCGGTTGGGTCTATGAGGAGAAGTACGACGGCGACCGGGTTCTCGCGTACAAGGAGGGGTCCAGGGTCCTCCTCCTCTCCCGGTCGGGGAAGGACGAGACGGACCGGTTGTCGGCGGTCGCGACGGCCGTCGGGAAGCTCGCCCGCGAGACGCTTCTCCTGGATGGAGAGGTCGTGGTCTTCGATTCGCAACGCGTTTCCCGATTCCAATTACTCCAGGAACTCAAGGGAGAGCCGAAGTACGCCGTGTTCGACTGTCTCTACGACAATGGCAAGGACCTGCGGCGAGCGCCCCTCTCCGCGCGCCGCCAGGCCCTCGAGCGGGCCGTGCCCTCGAACGGCGTCCTCCTCCTCTCCCACCGTCTGGCCCCGAACGGCATCGCCGCCTTCCAGGTCGCCAAGAAGAGCGGCTACGAGGGCCTCGTCGCGAAGGACCTCTCGTCCCCCTACGAGGAGGATCGCTCCAGGTTCTGGTTGAAGGTGAAGGTCCACCAGGAGGATGAGTTCGTGATCGTTGGGTACACCGCACCCCAGGGCTCGCGGAAGTACTTCGGCGCGCTCCTCCTCGCCGCTCACGACCACGGGGCCCTCCGCTACGTCGGAAAGGTCGGGACCGGATTCGACGAGTCAAAACTCGCTTCGCTATACGAGCGGTTCCGGTTCCTCGTCGCGCCGGAGACGAAGCTCGTGGACCCACCGCGAGAACGAGGTGTTACGTTCCTTCGCCCTCGGCTCGTCGCTCAGATCTCGTATCGGGAGATGACGGCCGCGCGCAAGCTTCGCCAGCCGGTCTATCTCGGATTGCGCGACGATAAGAGCGCCGACGAGGTCGACCTACCGGAGCCGAGTGCTCTGCCCCCTCCATGACGCCATCCTCTCCCGCGAAGCTGCCGATCGAAATCTCGGACCCGGGCAAGGTCTTCTGGCCGGACGAAGGGTACACCAAGCTCGCGCTGGCCGAGTACTACGCCGCGATCTTCCCGAAGATCCAGCCGTATCTCGAGGACCGGATCCTCTCGCTCGAACGATGCCCGGACGGGATGGGGGGCTCCTGCTTCTACCAGAAGGAGGTTCCCGCGGGAATGCCCGCGGGGACCCGGACCAAGAAGATCGAGACCCCCGAGGGAAAGAGAGCGGCGGTCGACTTCGTGGTCGGGGGCTCGCTCGAGACCGAGCTCGCGCTCGTGAACCTCGGGTGCATCGCCGTGCATGTGATGGCCGGTCGAGCCCCGGCGCCCCGTCAGTCGGACTGGGTCTGCTTCGACCTCGACCCCGGAACGGGGGAGTTCGCCGACGCCGCGCGGGCCGGCCTCATGGTCAAGGACGCGCTGAACGTGCTCGGCCTCGTCTCGTTCCCGAAGACCTCCGGCGGCCGCGGCATGCATATCCTCGTCCCCATCCACCCCGGCCCGGACGCCTCCGACGTACTGGCTTTCGCGGAGGACGTGGGAGCCCGGGTCGCGGCGGCGCATCCGAAGGAGCTCACGGTGGAGCACCTGCTCTCGGCGCGACGAGACCGGGTCTACCTCGACCCGTTCCGCAACGCGTTCGGCCAGACCGTGGCCGCTCCGTACTCCGTTCGTCGGCGCCCGCACGCCCCGGTCTCGACGCCGCTCGCGTGGTCCGAGGTCCGACCCGAACTCCGACCGACCGATTTCAACCTCGGGAACTTTGCCCGTCGAGCTCGCCTCGCCGACCCCTGGAGCGAGTTCTTCCGCAGCCGCCAATCGCTGACGGAGGCACGACAACACCTCGCGAGGATCTAGCGTCCTTCGCGTGCACCGGCCTGCTCTGCTCTCCAACCTACGGCTATGCCGCTCCCTGTCCCCAACGAGGTTTCTCACCTGTCCTTCAAGGGTCGTGGCGAGGCCGTTTAACCGTCGGCACATTCGCCCCCGGGTGCCTCGCCGTGGCGTTTCGCTCAACCACATCATCCTCTACGTGAGGAAGGTTGAGCCCTCGCTTCGATTCTACCGGGACCTGCTCGGATTCGAGGTGATCGAGTCCATGCAGGGATACGCCCGACTGAAGAGTCCGAGCGGCGGTGCCACGATCGCCCTTCATGCGAGCGGAGAACCGAAGCAGCCGGCCCGAACGCGGCCCGTGGTTCTCTACTTCGAGTCGCCCGAGCTCACGAAACTCTGCCAGAAACTTCGGAAGCACGGGGTCAAGTTCGACCAACTGTCCGAGCGAATGCCGTGGGGTTGGGATCATGCGTACCTTCGAGACCCGGACGGGCATCCGATCAGCCTCTATTGGGCCGGTCAGAAACGATTCCGAAGGACACCCGGGTTCGAGTGAACCGGATCGTTCCTCGCGGGGCTGGCATCCGCACGAATTAAGGGCGGCCCCTTCTTGCACGGGACGTGGCGGAAGAAGCCACGTACACCTGCGCGAGCTGCGGGGGCCCGAATCCTGCGGATGCCCTGAACTGTCAGTGGTGCGGAGCGGCGCTCAGCCCTCCTCCTCCCGCTCCGGTCCCCTCGCCGAGCTCGCCCCTTCCGTCCGAGGAGGAGGCCGGGTATTCCGACGAGGAGGATCTTGGCTCCGGACGACTGGCGGCACGGCTCCCGGTCTGGGTCCGCGCCGTCGCGGTGCTGATCGTCCTGGTGATTGTCGTGGTGGCACTCGCGTCGCTTCCCAACAACTCTCCGAGTTCAACGGGAACGCCGTTGCCCTCGGGGCCTGCCTACTCCGTGAACGTCACGGTCATCGAGCTCCGGTCCTCGGACAACGCGTGCGGACTCGACGGTTCGACCGAGCCGGGATTCCACGGTGTCGCGAACGCCGCGAGCGGAGAGACCTGGCACATCACAGGGACGACGGGAGGTTGCACGATCAACAGCCTGAACGCCGTCACGGCGGGTTTCCAGGTCCTCTCTCTCGACGTGCCGCAGTCGATCGCCGCGGGCGCGAACGCCGCCATTTCCGTCTCGTTCGTCATGATCCAGCTTGGGGGTCCTTACACCGGCCCCCTCGTCATCTCCGTATCCTGATTGGTCGCTGATCGGACGATCGATTCAAGGGAGCGTCGTTCGGGGAAGTACCTGCTAACGACCCCAGGGGCAGCCGGCGGAAACACGTAACCGGACGCGCAGTTCGGTATGCAGGATCCTCGGCTCGCACACACGGGTGATGTATCCAAGGTCCCACTGGCACAGCACCGGAGCGACGCGCGCTGGCCGTCACATTCTTTGCGAGGAGAGTCCGGGATTGCTAGGGAGGGATACCGTTCCATCCGGAGCTAGACCGCCGCGGGCAACTTCCGAACTTCCGCTGCTCGGCCGGATCGTTGACACCAGACTCCCGTTCCATACGATGACAGGAAGATTAGGGTCATCGGAATCCACGTACCGATCGGGCTCGCAAACATGGCGAAGCTTCGATTGATGACGCCCGCGACCAAAGTGGAGTCCATGAGAACCACGATACCGAGGAAAGCCAGGGCGGTGGTGAGAGGTCTCGTGAAGTTGAACCTCGTGAAGTAAACATAGGAAAGCAACCCGAACGCGACGGGGGCTACGATGGCATGAACCAGGAGCGCCGTACCAATGGAGGTCAACGCCATTCCGACAACGACGGTGGTATCGCAGATGGCCCAGCCGGCCAACCCGAAGCCCACGATCACTCCTGCTTGCTTGAAGCGGGCCGCTCTCCCCACCACCATATCTGTGTCTGAGTAGGACGAATCAATGCCCGCCCCATCTTCTATGGGTTGTCAAGTCTTGTCCACCCACCCGACGGGCTCGTGAGGCAGGTGCAACCGTTACTGCAGCTCCCGAGGGCGCATTCGGACGCACACCGGGCCCACGACGACCCCGAGCTCTAAGCTGGCTAGACTTTCGGTCGGTCACTTTCGGAAGTGGCGTAGCGCAGGTACATCGCTCCCGAGCGGAACGCTCGCGATTCCAACAAGCGGAAGTCGTGTCGACCGGGGGCTCCCATGGCGACGACGTCGTCATGGTGGTCCAGGGTGGGCTCCATGTGGAACAACGGGAGTCCCCGTCCGATGATGCTGGGGGAAACCGTCAGGCAGAGCTCGTCCTCGAGGTCTTGGGCGAGCACGGACTGAACGAGTTGCACCCCGCCCGCGACGATGATGTTCTTGCCGGGGAGGGACTTCAGTCGGAAGATCTCCTCGGCGACAGGGCCACGGACAATGCGGGAGTTGGACCACGTGGCGGTCGGGAGGGTTTGGGAGAACACGACCTTCTCCGCGCCGGTCGAGAATCGCGCGAAGGCCCTCCAATGTTCATTTTCGGAATCGACCTGACCGGGCCAGAACGCCGCCCAGCCCTCGTAGGTCTTTCTCCCGATCAAGAGAGTGTCCACGTCCTTCATCGGCCCGGTCCACATCGCATCCCAAAACTCGCGATCCGCTTCCGGGTCGTCCGGACCCGCGGCAAGCGCAGCAAATCCATCCAGCGTCATGTACATCGTGACCAGGACTTTCCTCGGCACTTTTCAGTTCCCGCGCTGGCATTGGAACGGTCGAATATTACGGGTTCGAAAAACTCGAACAGTCGTCCCGTCCCCGTACGACTTCGCACACTAGGCTACAATCCGGTTGGTTGTTTCGATTAGCGTGCGTCCCCTCGGGGATGATCCTCTCCGAGGGTGGTTGGCGGTGGGATTCGAGGTCCGGTCGAGCGCGTCGTCACCCTTTTGGAGTAAACTGGGCTCCCGTCGTCCGTGGGCTTCGAGGTGGGGACTCTCACGGATATCGCCATCGCGGCGTCCGTCGTTGTCGCCCTCGTCTTCGGGATCATTCAGGTACTCATCGCGGTCCGAGACCGGCGGGAACGGTTGACAATCGAGGTGGTCCGCGGGCTGCAAACGCGGGAATTTGCCCAACAGCTAGTCGACCTCTCGGATCGGCCTCCGACTCCGACCGCCGAAGAGTGGCGGGCCTTACCGGAGGCCACCCGGGTCACCCATCTCCAGTTCCTCCAGGAAATGGAGATTCTTGGTCTCCTAGTTTTCGACAAGACCATCGACTTTGCCCTGGTTGAAAAGACGCTGGGCAGTTGGGTGACGTCCTCTTGGAAGAGGTTTCAGCCAATCATCTTGGAGCTCCGGTCGCGGTTCGATGACCCCTACATGTCCGAGTACTTTCAGTGGCTTGCGACACGGATGGAGACGTGGCTGCACGACCGACCAAGGGTACCGGCGTATCAGCAGAGACAGTGAGAGTGGTGTGGCCCGAGCCTCGGTGGTTTCAGGCCAAGAACGACTGGGTGCAATCCTGTNTTGCACCCGGATACCCCGGCAACGCAATCAATCGATTCAAGGACCTGGGGCTCGGGATCTTTCGAAGACATGATATATCTAACACATGCATTCAATGTAAATCGGATGGCCGCGAAGACGGTAGCCCTCGACTCGGAGGCGTATGAGCTCCTGAAGCGCCAGAAGCGCTCGGACGAGAGTTTCAGCGATACGGTGAAACGGCTGGCACGTCCTCGCCGGCCTATCACCACCTTCGCCGGAATGTGGGGAGATCTTACCGAAAAGGAGCGAAAAGGACTCGATTGGACGTACTCGGGGATCCGGGACGCGGATCGCCGAAGAACCGAACGCATTCGGCAGATGTGGAGCGGAAAGTGAAGTGCTTTGACTCCACTTTCTGTATCGACCTCGCCAACGGAGTCCCTGAGGCCCGCGTCCGAGCGGAAGAACTTGCCCAGCTGGGCGAACGCCTCTCCATCCCCGCACCGGCGCTGACCGAGTTCTTGGTGGGAGCATTCTACCAGGGAGGCCGGCGGCTCGCGCAAGCCCTAGAGTTCGTCTCCGAGCTCGAGGTACTCGACATCACCGAGCCCATTTCAGTGGACGCGGCAAGAATCGGCGGGGAATGTGCCCGCCGAGGGGAGCCCGTGGCCACGATCGACCTCCTCATTGCTGCCACAGCGAAACATCACCACGCCCACCTGCTCAGCCGCGACCGAGACTTCGCCAAGATTCCGGGCCTGACTCTCGAGACCTACTGACAAGGCACGAACGACTTCGCGGTGGCTCCTCGGCACTCTAACCGCCGTTGCGTCGAACGGTCCGGGAATCGCGAGAAGACTTGCAGACGAGAGTGTGCACGGGGCATTGCGCCCCGTCTTGATTTCGGGCATCGCGTCCCGATAGGTGGGGGCCCATTCCGATTAGCCGGGGGAGGTGAAGCGGCTTGGGGCGTGCAGTCGCGCGGTTAGAATCGATCTCCCGCCAGACAGATGAACCTCGGGTCGTCTGTCGCGAATTGCTGAACCGCTTCGCGTTGACTCCAAGTCCTTCCGATCGCCTGTCCGAGCATTACATACCAGCCGATCGGGATGCGAGCGTACCCCGCGGAGGCAAAGAGCCTTGCACGGTCGGTGACCCACGTGTGTTGGAAGGCGACCGGGTCCTTGCCGTACCTGCGCACGATCTCCGCGCAGAGCGTCCGGGCGGTGAGGGAAGACTCCGCCACGAGTTCTCCGCAGATCGTTCGGAAGATGTTCCGGTCGACGTGAGCATAGCCGACGAGCACGCCCTTTTTCCGGGCCACGAGGAGATTCTTCCCGGGATCGAGAAAGCCTAGCTGAGCCGACCCCCGCGAGAACCCCTTCGGCCGGTAGCAGTATCCGATTCGGCCCGCGGCTTGCCGTCGGTGGAGTTCATCGATCTCTGCGAGGTCCTCCTTCCGCCCCACCGTGACTCCGCCAGCGACCCGCGTCTTCCGACGCCGCTCCTCGGGCACTCGCACGACCCAGGGAGAGGAGTAGACATCGCGGTATCCCAGCTTCTCGTAGAGCGCGTGGGCACCCCACGACCGGTTGGTCCACAAAGCGGTGTATCGAATACCGGCCTCCTTTTCGCGACGAAGGACGTCCTCGAGCAGGGCGCGTGCGATTCCTGACCGGCCAACATCGGGGCGCGTTCCCACCGCGGCGATGCAACCGATCGGTTCGGCTCCGTCCCGAAAGGTGTAGGGCATTCGAAGGACGAAGATGTGCCCGAGAACTCGCTCCTTTTCGACCGCGAATACAGCGACGTACTCGGACGAGCATTTCCACAGGTTGCGCACGACACCAACTTCGCGGTCCGAGAAGATGCCACCGAGCGAGGCCATGTTGACGAGTTTCCGTTCGAATTGCATGCGGGGCGAAAGCTCGTCGTAGGTCAGAATCCGCATTGGGTACGGCGTCAATTCGGGCGCTACTCTTCAGGCTTTGTGGCAAAGACGCCGCGGAAAACCGGCTTGAGAGCTCGGAAAGTGAACAATGACGGGAAGCCTCCGCGGGCCGTACAAGTCTTTCACCCAAGGCTGTCGAGGGGCCCGTTGCCCTGTGCCCCTCGAGATCTCGGCTCACGCCCTTCACGAGCCACAAGGCAGTTACGCCCGAGAGAGCCGGCCGCGGGCCGAGAGAGCGCGACCACAGCCCTAGGTGAGAACCGAGGGAAGGGCCTCCACGAGCGTCTGGCGCCAGCAGAACGAGTCGTGGCCGCCGTTGTACGTCTGGTATCGGACCGGGTAACCCTTCGTTCGAAAAACGTCTCGCAAGTGGCGATTGGCGCCCAAGTGACCCGCCCCGTTTTCGGAGTCGGCCGCACCCTCGTACCGGCCAGCGTCCATGTAGATTCTGAGGGGCAACCTCGGCCGGCGCATGAACTCCTTGGCGAGGGCCACCGGTTCGGGGGAGCCTTTGGGAGCCCACCAGAACGACCCCGATTGAGAGATGACCCCGCCGAAACGCTTGGGGTATCTCATCCCCCAGTAGAGGCTACAGAGTCCCCCGTAACTGAATCCCGCAAGCGTCGTCTTCGTTCCAGGAAAAGAACGACCGAGGATCCGCCGACTCCACGGTAGCAATTCCTTGGTTAGGAACCGACCAAACTCGGGATTGCAGGTGAGCTCGCTCGCTCGAGTGGGCATATCGAGCGCATCTACAAAGAGGGCGTATGTCGGGAAGATTCTCCCCTTGGCGATGAGATTGTCCAGGATCGTCGGTGCCGAGATCTCGTTCACGTACGCGAAGCCGTCGAAGAACACCACCAGATTCGCCCTCGGGTCGTTCTTGCGGACGCCGGGAGGGATGTACGTCCAAACCCGGCGCCGATTCTTGAGAATGCGGCTGCGAAGGTAGTACTGCTTCAGGGACCCTTTCGGCGCGCCAGCGCGAGGCACGACCTCCGAGTGATTCGGCGCTTCGGCGAGTTGCAGAACCGAATAGGTCATGCCGTAGATGGGATGGTCGGGAAACTCGGGGTCCGGAGGGCTCACGAATTGCAGAGGATTCAGTGGATCGGTCCGGCCCCGTTTGAGTACACGTAGGTACTCGAAGAGATCATCAAAATCGAGGCGCGGCGGGTTGGGAATCAGGCAGTATCCCCCCATGCTGTCGTCCTTCACCTTCGCGGTCCGGAACCAGACCCGGGAGCCCGGAAGTCGCGACACATTGTCGATCTTCCCGAACTCGGTCTGCGGGGAGGACACACCCACCGAGCGGGTGCCGGTATCGCCACGCCAGAGGTATGTAACCCACGATCGAGTCGAATCTCCTCTCACCGGTTCAACAAGCGGTGCCTTGGTCCGGGAGACTGTGAGCCAAAACCGCTCCTCGGCATTCTTTCGGTGACCTCGGAGCGACCGTTGGAGGCGTCGGATCTTTGGCGAGTCGGGCTGGGGGATGGGGGACATCCGAGACCGGCCTGGAATCGGGAGACCCCCCTTAGACTTTGTGTCACCCGCCTTCGAAAACCCAATGCCAATCGAGAGCCGGCCGGATTAGCTTGGCCGAGCAGGGATGTGCGAGGGCTTGCGCCCAGATTCGGTGCAAATGGCAACGCACTCAAGCCGCCCCGTCCCCTGGGAAGATCAACGATAACGGGCAACCGACACTCCAAGCGCGCCGGCCGCGTCGGCGAGCTTGCGGTCGCGCGTCACGAGCGTGTGACCTCGAGACATCGCGTGGCCCGCAATCATCACATCCGGGGCCCCCGGGGAAAACCCAACTCGAAGCAGCTCAGCACGTAGCTCGCCCGCCCGGCGCGCCGATTCGAGGTCGAACGGCTCGATCGGAATCTGTCGAAGGATAACCTCCAAACGAGCCCGCTCGGAACGCGACTTGGTGAATTCGACGCCCGAGAGTACCTCAAACACGGCAACCGAGCTGAGAACCGGTGATAGACCCCCCTGCTCTAGGCGTTCGAGCTGAGTGAGTGTGCTCGGCGCGCCCCTGAGAAGATCGATGAGAACATTAGTGTCGAGTGTTACGCCCATGGCTCCGCCCGATGTTGTCGAGGTGTTCTCGCTCTGGGCCCCGCTCGAGGGCCCTCATTCGACCCACGGCGCCTCGAATCGCCCGGGCCTCCCTTGCGCCTAGGAAACCTGCCAACGACCGGAACGAGGGTCGGGGGCCCTGTAGGAGGCGATTAACGGTCACGGAGAAGCTCTCCCCGGGGCGTCGGGCGGCTCTAAGCCGATCGTATGCGGATTGTTCTAGCGATACCGTGCGGCTGGTCACATTGGCTACAGATGTGTAGATTAGTATATGTAGACTTCTCTCTGTCGTCGAACTGCGCTCTGTTGCCTAGGATGAGCGGGCCTTCCCTCCATGTTCGGTGCACAGGTGTTGCAAGCGAACTTGGATCGCCGACCCGACTCTCAGAGCCTCTTTAGATGCGATTCAAAATCTCGATAGGTCCGTTCCGTTCGAGGGAGAATCGTTTCGACCAGGGGGCGGCCGTGCCGGAGCTGGTAGATCGCGCGGTAACCCGCCACCTTGAGCCGCCACCGGCTTGGATCGTTCCGAACCGGGCACACGTCCAGTGTCGCCGAAGGTCTTTGGGGGAACCTAGAGAATCCCGGGAACACCGCGGCGAATGCCTCTATGACTTCTGGAGAGAGCGACCAGAACTGGAGCCGGGCTGTCCGCGTGAAGTCAGGCCAGTCGTCAGCCGACCGCTCCCTTGCCACGCTGGCGCCTCCACTTTGCGAACTCGCGCTTCATGGCGGCTCCCGGAATGATCTCTTCGGTCGCAAGTCGTCGATCAAGCTCGCGCCTCAACGACGGGGAGAGATAGTCATCCGCTAGCGCGAGAAGGAAGTCGTCCCAGGTTTGCTCGGCGGTCTTGACTCCCCGGAGGGCCTGGAGAGTCGAGTGATGAATGGGGATGCTCGTGACGCTATCGTCAGTCGCCATCATTGCAGAAATGATGGAAATGGTAGATAACCCTTCTCACTCGTCTGGATTGTGAACAGTGACAGGTACGGGGGTGAGAGCAGCAGGCATTGCACGTAGGCCGGGCGGCCAGGACCAGTCCAGACGCATTAGGTCGTCGGCGAATGCTGCGGGGAACAACTTGAATATCGATGTTCCTTTAGGTTAGAGCGACGAAATCAATGGAGATAGTCGCAGTGTCCCGCCGATTCCAAGTGGTCATTCCGGAACGCGTCCGGAAGGAGCGAGGAATTCGTCCGGGCGATCGCATGGTTGTAATCGCGAAGCAGGGGGTCATCCAACTGCTTCCGGTTCGCCCATTCGAGGACTCCAAGGGCCTGCTTCGAGGTGCGATAGTGGATTCCAGTGACCTGCGCGACCACTCAGACGGCGACTAGCTGACTGCGTTCGACCTTGCGGAAACTAGAAGATCTCTGTAAGGCACGCCCCTATGGCGGCCGCGTCTCTGGGTGAAACTGGTATTGCATTCGCGACGCCCGAAGCGCTCACGATCCTGTTTGTACCTGGCACCCGAGCTGTGGAGGGTGAGAGGTCGCACTACTTGACCGGTTTGAGGGGGGACCGCAGGACAAACTCGTTCCCGTCCGGGTCGGCGATTACCGAAAGTGTCGCCGTTAGTCCCGGGGGACTGATCGTGTGCGGGGGGTCCGTCACCTTTCCCCCTCGTCGAGCGATTTCGGCACAAGCCGACGTTGGGTCATGATGGGAGAACACGATTCCCGAGACTGTCCCGGGCTCGCGTCCGCCCTCCTCAGGGTCGTAGATGTGCATTCGGAGCGTCGTAGTCGTCCCCGGAATGGCGAATACGGCCCGCCCGACTTTACCGTCGAACTGGATTTCCTTCAGGCCCAGCACCTCGCCATAGAAGGTTCGGGCCGCGTTGATATCTCGGACGTGGACCGTCACAGCTTCGATTCCCTCGATGGTCGCTGTCATACGTGGTCGAGGGAGAGTCGTGGTCCTTCATTACGAGTGAGGGGTGCCGGCAGTACGCCTCGCGCCTACTTGCAACAGGTATTGCGCCGATCTAGCGGGGCGGGGATCGGTTCAACTACCGCAATTGCTCGCTAGGATCCAGGACTTGCCGGTTTGAAAAGAGCGAGCCAGACTCCGTGAGAAAGGTCCGGGGGCAGCACCAGCCCCTTTCCCCAGGGTCCGTCGACGGTTTCCACACGCTCCCGCACGTTCGATGACATCGCTTGGCGGGCCGAGCCGAGGTCCTCCACTTCGATGCTCAGTCCCGGTATCTCGAGCTCGGTCCCGTGGAGGACCAGGGGTCGCGCCAGCGGACCATCAGATACGGTGCTCTCCATGAGAAGGAGAGAACCGGGATTGAGCCGTAGCTCCACGCCGCTGCATTTCAACCGGTTCACGGCGAACTCTGGACCCCGAGGAAAGCCGAGAGCCGCGTATCGTCGTGTCGTTTCTTTCAGATTCTTCGTGACGAACCAGGCCGAAGCAAAGCCGCGGGCGCCATTGGGGTGGGGAATGTTCCGCTCGCGTTCATAATTTCGGACGTGTTCCGGATTGTTCCGTCGCAAGTGTTCTCGACCCGCGGCGTCGTACTCGGTAAAGAACAGGGGATCTGCCCGAGGCGACGATCCGTGCAGGATCACGACTGTTCGCCACAGCACCGGCGGGGGGTCGCGCATTCCTTCGGATCGAATGGTCCCGGGAGTGGGACCCGCGACTTCGAGTCCCAAATCACGGAGATGATTCGCTATGTCGGCTGCGGAGTCGACGCTCAATCCGACATACATGGCTCCCTCGCCCTCGGAAAGGAACTCTTCGTTGTCCTGGATCTCTTCACCCCCCGGTTGGTAGATGCTAACGAGCTCAAGGTACGGCCCGTGGTGCCCGAACCGAACGATTGCGTTCTCCAAGCCCCCAGGAATACGGCCACCGGGGGAAACATGGAAGCCGAGATTGCTGAAACTCTGAGAGGCCGACCGAAGGTCGTGAACCATGATCATGACGTGATCGAGGCGGGCACGGGCCGTCAAACTGCTATCGCCGGCCATTTACGATTAGGCCGCAAGGATTCAAGCAACAAAAGCCCGCGGCATGACGAACCGTGCCAAGAAATGGTGACGGCCTGGGCGTGCCAGGTGTTGCACCCCGCACAGGGACGAGTTCTTGCAGGTTGACTCGCAACCGCAAAGGGGGACCGTCCCCCAGAAGAACAAGAGCCATGTGACTCACGCTGGCAAGATCCTCAGCGGGGAGTGGACGGATTCAATTGGCTGAGGTCCTTCGCAAGCCGAACGGTCTCACGATAGTTCTCGAGGGCGTGCTCATCGCGCCGACGGTGATACTCGCGAAACGCCTCCTCCTCCGGCCGTTGCTTGTTCAGTATTCCAGCAAGCGCTTCAGCAAGAAAGGTTGCATGAACGCCGGCACAGTCCATTCCACGTCCACTCCAAGGGTCCTGATGCAACCCAGCATCGCCCACCAGGGTCCAACCCGGGCCGAACGGGATCCGGACGAAATTTGGAGTGGGGCCACAGCCGAGGACTCCGCCGTCTGGGTTCGCGGCCACGAATCGGTCCCAGATTCCAGGGTGCCGCTGTAGAACCACAGGGAAGCGCGAGCTCGGTCTGTCCTTGAACGATCGGTACTCGGAAAGGTTGATCGTGAGCGCCACGCAGGTGCGCCCGGCATCGCTCGGAAAGACGTACGCCATCTCATCTCCTCGCGCGGAGAATTCCGGTCCATCTAGCTGGCCCTCCGGACCTCGGAAATCGGTAACGTACCGGTAGTAAAGCGCCCGGCTAGGGGGAGAAGCTTCCTGGGTTGTCGCGCCCACGGCTCTCGCCACGTACGAGTTGCGACCGTCCGCTCCCACAAGGAAACGGCATCGGACCTCCCGTGGGCCCCGAGGAGACTCACATCGTACGCCTGCGACCCGCCCGTCCTTCCGTAGGAGGCCAACGACCTTCGTCCGCTCCGAGACCTCAACCGTTTGCGATCGCCTCGCTCTCCGGACCAGAAGGTTGTCCAGCGGTGCCCGTCGAACGGACAGATTGAATCCGAACTCCCCGGGTTCCTGCGCGGGGGTGACGACGAAGTAGGGCCTACCTGCGAGGTAGTTGTACTCCCGGAGGAGGGGTGGCGATCCCAATTCCCGGACTTCCTCGAGCAATCCTAGTCGAGCAAGGACTGAGATCAGACCGCTCCCTCGGAAGAAGTGCGTTGAGAGCGTGCTACTGGGGAACGTACCCATGTCGATGAGAAGGGTTCGAATCCCAAGATCCCCGAGCAGGGATGCGACGGTCGCGCCGGACACCCGGGCACCGACCACGACCACATCGAAGTCGTCCACACCGGGACGTACTGCTGACGAACAATGAATCTATCCTCGAGATGGCCCAAGGTCGGCATGGACGGGACCCAATCGCCAGCTGCACCTCGACTGTGGCAAAGGCTCAGACGGCCGTGGGTGCAACAAGGCTTGCAGCCAGTTTCGTTTACGTCGAAGCTCGCCGGCGCCACCTTGAGGCATTCCAGGGAAACGCGTGACTAGCCCTTGGCCGGCTTCCCGCTCCGGTACCGCTCCTCGATGGCCCTCACGAGCCCATCCCAATACTCGCTCGAAGCACGGACCCAGTCGGCTGTCTTGGGGAACTTTGGAATCATCCACCGCTCAACCATCACGAGGCTGAGTCGGGTCTTGTTCGGACCCATCGCGGTGAGTTTGTAATCCATTGAGTCGAGTTCCTCCTCACCGATCGTGTCCTTGTGCCAGGCGGTCGGCGGGCTAAGTCGAACAACCTCGACCGACATCGTGGGATTCTTAGCCCCTCTGCGAATGAACTTCACGCGAACCAGCCGCTGGGGGCTTACCTTCACGACTCGATGCCTTACGGAGGATCCCTCCAGCTTTGCGTCGTCGGACCCGAAGTCGGTGCACCAATCGTACACGTAACGGATGGGAGCGTCGACGATTTTGGAGAACCTTCCCGTCTGCGTTGCGAAGATTCGCCGGCGATTCTCGGACATGGGACGGACCGCGGGCTCACGGATTTGGTGAGTGATAACCGTTGAGGCAGTCGCCGTTCAATTGACACGGCGAGCTATCTGCCCAGGGGCTACCAGGTATTGCAACTAGCCTGCAGCAGCAGTACCCTGCCGGCAGTCGGTCCTTCGAGCACCCATTCCAGTGGCGGAGAAGCAAAGGGCCGATATTGATGAGAAACCTTGGTTCACAGAGGAAGCATGAGCCCCCGGACGTTGTCGCGCGGAGAAGCTGACTCCGAGCTTCTAGGCGTCCTCACCGCCCGTCACCGTACAAGTCTAGAACAGTCGCACCCGATCATGGGGCCTCACCTAGTGACTTCCCTTGCCCGGCAAACGGCCAACGGGAGCCTGGACACCTGGCTTTGGAAACGTGAGGATGGAGCTGCCGAAGGGCTGGTCCAGGTCGCATCGACACGACCACCCGTCAGGATTCACGGGCTGTGGTTAGAGCCGGCCAATCCACACACGCTGGAGGGAATAATGGACGACATCGAACACGAGTTCGACTCGCCGTTGGCCAGCGTCACCGACGTACTTCCCAGAATAAGTCCGAACGACCAGGCCCTCGTCTTTGGCGCAAGGGGGTTCTGGCATCGGGAAAAAGTCGTGATGCGCCGGGGGCCCGAGAAGCCAGCGGGGATTCGGTTCACCCCATCCGAGGTACGGACGATCCGCGAAAGCGACCTCGAGGCCGTGGTGGGAATCTACGTTCGTGCCTACTCCGAACGCCCCGGAGAATTCTGGACCTGGGGGCGGCCCGACAACTGGGCCAATGCCCGAGACGATGTCATGAGTCACATCGACTCGCACGGGAAGTGGAGCCCGAACTTCCTCGCCGATGCATCGGTCGTATGGGACGCGGGAGGGAGAGTTGTCGGGGCGGTGCTCGTCGAGGAGAACCAGAGGGACCACCCTTTCGTCGAGGACGCCATCGTGGAGCCTGAGTTTCACCGACGCGGGATTGGCCGTGCCCTGATGTCGGCGGCAATCGACCGGATCATGCAGGAGAAGCCACGGTCGATTGAGCTGGCTGCGACACGTTTTGGAGCCCCGTATCGCCTATACCAGCGACTTGGGTTTGACGAGGTCCCACCGCCCGCGGGATCGCTCGACGGGGATTGGGTCCGGGGGCCTTCCCCCTTCTGATCTCCGGACTGTGCTGGGCTGCCGCCGACGGATGGGTGCATGCGGTGTTGCAACCCGCCGCGGGCACCTTCTTCCGTGGAACATAGAAGAATCTTACGCGACTTGGCCAAGTCGCATTGGAACGTGCCCTTAGGGAAGGATTAGTATCCCAAAGAGCTAGTATCCTGATAGGATATTATAATAAGCTTGAACAGCAGTAGACCGAACGTGACAGTGCTCGTTGACGACGGTCTCGTTGCGTTCTGCGGAAGCGGGACCCGTGTCGCTACTTTGGGTGTCCTCGCGAACTCGGAGAGACCCCTTACTGGGTATCGCGTCGCCAAACTCGCGGGCCTTCAACCGATCAAGGTGTATCGAGAGCTTGCCAGGGCGAGCACGTCCGGGCTGGTTCAGAGGACGGCAAGGGGATACCGGCTCGCTGACTCAGACCTTCGGGACCTCCTTCGCAAGCGTATCCGAGTGTCTTGGTTTGAGAGCTGGTACGATCAAGAGTCCGATCGAGGGAAGCGTGCCCAGGCAGTTCGGGAATCCTCGACCGATTGGTTTGATTTCAGTAAGTACCAGTCGAATCCATCCATAGCGAAGCGCTACGCGAAGGAGATTCAACGCCCACAGGAGAAGGATTCGTGGGCACCCTCGCGCAGCCGAACGGCGTCCCGAAAGCGAACGTAAATGGTCGATCGTTCGGAGGCCGAACGAGCGTTCCTGGCGGCCCGGTCCAAGTCGGAACGCATCGAGTTCCTGGGCGCCCTCTTGGCACGGGCGACTGGAAATGAAGTGATAGTGGTGGGCGGGTCAGCGGTAGAAGTCCTCACGGCAGGCCGTACCGCATCTCTGGATATCGACGTGGTCACCCCGCGCGACGCGGCAATCGAGGTGATTCGATCCTGGGGGTTCGAGCCAAACGGCAGGGTGTTCCGAAGGGCGGACTGGGAGGTCGACATTGACATTGTAGGCCCGCGGTTCACTGGCAGTCGATCGCGGATCCGTAGAATCGAGACGCCCTACGGCCCAGTGGACATCGCCGGTCCAGAGGATTTGATTGTCAAACGACTCGCGGAGTTGAAGCACTGGCAGACCACCCCGACCTGGAGGACGGAGCTGGTTCGACAGGTCAGGCTGCTCTTAGCCGAATACGGCTCACAGCTAGACGAGGAATACCTCGCGTTCGCGGCCAAGAGGGACGACGTGGTGGACATTCTGCGCGACTTCAGAAACAGGAGAGATAAGTCGCCGGTTCGTTAGGTCTGGAAACGTGGGTGCAACGGGACGCACACCCCTTAACAACAACCTGGCCGTCTCTTCGTCAACCCCGCATCAGATCTGTTCGGGAGCTGGTTGCGAAATCTGCGATGAGTCCGTAGACGCGCTATATATACTGCACAAGTCCCTACAACTCCACCCGGTGCTACGGCAAATGGGCTATCCTGAGCCGACTCCTGCTGTCAAAGGTAAGGCCGCGCTGGAGATTCGCGATGAGCTTTCTCGCAAACACCCTCGGAAGGCCAGCTCTCGGTGGCGCGGCGCACGAGAGACCTTCGAGGAATTGCACTCGAAAGACGCCGAGTCGCGATCATAACTCGATTGGGTCGAGGCCACCTTGGCCAGCTCGCCTTCGCAGCCCATTCCACTCCAGGAACTACGCGTCGAGAGGTTCACCGAGAATCTGAACGTCAAGTCCTTCGATTGCGGCGACAGGGATCTAAACGATTTCCTCAGCACTGACGAAGTCGCCAAGTACGAAGCCGAGGGACTCGGAAAGACGCATCTCGTGTATTGGCAGCCGGAGGGGAAGCTCGTTGCCTTCTTCACGATTTCGAACGAGAGTCTCCGCCTTGAATACCTCAAATCCGTCAAGGGATTCTCGATCCCGGGCGAGATTAGAGTCGAATCGATCCCCGAAATCAAGATCGGGCGACTGGGGGTTAGCGTTGAGTTCCAGAAGCGCGGAATCGGCACTCACGTGCTGAGGTACATCGCTGGACTTGCCCTCAGCCGCCCAGCTGCGACTCGAATCCTATTCCTGGAAGCTTACCCGGCCTCCGTGGAGTTCTACGAGAAGTTCGATTTCGAACAAGTCGTTCATCATAGGTTCATGGATCGTCGGACCATCATGATGTATTTCGATTTGAGGAGACTTACTGGCTAGGGCTGTGTGCAACTGTAATTGCAGCTGGTTAGCGGCCGGTTCTTGAAAGAGGGCCATTCAACTCTCCGGTTGTTTGGAGTGTACTCAGCGCCCCCTGTGAAGCAGGGCTGCTATCCAGCCCTTACGCGCAGCTGCTCTCGAACTGCCCTGCGTGCGGCAATTGTCTTGGCAAGATGCTCCCGCTTGTTGCAGTTTGCGCACTGCCACCCAAACCTTGTATCCGGCTTGTAGCCTGCAGCCTCCGCCTCGTTAAGAAGCATCAGGTAAACCCTGCCTCCGGGGCGTTTGTTCCGAACGCGAATTCGGTTCGCAAATGCGAACTTCTTGACTGCCTCCCTTTCCTTGCCTCCCCCGCCTCCGATGTGACCGACTTCCAGGATAGTTGGATCGGTAATCCTCTCGGGACATCCTGTCTCGTTGGGGCCGACACAGACGCGCTTGAGTTTATGACGGCGTGAGAACACCCCGGCGGCCAACTCAAACTCTAGAGCTTCTCGCTCCAGTCTCCCGCTGGGCTGATACGCTGGTTTTCGTTCTCCACTTCTCATGTGAATCGGTAGGGCATGTCGCGGGAGAGGTCAGGCGTACCGTCCCATTGTGAGCCTGCACAGTCTGGGTGAAAGCGGACTTACAACTCCTGGGAGTCCACGCGCCTATGCGAGCTCGAGGACAAGCCTGTGTTTTTGTTCTGGTGCGACAAGGACCTCTTGACCGTTCCGGAGCTTCAAGTAGCGAGCCAGAGGGGAGGGAATCCGAACCACTAGCGAGTTGCCCGAACGAGCGACCTTCACCTTCGAAGCCAAGCCCCAGAGACCAAGCTCCTTGGCCCTGTCTTCGATTGCAGACACACTTTCAGAGGTAAAGAAGACCTCGCCGCACCGATTGCAGACTTCCGCGTCGTACGTCCCGAGCTCGATCCCGAACATCTCCTCGCGGACACGCTTGGGCCGGAGACTTCCTTTGCCACAAACCGGACACTCCTCTGCCATGTTACCACCTCGGCTTCACCGTAACGACCAGGACTCTCCCTTTCCGCACAACATACACCACTTCGAAGTAGCGGAAGGCCGCGACGACTCGGTTCCCTTGCCTCGATTTCGATCCTGACCGAATAGCCGCTTCCACCTCATTCTGAGTAATCCCCCGAAGGACCATCCGCTCAACGGCATGTCGACTGTAGAGGACCCGTAGGGTCATCTGTTACTCGTATTACATGTCATGTCTTAAGGACTTGGGAGCCGCAGGGCCGCCAGACCGGCCCTCGAGCTGAGTGGGTGAGAGGGACTATTTCACACGCCAGAGAATTTTCTCCTACGGAATGATGTCCACGCAATCCAAAACCGAGAGCGTCAGACAGGATTAGCTGCGATAGACAGAGGGCCGTACTTGTAGGGGTGTCGGCGACCCCCAAGTCCACGTCGTACGACCAGACCCCATGTATGCAAGTGCGTCAATGCCTTGCCAACATCGTCCGCCAAGCTATTCCTCCTGCCCACCGGCTCTATGTGTTCGGCCTCAGCCAGCTGGAGTATTGCTTTCCGATCAAAGGGCGCCGGGAGTGTCTTAACGAGCGCGAGTACTTTGGTGTGAAATGCATCGATCTCCGCTTCAGGTCGAGATTGAACCCTCATCGTCGTGGTCCTGTGTGCAGTGGCCGAACGACCGCTGTAGGGGATTTTTGGCCGCATTCTGAGCTTCAGTCTTTCAAGCTCAGTCCGATGCTCTGGCATGAGCTTCTCGACAGATTCGAGCGTCCCGAGGTGTTTTAGCACGGTCGTCCTAGCTCGACTCTTCAGGTGGTCCCACGAGTAATTCACAATCTGAACGTACTCTCGGCCCCGCGAGCGACTAATTCTAAGCTTCGGATGGAGCGTCACAGCAACTTGAGCCAACTCTCACTGACTCAGTGAGAGGATGAGTTTTCCACGGTAGATGAGGTGTGCGGTGTACGAGTAACCCGTACGGGTTACTCGTACACCGCACTGTCCCTTTGTGTTTCAATCAATCAGTGATTACAACAATTGTTAAATACATATTCCGGTATTTTGAGTATACCAGAGTCAGCAATGTCGCTCACTTACGATGAAGCAGGGGCGCTGGCGTTCGGGGATGCCGAGTTCGAAGCGTCAGATTTCAGCAACCGACTCGGAATCGATCGGGGCGCCAAAGTTCTCAGCGAGCTTAAGCGCCGAGGCGTGGTTCTGCGAGTGAACCGAGGACGCTACCGCTTTCTAGGCCCGTCGGAACGCCCCGACCTACGATCTCTCGAGTGGGATAGAGTACGACGAATCCTGTTGAATGGGCCCGACCCCAAGGCTTGGACTGGCCCATCGGCGGTCGAGGTCTGGACACGAGGAAGCTACGCGGTTTCTCCGTCCCCGTTTACTCGCGTATTCTCCCTGGCCGTGCCCGATGGCTCCCGCGACCGATGGAAGTCGTATCTCTCGAAGAATGGAATCTCAACGAAGCCACGCAAGCGAATCGGAGCTCGCGTCGAACTCATCCCAGTCAGGGGACTGGAATACACCTTGGTGGCCGGCGAGCCGGTCATCTCTCGGGACGAAGTAGTGAGTTTGATTCGAAGTCGCCCGTCAGTATTCGCAGGCGCAGAGGAGCTATTGATTGACAGACCCGGGCGCGCGTGAGAGAGAGGTCACCGGTCTCCTCAACGGCTGGGATTGGACAGGTGGCGGCTGTCTGATCGGGGGATACGCAGTCTCCGCATATGCAAGGCCGCGCTACTCTCGAGATCTTGACTTCGTTATTCCCACCCACAGAGAATCCTCGCTAGTCGGAGAACTCGTTGAGAACGGGTTCGTAGTTCGGCCTCATCGGCCTTCCGGCAACGATGGAGGTTTCAAGGTCGCAACTAGGTTGAAGAGAGGAAACGTAACGATCGACCTACTGTGTGGATACGTTCGAGACCAATCCACCAAGGTAGTGATTCCCGAGGCCTGGATTTCTGAGAGGCATAGGGACGTGCGTTTGCTGCTCATCACTGGCAGCACAGACGGACTCGTCAAAGTTTGTCGACCCGAAGCTCTGTGGGTGCTGAAACTTATCGCAGGTCGAGATCAAGATCTTGGAGACCTATTCGCCCTTTCAACAGTAACTGTTGACACAGATGAGATTCGACGCTTCCTTGCGAAGGCGATGAATGAGCCTCTTCAGATGCGTCTGAAAGACGAGGCACGACGACTCGATTCCGGAAAGATCTATATGGATTCATTATCTGCCAGATTCCTCCCTACGTCACCCGAGTCCGCGAGAGCGGTGTGGAAGAGATTCAGGGAGCGTTTCGACTACATTGTGTCGTGAGAATCGGCCTTACTCAGAAGTCAAGGCCATTCCTATGATGCACCCGCGTAGGTGCAACGACTATTGCACGTTAGGCGCTGGGCGAAGGTCGCCACCATAATCCGACTCTGAGGTCGGAAAGGAAGGGAGCCCCTCAAAGGGTTGGGCCGATCTCCGGGGGTTACGACCCTTCCTGAGCTTGCTTCTCCCGGTCTATCAACACTGCGAAGACGAGAGGGCAGAGTGGGTCGATGTCGCCTTCCATATCGAGGCTGTACGTGTCCCGAACGGACGCCCAGGCCTCGTGAATCTTGGCAACATCCTTCCCCGACGGGTCCTGAATGCTGAAATTGTGACGAAGCAGATTCCCATGCGTCTGGAACATCGCCCGACCGTCGGGGAAGGCAGCGGTTGCGTGAAGGCCTCCAAGCTGACTTCGCGAGACACTCACGGCCAGCACCGGGGTTCCCGCGGAGTCACTCAATGTCGAGACGGCAGCGCTACCGGTGACTTGGATCGTGATCTGGGCCTGCGGGACGTCGGTGGAATCCGCGACGACCCAGACGAAGGTCTGGGTCTGCGCCGGCTGCACGCCCATCTGGAAGGAGAATCCGGGCTGGCGCTGCGACACATTTCGGTTGAGGACGTTCGAAACCAGCTCCTGTCGCACGTTTTCCTTGACCGTGAACAGATGCTTCTTCTCGTGATTCAATACTCGGTAGTTGTGACCCCCCGAAAACAACTGGTGCTGCAGTAGGAATTTCTTCGATCCTTCGACACCGAGTCTCGCTCCGAGGGAAGGACCGGTCGACGTCGCGGGTGGTGGTGGGGGAGGCGGTGTCGAGGGAGCTGAACTAGGTGCAGGAGCGCTCTGTGGAACAGGGTTTCCACACGACGCGCAGAATTGAGCGTCTGGAGGGAGTGGTTTCCCGCATTTCGGGCAGAACTGGGCTGCCATGCGCATTCAACGCGAGGAGGTGGGATAAGGAGTTGTCGACTCGTGAAGTGACTCGTGCAGCCTCCATAGAAGCATCAGCGGTGTAGCTGCAAGGACCATGGCAACTTCGCTCTCAAAACCTAGAAGAGGAGGAGAAGGGGTTGAACCGAAGGGAGTTGTCCCCGCGACTGGCTACGGGTAGATGGTCGGAGCGTCTCCGGCCTTCTTGAGAAGTTCCGGGATGGGCGTCACGAGGTGGAGGTTGCAGTCGAGGAATGACCCAAGGCCCGACTCCAGCAGGAGATCTCGCACCGTTTCAGCGCTCGGAGCCTCGAATAGCATGAACGCCAGGTGGTTCGGGTCCAGATGAAGGTCCTGGAGAACTCTGATCTTCTTTGCCTTCAGCATCTGTTCCATGCCTCCGTAGGCCTTCATCGCAGCTTCTCTCGCCCCCTTGCTAGTCATCGGGCATCCGTTCGCCTCGTGTCGTCCGATCACGGCGTATTGCGGCATGGGCCGCGGCTACCGCGACCCGCTTGTTAATCCTTTGCTTGAGACGTCGGAGATCCTGTGCCCGAGGCGCCGGCCGAACCAGTTTGGCCTAGTACAATCGTAACGAGCCCGCGGAGAGAGGGGGGTGACGACTGGCTGCAGACGCTGGCTACGTGATCGGATTGCCACAGTGGGGGCAGAACTGGGTGTTCGGAGCGACCATCCAACCGCACTTGAGGCAGGCTCGGCCCATACCTTGTGGCGCGACGGGGGGCGCCACGATCACGGTTTGGCTCGGCTTCCATGCGATTCCGAGCGCCCCGCCGATGATTCCCAGGATCAGCCCCAGGATCAATCCTCCGAGGGCCGTGAACAGGCTCGCAATGGACAGAATCAGGATCAGCACCCCGTAGACCACGTGGTTCTGGGGTGTTACGTAGAGCAGGACTCCGAAGATGACCACGAGGATTCCCATCACGGCCCCGACAACCCCGAGTGCGACAAGTTCTCCGCCCTGAAGTCCGAACGAGATGGATGAGAGGTAGTTCCCAACACCGATCAGGGCCCAACCGCCGAGGAGAATGAAGATCCCTGCAATGAGCGAGAGAACGAACGCGCCGGTAGGTTTCTCGTTGGTTGGTACGGTCATAGTCGGGTAGAATTGTCCCGCCGGCGGAGGGGGGAATCCCTGAGCTGACATCTTTCAGCCACCGAACACCCCTACTCCAGTTCTCGGAGGTAAATCTTCCCCCGATGCGAGCGGTGAGGAATGCGTGCCAGTCCCCCGGCCGCTCGAACTCCCTGACGGTCCACCCTCGGTGAAGTGCCTCTGTAACCGCCGGGCGCTAAGGTCGTCAAGCCACCCGCGCTGGGTGTACACAAGCACCATCGCGACGGAATGGCAGCCGCCAAAGTGGAAGAGGCACTCCGTCGTTAGATCTCTGCGGATACCAGCTTGGCAATCATTCGGACCGCCTTTGCGATCCGTGCGGCATCACCGAGGGTGACATCTCGGTCGCCGTATTCGATTTCGCTCTTCCGGTTCAGCCCAGTCTGTAATAGGGGGGCGAGGCTCGAGGCCGTGGACGTCCCCACGGTAGAAATCAGTCGAACTACTTCCTGATGGTCTTGACCCCGACTTCGAAGTCCAAGCTTGGCGACCGTGAACGCGTCGGAGAATGAGATTGCGGCCTGTACGCCGGTGACGGCGACCGCATCGCCGTTCTTCTGAAGGCCTGCTTCCTGCATGATCCGCTCGAGATTCCGAGCTCTCCGAAGATAGACCGAGGCTCTCGACTTGTCCGTCGCTACGGTTCGCCCGATGCCACGGGTCACGGTGAAATCGGCTCACCGTCCTGCGAGACGCTCTTCATGATCTGAGAATTCGAGGGACGGCGAACCTGGCGGTCCGTCAGCACCAGAGAAGAGAGCGGGTTCCCGAAGCGGAGCGCGAACTTGGGGGAGGCCGCGCTCAAGACGCCTTCCACCTGGTCCTTCTCGTTGGGTGTCCGAACCTCCACGAACAAATCGACGTCACTGGCGGGCTGTTCTTCGCCGCGAGCAACGGAGCCGAAGATTACGGCCCGCTGAATGGGAAGGCCAGCAACCAAGGCTCTGATTTCCGACTTGAGAACCGGGAGCAGCCGTTCCTCTTGCTTGAACAGGTCCAGAAGGGGATCGGAAAGTAGGTGCTGAGGAGAGACGCGCCAGACGTGAGCTGGGCCCGCGACTTCCCGAGTAACGATTCCCGAGTCCTCCAGTGATTCTAGGGCCCGGATAGTCTGGGAAGGGGACGCGTCGCAGTGCCTGGCCATCTCCCGACCGGTGAAGCCTTGGGACGGCGAGCGCGTCAGGACACGCAGGACCCGGAGTCGAAGCGGGTTGCCCAGAATGTCATCGAGCGCGTTGTGGAATCGCATGTTCGATTTAGCAAACAGTCGTCCGTATATTAGAACATGCCTCCGACCGAACGACATCGGTCCGGCCGATGGAGGGATCCGAAGCGGTCCGAGGGAGACGTGAACTCCCGACTTGCAGATTGGATATTGCGCGATCTACCCGGAACTGGCTGAAAGGTCCATTGCAGTCAGGACGGCGAGAGGGCAACGCTCAGGGCAGTTTGCCGAGCCCTTTCGACGCTTTCGCCCAGCTGTGGGGTCTCGGAACGAACGACCCGGACCCCCGGGGCTCCCCGCTGCCCAAGAGTCCGGGCGGCCTCCGTCTAGGGATGGGCCTTTTCCTCGTAGTCGAAGTAAATGCGGACGAGGGCGCGGAATTCCGACACCTTGCCGTCGTGAATCGCTCCCTCGATCTCCGACACTCGGAACCACTTCATGTCCCGCACGGTGTGGGAGGCGGTGTTCACAGCGTTCTGCACGGCGTGGGCGATGCTCTCGGGATGGGATCCAACAACTTCGGTCACTCGCTGAACCATGGTGGTCCTCGGGCAGCCGTATCACCCGTCAGATAAGAAGAATCATGCACCACGATAGGATCGACTCCGGGTCGCAACCAGATCACAACAGGGGAGAGAAGTCTCGGCAAAAGGGAAAGACCCCGTCGCCAGATCCGGCCCTCGGCATACGACGAATCGCGCCTGAGCGTGGGTCGACAATCGGGCCCACCGTCCGTGAATCGGGGCACCGCTTCTCGGGATGTCGTTCAGGTGCGGGCGAGCGTTGCGCCGCAGCTTGCGCACTTCATGCTGAGCTGGTCGTTCAGGGTCCCGCAGTAGCGGCAGGGGATCTTGACCACCTCTCGGATGACCTCCCGCTCATGGTAGACGACTTGGGGGGAGTTCGCGTTCGGCGCCGCGGCCGTTGCCCCCACCGGGGCGGCCACCCCCCCGGCCTCCGCTTTCGCTCCACCGCGAGGGACCCCGCCCTTCATGGTACCGGCCATCTGCATGGAGGTCGCCCGCTGGATCGCGCGGGCCGCGCGCACGGCGGTGAACCTCCCTTCTAAGGTGAAAGTGCGAGGCGGTCCCGAGGGGGCCTTCAGGACCAGCTGGCCGGGACCGACGGCGGCCGTAGCCGGTTCGACCCCGACGAGCTCCCGCAACCCGAGCGACTCCCGGATGGAGAACTGGTTCCCGCCCGGGATCTCCTTGCGGTCGAGCAAGATGAGCCGCTGGTTCGACAGGAGGAGCCCGCCCGGCGTTCCATCCCAGCTGCCGTTCCAGTACCATCGAAGCGCTTCCCCCGGCTGGCGAAGCACCGAATCCTTCACGGCGGTCGGTGGTCGGAGTCCCCCCGCCGGGACGGCGAGGCCGGCGATGAGCGCGATGACACCGATCACCAGGAAGAGCAGCCCGACGACCCCCCCAAAGAGGGGACCATTGTAGGCGACGTTCACGGAGATGACGCTGCTTGCGTACACCTCGTAGCCGTTCCCGGCAACGCCGTTGAACGTCAGGGTCCCGACTGCGGAGGTTCCGGATGCCACTAGGTCCGCCGGGACCTCGTACGCGGGTCCCGCCGCACACGAGGTGTCGGTCCCGCACGAGTAGACCGAAACATTGACCGGATCCGCGTAGGCCCAGCTCACCGAGAAGCTGATCGCCGCGGGCGTGATCGAAGGCTCATAGAACGTCGCGGGAGCGGTGCTGCTCGCTACGTCGGAGCTCGAACTGACGTCCGAGAAGGACGTCACGGATTGCCCCGGAATCGCGACGAAGAACAGGGCCGTGCCCAGCAGCACCAGGACAGCGCCCGCGACGATTCCCCGGAGAATCATTCGGTCGTCGCATCACGATATGGTCGGAATCCAGTACTTACGTCCTCCCTCCGCTGCGCAAGAGCCGATTCTCACCCGGACTAGCGTTACACACGGAGCGCCAGGTTGCATCCGGCCGGAAAGCTCGAATCCGCTCCGAACACGTCGGTCGAACGTATCATACGACTCGACCCAATACCCTCCCTCGGTCGCGGGCAACGATGGAACATTCGAATGTGGGCGTGATCCGGAAGGGATACGATGCCTTCATGCGAGGCGACATGGAAACGGCCCGATCCATCTTCCACCCCGACGTGATTTGGCACGTTGCCGGAGGCGGTCCCCTCTCGGGAAAGTACCGGGGCTTCGACGAAATCGCACGCTGGGGGGCCCAGCTCTTCGAACGCAGTGCCGGGACGTTCCGAGAGGAGCTCGCGACTATCGTTGCCAACGACAGCTGGGCCGTTCAGGTGGCGTACTATCAGGCCGAGCGGAATGCCCGGAAGATTCGGGACCAGAGCGTGAACGTCTACCGCATGGTCGATGGCCGCGTCTTGGAATGCTGGGTCTACTTCAGCGACGTCCAGGGCTTCGAGGAATTCTGGGCCTGAACCGGCCTCGCGCACCGTACGGCCGATGGGGGGAGGTCGCGGCCTACACGAAGGCCGCCCCGTGGACAGGCCCGCCAACCGACCGCGCGTTCCGAGGCCGATCTCGAGGTTCCATGTACTCACGGACTCGGAAGGAGGCCAAGTCCCACGAGCATCTGACGAGCCGCGTCCTCCACCTTGGGAACGGGGCCGAATAGCTCCGCCTGACGACGGGTGTCCGCTACGTATTTCCCGGTGAGGAAGAATCGGAACATCGCCATCATGTCATCGCTGACCGCCCCTCGACCGCCCTGCATCTGCGCGGCACGGATGGGTCGGCCGAGGAGCTTTCCGAGGAGATCCGCGTACTCGGGCCCCGAGAGAGGCCGGTCCGAGCCCAGGTCGATCTTCTGTCCGACGGCCCTCGGCTCATCGACTGCGAGAGCAATGGCCCGCGCGACCTCGCTGGGTGCGATGTACGTGATGCGGACCCCCGCGGGGGTCATTCCCATCACCTGGCCCTGGACGATGCTCTGTCGAACCATCTGTCCAAATCCTCCTTCCGGGGCGTAGAGGAAGGCCCCCGGTCGGAGAGATACGAAGGGAACTCCTTGCTGGGCGAGGTAATCCTCCGTCTCCTTCTTCGCCCAAAAATGCGGCACATCGGGGGCTTGGTCGCACGCGAGAATGCTGAGCAGAACGAATCCCGGAACACCCGCCTGCTTGGCGGCATCGACGAGGTTCCGGTTTCCCTCGTTGTCGGTCCGAAGGGAGTCGCCCTCTCGCCGCTGCGAATACCCGATCGCGGAGGTGACGACGGCGGAGACGCCCGTCGCAGCCCTTCGGAGGGACGCCGGATCGAGGAGGTCTCCCCGAACTACCTCGACGGCCTTCGGAATCTTCGACGCATCGCTGCCCGGCCGCACGAGAGCGCGAACCCTCTTCCCCCGGGACAGTAGCTGCTCGAGGACAAGCCCTCCCAGATGACCCGTCGCGCCTACTTGGAGGACCGGTCGACGATCGATTGTTGACGCTGCGCGCGACATGCTCTCGCAAGGAACCCGTCGCTTAAATGGATTGGATTTGCCTCGTTCGGCTCCCGTGTCGAGTGAGTGACGGTGAAACTTGGCCCGTCCTTCGCCATCGGCCCCAAGCGGAGGATGTCGTGCGGGCTGTTTCAGCCCGCTGGCTCTCGCTCCGACCGGTTTGCGTTCCGGAAGGAATGTTGGAGCGTCGGAGCACTTGGGACGGTCGTCCAGAGGAGTTATGCCGGCCCACTCCGTTCGTCCCGGCGACCTGATTCCGAACGTGGGAGGAACGATTCTCGATGAGGGGGCGAACGAATCGCCAGTGGCTGCTGGTACGTCGACCCGAGGGGATGTTTAGCGAACAGAATTTCGAGTGGGTCGAGACCCCGATTCCAACGCCGAAGGAAGGAGAGCTTCTCGTCAGGAACCTCTGGCTCTCCTGCGATCCCACCCAGATGGGTTGGATGAAGGTGGATTCGTATGTTCCCAAGGTCCCCCTCGGCGGAGTGATGCGAGCACTCGGGGTGGGTCAGGTCGTTGAGTCGCACCAGGCGGACTTCAAGGCCGGCGAGCTAGTCAACGGCCTAGTCGGTTGGCAAGACTTCTTCGTGACGAACGGAGGGGATCCGAACCGGGTTCAGAAGCTTCCTCCGAATGTTCCGCCCGAGTTGGCGCTGAGCCTCTTTGGCATCACCGGCATGAGCGCCTACTTCGGCATCACCGACATCGGGAAGGTCCAAGCGGGAGAGACCGTGGTCGTCTCTAGTGCCGCCGGCGCCGTGGGTTCGATTGCGGGGCAGGTCGCCAAGATCCTCGGAGCTCGAGTGGTCGGCATCGCGGGGGGTCCGGTGAAGTGCGAGTGGCTCCGAAAGGACGCCGGATTCGATGCCGCCATCGATTATCGCACCGAGAAGGTCGGTTCCCGGCTCACGGAGACCTGTCCCAAGGGGATCGACGTCTACTTCGACAACATTGGCGGCGAGATCCTCGATGAAGTGCTGGCGCGGATCAACTTGCACGCTCGGATCGTGATGTGCGGAGCGATATCCGATTACGCGACCCGGGAGTATCATCCGCTGAGGAACTACCCTGCCCTGGTGGTCAAGCGGGGTCGAATGGAGGGGTTCATCGTATCGGACTACGCCGCACGGTTCCCTCAGGCGGCAGCACTCCTCGCGGGATGGCTCGCGGAAGGTCGTATCAAGCAGAAACTGGACATCGCGCTGGGACTCGAGAACGCTCCAAAGACGCTCGCACGCTTGTTCGATGGAACCAACTTTGGCAAACAGCTCCTGAAGGTCGCGGACCCGCCCCTACCCTCCTAAAAGCGTCGAACCGAGCCGGGCGATTGGCATCAACGTTCGAGGGCCGTTCCAGTTTCGGCTCAGTCCAGCAGCCACCGCACAGAGATCCGCGAGCGGGACGGTACAACGGGCTTTTCCCGCCGACCTACGCGCAGGCGCTTAGAGCCCGACCCTGAGCTTGACGGCAGCCCACCGAATTGACTCGACCCGTGCGTCGCACAGGTCCGTCACTGCCTTCAGGACGGGCGGTGGGGCCATCTGTTTCAACCCACCGACGAGTTCGGAGAGTTCCGTGACGTTCAGGGCGGGCAGCATCCATCCGAGAAGCGCCATGAGCTGGTCGGGCGGAAACGTTCGGATGATCGCTCCCTGCATCGCCAACTGCTCTTGATCGGTGAAATGCTCCCGCATGATCGGGACCAGTTCGACCTCCTCCCGATTCATGTGGACGATGTAGCGTGCGAAGAGCTCGTTGGCCTTCTGGTTGACGACAATGCCCGCCGCTATCCTTTCCTCGGGAGAGGAGAGACCCAGGAGCTCGCGCGCTGTCGTTGCGATCTCGAGCTCGCGGCGGGTGAGCTCGTGATGGTCCTTGATCAGGTCGGTGATCAAGGCGTTGGCTGCCTTCGCCGACGGAGGAAAGACGATCGATTCTTCCACGTGCGCGTGATGAGCGAACGCACAGAGGATGCATCCCGCGGATCGGGCGGTGGCGAAGTCATTTTCGAGGTCCCCGACCAGATCCGTGGTGGCATCAACATCCGCGAAATCATTCGATTGCAGCTGTACCGAGAGTCCATAGATCATCGCGCGCAGGCCCTTGTGAACCGGAGTGAACAGGTCTACTTTTCCCGTCATTAGATGCTCCCGACCGACTCTGGGCCAGTCCTCCTTCTGCTTCTTAGACCCTTCTACGTGGGAAGGCCGATCGCGGCTCGAAGGGAGCCGACGTTCGGCTGGTTCGCCTGGCTGGTCGAACGTAGAATCTAATGGTTGTTGCACCGACTTGATACGATAGGAAGTTCAGGGTAACCCTCGGTGAGAGGGGGTATAAGTTCTTATAACTCCCCAACTCTTGCCTGAAGTAATGGCCGTCACCCAAGCCGTTCGCCGACCTGATGTGACGCTCGGCACCACCGAGGTAGTGATGTCATTGCTTCAGGAGGCAGGGGACCCAGTAAGCCGGAACTGGCTCCTTCAGCGTTTGAAGGAATCTGGTCATACCACTAGTCGCGCGCGGCTGAATCGCGCCCTTGCTTTCTGCATGGAGCATGGGCTCGCGATCGAGGGCTCGAGAGGAATCCAGTGGACTCACACCACGAGCCCGAGCCTGCTGCGAGCTCTCTCCAAAGGCAAGCGGCTCTGACGTAGTCCCATGCCGTTCCGGCCCGACGAGGTCCTCATTCATCCCGACCTTCAGTCGGTCTACGATTCCTGGGCGAGCCTAGCGGAGATCGGGCGACAGCCAGCGAAGGCTGTCTGGAAGAGTCTACAGAGCTCCCTCCAGCGTCTGCGGATGGACGGCCAGGTCGGTGAAGTGATTCGTCAACCGTTCATCCCCACGTACTTTCGAGAGAAGTACGGTGTGTCGAACCTGTATTGCCTTGACTTGGCCGCCTTCCATCGATGCTTCTACACGATCGCCAATCGGTCGATCATCCTCCTCGACATCGTCGACCATCCGACCTATGACCGGTGGTTCCCCGGTCGTCGTTCTCGTTGAGAGGTTAGCTGCAACTGCTCTTGCGCCCGACTCACACCACTCGGAACAGGTCGATCTTCGCGCGAACCCGGGTCATGAGGTCCTCGACATCGAGCGTGAGGTCGTACCGGTCGAAGTATCGCTTCAAGGCACGCGCACCTACCGCCGCTGCAGTAAGCGCTTGGTTCAGTCGCACCCAAGCGGGTCTTCCGAGTCGGTCAACCCGAACCCCGGCCGCGAGGTCGATAATCCACGGCTGACCTTCGTGCACGAGGATGTTGAAGGGGCTCAGATCGGAATGAACGATCCCCGCTTCTGCGAGTGCCTCCACGCCCGAGACCGTCGCACGAAGGAATGCCTCAGGATCATCGAGTCGCGCATGCTGCAGCATCGGCGCGGCCCCCGCGGAGGTTCCGAGATACTGCATCGAGAACATGTTCTCCACCCGATCGCCGGGTTCGGGAACTCGAGCTCCGCCCTGCCAAGCGTAGCACAGCAGGTCGTGTTCAATCAGAGCTCGTTGCCCCATCGTTTCGAGCTTGATCGGTCGACCGCCGCGGTGAGCGGTTCGATAGAGACGGTACGCCTTTACAACGAGCAGTCGGCGGCCTTCTCGACAGAGGTAGATGTCGGCCTCCTTGCCGGATCCGAGGCGTTGGCCGACCTCCGTTGCCAGGCCGCACTCTAGGATCGCGTCCGCTACTTCACGGTGGGTGGGCTCGGCGAAGCCGATCAGGCCGTTCCGCACCTTCCAGTGCACACTCTGGTCGAGGTACTCTTCGTTGGGCATCGGTTGACCCGGCCCAGGTCCGTAGACTCACGAGAATGGAATGCGACGGCCAAAGCAACTCAAGACCGAGACGAATCAGTCGGTCCACGGTGCGCTGGCATCCACATCAATTGCCATGTCCCCGTGAACCTCCTGGCCCTTGGCCGTGCTGGCGAGCCACGAGCTCGTATCTAAGCGCTTCGCTGCGCTGGCGGAGGTTGGCTGCAACTGTTGTTGCAACCGCCATCTCAATGTCCCAGGTAGAATCGGTTGTCGCGGCTATAGCGCAGGAAGAACCAACGAAGGAAGGGGCGGGTAGTCTTTCGGACGCTCGACTGCTCGAGGGCATTGTAGTATCCCGTCCGTCGATCATAGGCGATGTTCAGCATGGGGAATCCGCTTCCCGAGAGTAGGACGTTCATCGCGAGGCGTCCGACGCGACCATTGCCATCGCCGAAGGGATGAATATCCTCGAACCGAAAGTGAAAATCTCCCGCGAGCTGGACAGGATGCCGCCCCTCCCGATTCCGGCTTGTTCGGCGGAGCAGTTCGATTAACATCGGTCGGACTTCGACGGCTGGCGGGGGAACGTGACGGCTGTTCGTGATCCGGACTTCGAAATCACGTACGCGTCCGGCGATATCCGGCTTAGTCTCCGCAAAGAGCTCCTTGTGCCATTTGAGGAGGTGAGCCAGCTCGAGCGGTTCGGGTCGGGTCATCAGTCGTCTCACCAGGCTGGCGTGCTTCTGCGATTCGACTACATCACGGTACGGCTTGGAGGGGGGGGAAATCCCCCGAGTTAGGAGCTTACGTGTCTCTTCGAAAGTGAGGGTCGATCCCTCAATGCGGTTCGTGCTGTATGTAAACTCGATGACGAACTCCTCGCGGTCCTGCTCTTGAACGGACCGTGGCACAGTGCGAAGTCGTTTCTGATATCCGTCTCTGATCCGGTCGAACTGCTTGAACCAAGTGTCGCGCCAAATCTCCAACTCTAAGGATTCGCGAGGCCAATCCAGGTTCGGCGGAATCGTCGTCCCCAGGTAGATCTGCTTCTTTCGAATCTTGCCCTCCCAACGAAACGTCTGAACAAGATAGTGATAGACGCCGCGGCCTCGACGGACCGATTTCACGATCGCCATTTGACCCCCACATAATTGACAGAATATATCTAATCGTCGGAAATGTGGGGGCCAAATCAACCGGCGCCTTCTGGCCGAGTCCTGGCCGCTCTTCCGGGTGACAAGACCGCGTGCGGGAGGGTGATCGATCGGTGCAACGGTCGATGCACCCATCCCGCCCAGCCCTCTAGCGCACTTTCCCTCCGGACCGGGGGTAATGTATATATTACCACATGTATACGTGACCCCTGTGGGCAGCTCTCTCCGAGCCCCCCCGCTCGAATTTGCCCGTCCGGGGGCGAATCCGACCTTGGAATCCATCGAGTACGTGAGGGCGATTCTTCGATCGGCAGAGCGACCACTTAGTCGAAATGAGATTCTCCGAGTCCTCTCGGATTGGTCGCATTCAATGACTCGCCAGAGTCTCAATGCCGCGCTACATTTCCTCGCCGCTGATGGTTCGGTCGCGGAGGGAAGCAAGGGACTGATCTGGGTGCCGGAGGCTTCACCCTCGCTGGTCGCCGCCTTGTCCAAGGTTCGACGCCTCTGATGATTCCGGCTTCGGAGGTCGTACTCAGCGAACGTGCGGGGGACGCGCTCGCCGCGTTGGAGTCTTCGGCCTCCTCCGAGTCTCGCGGGATCGCTCGTCGAGCTCGCGCCCTGAGACCCATCCTGCTCGTGGACTGCCTGCGCGGAGATGTCGTTCGGAAGTCTGCTCTTCCGCGGGTGCTCAAAGATCGGTACGGACTGGAGAATCTCTACGTGGAGGACCTCCCCAGGTTCTGGAGGTTGCTCTACACTGTGGTGAAGCGGGAGGGGCGACGTCTCGTTGTCGTCGTCGAGATAGTGGACCACCGAACCTACAACAAGTGGTTCCCGGGGAGGAATCGGTAGGAGCGTCCGCGGGCGAACCAACGACGGCACATCGGATAGTGGGACCGAGGTCGATGGTCGTCGCCTCCTCTTGCAGGGACATCGCGAACTCACGCTCATCGTCTGGCTTGCCGACGCGCTCGAACTGACCCCCGATGCGTTGCGCTTGCAATCTGCAGGAACTCACCATTCTGCTCAAAGCGTAGAACAAGTCCCGGCCAAGATCCGCCTCGGAGCGCAAGCGGCGACAATTCTCTGGAAACCGTGTGCGGGGGTCGTTGTACCGAGCACCGGCTCTATCGGGGCGAGAAGAGGATTCGCAAGAGACGGGGGAATCTCGCGCCCCCCCGAATCCAAAGCCAGTGATCGACCGCGTAGTACCGCCCCGCGCCTCCGACAAAGAGAATGAGGTAGCTCAACAGGTAGAGCGGGTGCGCTCCGACGTCCGTCCCTCCCGGAGCCGAGAACGTGCTGGTAAACTGGGTAATGAGGAAGAGAAGTGACGCGATGCCTCCCAAAATGCACGCGAGGCGGGTGGACATCCCAAGGAGGAAGGCGGCGGCGAGATAGGCGGTCAGTCCGGCGGTAATCCACGAGAACACGACGGCGTTCGCGGCTACGAAGTTCGCGATCCCGGGACCCCCGAGCGTGGTCGGCCCAAAGGAGAGCGTCACCGCTTCGAACGTTGAGAAGAACTGGTTCGCAGGGTCCAACACAAAGAGGAGATTCAGACACCATACCAGGCCCAGTCCGCACCGGAGCAAGTCGACGGAGACGCCTTCCCGGTCGGTCTTCCAGAGGACCGAGAGCCGACGGCTCCGATCCTCGCGAGACGAGGGGCTGTCCGAAACCTGCCCTGGGTCGACCTCCCCGGCTCCCATCGACCCCCCTCACAATGGTGCGGGGTTAACAGGCCTTTGCCGGCGCTCGACCGGTTGCTCTTCCTTCCACCGAACTCGCACCCGGGCGCGTGTCGTGCACGGGGTTGGCGATCCGGTCTCGGGGTTGGTGGGCGGTTGAACTGGATTGGGTGTCGGAGGCGCTATTCGAAACCCCCGCGGTTCAAAGTGGATGACTAGCTCCCAGGACGAGGTGGCCGCGAGCGGCTGGGGGAGCGCCGGCGAATCTCGGCGCCGCGTCCGCTCAGCGAAGGAGTCATCTTCGCGAGACCCTGACCGACGGGGGCAGCCCGCGTGGACGCGAATCCCCTGATCGAAGGGATCGTGATTTTCGCCGTGGTCGCGGCGCTTCAACTCCCCGGCAAATCGAACTTCGGTGTCATCACGCTCGCAACGCGTCATCCGCACCGGGACGTCTTCATCGGAGCGTCGGTGGGCCTCGCGGCGGCGACCATCGTGTCGGTTACCCTCGGATATGGCGCCGAGACGATCCTCGGTCCCTACCTCCTTTGGGTGAAGGTCGTCGGTGGGCTAGTCCTGATCGCCTTCGGCATCCGCGAGATTCTCGCGGCTCCCGGTCCGGTTCACGAGCCGGGTGAGGGCTCTCCGGCGGTAGCGCACACCGCTCGGCAGGTGCGACTCGCCGCCTTCGGGCTCACTTTCCTGCTCGAGATGGGGGACAATACCCAGATCCTGGCCATCCTGTTCGTGGCCTCCACGGGAAACGTCGTGCTGGTGTACGTCGCGGCGACCGCCGCATTGATTCTGGTCACAGCGATCTCATCGAGGGGAGCCGGGTACCTGCACGAGCATGTTCCCGAGGAGCGTCTCCGAGCGATTCTGGGCGGGCTGCTGATCGCGGTGGGCCTCCTCACGCTCCTCTTCTCGATGTTCCCCTCGCTCCTCCCCTTTGCCGGATGATCGACGGCTCGAACCTCCTTTGGCGTGACCTTGGCACGACACCTGGTGACAGCTGCACCTAGGGAGCATACAGGCCAAGCGGAGGTTGAGGACGTGACGCGCTTTGTCTGGAACCCGTCGTCTTCGAGGTGGCAGATTCGAACTCCCCAGCGGTTCGAATCCGATCCCTCGAGGGCTCGACCCCATCACGCCGAGTTGCCGGAGCATCGGTCTCCCAGCCTCGGCATGATCTTGATCTCACCATGAGGGCGATTGTCGGCGGGCACGCTGGTCTGACTACGCTACGCAGAGAGCTCGGACGAGACCCAGTGGAAGATGCGGGTCGACAGCTGACGGATCTCTGCGGCCTCTCGCTCGGTGAATTCCCGCGCCTCGTACTCCACGCGGGTCTTGCGATCCAGGACGTTGGCGACTTGTCGGAGTACGGCGTCCGACTTCGGCAGCCGGAGCGAGCTCACCATTCCTACCACCCCCGAAGGATCTTGCCCGCTCCAGCGTTGCCCCGATTGCTGGACGGTCAGGGCATCGCAAGCGGAAATCACACAATGGACCCCGAGAAGCCCAACGGAGTTCCAGGCGTGATCGGCCGCAGCCCTGTCCATCTGGTGAGCGAATTCGCGGGCCCGCGCCAGGTAGTCCGAGTACCGTGCCTTCGGCAAGACCTCCGTGCGAGCCATGCGCTACCCCTCCCCTCCCCCGACGTCCATTCCCTCTCGCTCGATCGATTCGAGAAGGGCGGGATTTCTCGGTCGCGCAACCTCCGCGCGAGAGTAGACCAGCACGGAGACGGGATTCCCGAACCGGTTCCAGACCCGAGACCGGATTCGCTGCACCGCCTCATCGATCTCCTGCCGCTGGTCGGGGGTCCGAATCTGCAGGAATAGGTCCACGTCACTGTCCGGGCGCTCCTCTCCTCGGGTGATAGAACCGAACAGCCGGGCCCGTTCGGGCCGCACGGGTCGGAGTTCCTCGGATAGTTCGTGCATCAGATCCGACCTCAGACCTGCCTCGCGTGCGAAGAGGTCCACGAGAGCCGTGAACAATACATGAGAGGAATTGAGTCGCCAGGAGTACGACCGCCCGACCACGTCGCGAAGAACGACAGATGTATCGGCGAACTCGGCGAGGTCCCGGGCGGCTTGGGCGGTCGACACACCCGCGGACCGCGCTAGCTCTCGACCCGTCCATTGGCGACTAGGAGTGCCGAGCATCGTTCGGAGCAGCCCCAGCTTGGTCGTGCTACCGAGAATCGGGTCCAAGGCTCGCCGGAGTTTCATGTATTGTATTCAATACATTCACATCTTATAAGATACATAAGCCTTCCTCGTACGGCCGCTCTCTTGTCCACTCTGACGAAGACTGTGGGGGGCGGTCCAAAGGCGATGCGAAGGCGCTATCTGAGGGGTCCGGCCCGGTCGTAGCGGGAGGAAGGTGCGAAGGCCGGGGACTCCAATCCGCTGACAGCGAACCCGTCTGGACTCCGCATTCTGGTCGCGAACGAGGCGCTCGGAAATCAAACCCAAAGCGCGCGAGGGGGTCTCGCACCCCCCGGGGGTTCACAACCGGGGGCGTGAGGGTTCAAGTCCAAAGTATCGAAGGGGGTATTCGCACCCTCCGGGCCCAAATCCGACCACCGGCAGCAGGCCAAGCGAAACTTCGCGACCGGGACGCTGACGTATCGTCCGGGGATGGGGTTGCGCACAGCTAGCCGGGGCCGGTTAACTTAGCTCGCGCGGGAATCGACCCTCGTTCGCAATCGCGCGGAGAGGGAGGCGCCCGCTCGGCTTCTCTCGCTCCGCGAGGGACGGAGGGAGGTTCTCGGGATCCGCCCGGCGTCCAAGGGCGATAGCGATCACGACGTCGTACTCGTCCCGGGGCACTCCGAGAATCTCGGCGGCCTTCTCCCGGTCGATCCCGCCCAAGGCATGGGCGGAGATACCGAGCATCTGGGCCTGCAGCGCGAGCGACATCCATGCGGCGCCGGAATCGAACCAGGCCGTCGGGTTCGGCTGGCCGGCCCACGTCCCCTGGCGAATCCGACGGCGCGCGAGCAGATAGACGAGGACGGGCGCCTTCGAGGCCCATACCCGATTCATGTCCATCAACGCTTCGGCGAATCGCGCCCGGTCCGCCGGCTGCGTGGCGTACACGAAGACCCATGGCTGTTCGTTGGCCGAGGAGGGGGCCCATCGAGCGGCTTCGAATAGGGCGTCCAAGGTGGCTTGATCGATCGGCTCCGATAGGAAGGCGCGCGGGGACCACCGGTCCAGGAAGAGCGGGTCGACCCCTGCCTGCGGGATTCGCGCCCTCGACGGACGGTCCGCGGAGGGAAAGTTCGTCGTCGGGCTATGAACGGAGAGGCTCACATCGCTTGCAGTCATCGCCTATACTATACAATAGCAAGTATTTATGCTATCCGTGATATAGTGTCACAAGTGACAATCTGTCGAGGTAGTGTCGGCCATTCACGACAGAATGCCCTGCTCATGAACCAGAAGGAAATCTATATGACTATTCGAGGGATAGCATTGGTAGTCATGTCCGTCAACGTCCGATCCTCGCAGGCAGGCGCCGTTTCCAGGCGAACCAATCCCGACGCTGGGCGAACGGCGGGATGCCAGGTGGGCGAGTTGTTCGCCATGCTCGGCCAAACGCACATGCTCCGAATCCTCGATGTCATGCTCTCGAGCCCGGGAACGCCGATGCGGTTCAGGGACCTACAAGATAAGTTGGGGATTTCGCCCAAGACCCTTACCCAACGACTGCGGACGCTCGTAGAGGCCGGCTTCCTCACCCGCCGATCGTATAACGAGATTCCCCCCCGGGTCGATTACGAGGTGACTGCGAAGGCGATGGAGCTCGCCGAGCTGTTTCCGATTCTGGCTCGTTGGGCCGGTCACAATACCATGACCGCGGTTCCTACCGTGTCGGTCGTGGGTAAGGTGCGAAGACCCGCTCCTGCGGCCTGATGTCGATTCACGTGTCGGCGGAGACCGAGAGCTGATTCGCGCGCTGGGGGGGTCCGAGGCTTGCCAGAGACCGACGCATCGCGTCTTCGAATCACGGTTCGTCCCGAAGCGACGATCTTCCGGGCCTCCGGGGAACTCCAGGACGGAGCGTTCCGCGGTCGCTGGCATTTCGGCTCCGACGAGATTGGCGACCGCCATCACACTCACTTCGGGAACCTGCGGGTCTTCAACGACGATACCCTGAGCCCCGGCGCGACCTGGCCCTTGCATCCTCACACTCAGTTCGAGGTGGTGACCTACGTCGCCGAGGGAGAGTTCCGGCACGAGGATGAGCACGGGAAGGGTGGCATCCTCCATCAGGGAGGGATCCAGCACACCACCGTCGGCCGAGGAATGTACCATTCCGAAATCAACAACCGGAAGGATGCACCGCTGCGGATCGTCCAAATCTGGTACATTCCGGAACGTCTCAGTATGCCCCCATCGGTGGAACAGCGCGAGGTGGACCGGGCGGACCGGACCAATCGGTGGCTCCCGCTGGTCTCCTCTTCCTATCCGAACACTCTTCCGCTCCGGGCCGATGGAGCGATCCTCTCTTCGTTCCTTCATCCCGGCCATTCTATCGACCGAGAGGTACCGAAGGGGCATGGCCTCTATCTTTACCTCCTGGGAGGGGGACCGGTACGTGCGGGGGGAAAGCAGCTCTCGGCCCTCGACGCAGCCGAAATCGTCGGCGAGGGCGCGGTCCGTACGACCGCCGAGAATGACGCGGAGCTTCTGCTCCTCGAGGTCAACCTCAGCAAAGGCTGGCCGACTTCCTAGGCCTCGCAGATGAGAGTCGGGACCTTCGTGGGGGAGTCTAATCCGGTGATTGTTCGAACCCCCCGGGGTTCAAATCCGGCGAAGAGCCTCGCTGGCAAATCTTCGCGATCAGCTCCAAGGAATCGTGACGTTCAAAGATTATCGGTGAAGCCGATCGGGTTGACGAAGCCGGGCGAAGAACCCCTCTCGAGGCCCGAAACCGTAGATCTTGACCGTATCCCCGTCCACGGAGTAGTACATCCGGACGCGGCGAAACGAAGTGAGTCTCAGTCGCCAAAGCCCCGGGTGCTCCGATAGCTCCTTGACCCAGTACCCCGGGCCAGGCCGGAAGGGCCGGAAGAGAAGACCCCGAATCGCGTACAGGAATCCTTCGCGAATGTCGGGAGGGAGTTTGGCGAACTCCTCCTTCGCCTTCTCATGAGAGATGTAGCGGGTGGGCACTGATCACTTTCCTCGCGACCGAAGCTGTTCGTGGATCCTGTCGAGACTGTCCGCGGGGAGCCAACGTCCCTTCTTTCGACGATTCTCCAGCTCCGCCAGCCACTCCGGAGGGTCGTATTCTTCTAGCAATTCGAGCAGGAAAGCGTCCCAGGTCTTTCCGCCCGTTTTCCTCGCCTGAAGTTCCTGAAGCACTTCGGAATGCACCGGGATGCTGGTCATCCGGCTGGCGCTCATTACAGCCACCATTATTTCGATGGCACATATAATTGCTCGCGCAATGTCGGGGGGAGTATTTGATCCCCCGGGGGGTTCAAGTCCAGTGGAAAGCGGGCCGGGTAAGATCTATCGCTGGTAGACCCTGCGACGGTGGTCGAGCCTCTCCACCGTGATTACCTGTTCTGCGGCCGAGAGGGCCGCGAGTAGGCGATAGTCCCCCACACGGAGTTTGCGCTCGTCGAAACCCACTAACTTCTCGAAATAATGGTCCGGGTCAGTCGAAGCCCTCTCCAACCGCTCAACGATTCGGCGCGCGACGGCCCGGTCCAGGGACCTCAGATCACGAATTGCCGTGTCGGTCCACTGGATCTTCCAAGGCGTCAGAGACCCAACCGCTTCTTGACGAGGTCGTGGTCCGTCACTCGCCGCGTGCGGAGGTCAAGTCGGGCACTGAGGAGCCCGATCCGGAACGCGTCTGTGTACAATCCCTCGTCGTCCCCTTCCGGAACCAGAGCGATCAGCTTGTTCAGCAACTCGTCGTAGGTCTCTCGAGGGGTTGTCTTGAGGGCGGCCAGCTTTTGCCGTGTGGACGAAGACAGCTGGATGGTCGTGATCATCGACTATGTGATGCCATATAGCTCACATATAGCTTTGCCCATTCTCGAACGGTGAGCGCTCTTCCGCCCTCCGGTCGGGCCAGTCTCACCCACGGGGGTCCAAATCCGGGTAGGTAAGGTTCAAATCCGAAATGTCGGAGGGGGGATTTGAACCCCCGACCCCAGGATCTCTCCCGAGACGCGGAACCGCGTCCCGCTATGAGTCCCGTGCTCTACCGGGCTGAGCCACTCCGACAGGGATACTCATCGACGGACGCGACCTCCCGCGCCCCGAGGGGTTACGCGGCGGGTCCCTCGCTCGCGCCGGTGGCCGGCACCGGTTCGGGAGGTGGCGCCGATTCGCTGACGGCGGCCGGCTCGGGCGGGGGTACTTCGTCCGAGATCATCCCGAGGACTTCCGAGCGCCGGATCTCGATCTTCTTGAGCGGGTAGAGCGTCTTCACGCCGTGGGCGAGGACCTTCGAGAGGTCGCCCTGGATCATCTCCCGGACGAACTCCGGCGAGGTGCGGAGCTGGGCCTCGGCCACGAGGATCTCGACCATCTTGTGGCGGAGCTCGGCGCGGAGACGGGTCTGGAGGCGCTGCTCGCCGACGGCGACCGGCTTGAGGACGACCTGGACACCGTCCTTGGTCGTGACGGTGAGAGAGAGGTCGATCTTCGAGCGCTTCCGGCGGGCGAGCCGACGAACGTAGTCGCTCGTGAGGTCGTGTCCGATGAACCGGGCCTCGGCGACCCCATCGCCCGAGATCCGCTCGATGCGGAATCGGAGCTTGACGTGCGCCTTCCCCGCGTCCCCGGACCCCGAGAGCTCGGGAAGGGTCGCTTCGATCGTCCGGCCGACGACCTGCTCGGGCTCGGTCGCGACCGTCTCGCCGAGCTCGACGTGCTGGAAGAGACCGGGAGCCCGCACGTGGTACCAGCGCTTCGACCGCCACTTGTCCTTGACCGTCCGCGCGACGGAGGGCTTCTTCGCCGGTGTCTCCTTCTCGGCCATCGTTCGCGGGGCGCGGACCCGGGAACGCTACTTAAAAGTGCCGCCCCTCGGCGGCCCTGCTGCCGTTCGTCCTGAGCGGAGGAGCCGCCCACCCCGGTCGGCCGGCGCTCGCCGACTCGGCAAACTACATAACCCGACCCCAAATCCGCGCGCCATGGCGGCCCCGCCACGGTCCGATGTGCCTCCTCTGGGAACTCGCGCGAGCGCCGCCGACCTGAAGGCGGCGGGAACCGCCGTCCAGAGCCCGGCCGAGCGGTTCCGGGACGAAGTCTTACGGACCCTCGAGGGGCTGCGTTCGAAGGGCCTCGACCGGGCCTCCGCCCTAAGGGCGCTTTTCCCGCGCACGGTGCTTTCGGACGCCACGTACGAAGACGTGGTCGCGTCGATCGTGTCGGGCGCGCACCTCCTCTTCTTCGGCCCCTCCGGGGCGGGAAAAACGAGCCTCGCGAAAGAGCTCTGGAACCTCTTTCCGAAGGGCGTCTGGGTCGTCGAGGACTGTCCCGTCCTCGACCATCCTCTCTCGCTGATCGACCCGGCGGCGGCGACCCGGTTTCCCCCGTGTCCGATCTGCGTCCGTCGCTTCGCGGCCGAGGGAGATCCCGCCCGGTTCGACCCGGCGTCAGTCGACCCGACCAAGGTCCCCGCCGAGTTCGTTCAACTCCGCGAGGGGTTCGGGTTCGCCCGGCTGCAGGGGAGCTCGGAGGTCTTCCCCGACCATCTGACGGGGAACATCAACCTCCGGAAGCTCGAGGAGATCGGCGACCCGATGAGCCCTCTCGTCCTGGAACCCGGGAAGCTCCTCCAGGCCAACCGGGGATTCCTCCTGGTGGACGAGATCGGGAAGCTGCCGCTGGGGACGCAAAACGTCCTCCTCCAGGCGCTCCAGGAGGGCACGGTGACCCCCTCGAAGTCGCGCGAGAGCTTCCCCGGCTCGTTCGTCGCGGTGAGCACCTCGAACCTCTCCGACCTCGACAACATCAACGACCCGCTCTCCGACCGCCTGACGAGCCTCCACGTCGGCTACAACGACCGACACGCCGACAATCGCCAGATCGTGAACCTCGCCCGCGCCGACCTCCCCTCCGTGTACGTCCCCGAGATCCTGGTGGACGCTGGGGTCCGGGTGGTGGAGGCGTGGCGCCTCCGGACGAGCGAGGACAACCCCGACATCGGCGAGGTCGGCTCGAACCGGACGCTCATCGACGTCGCGGCCCGCACGGCGGCGGTCGCCACTCTCGCCGGTCGGGTACCTCCTTCGAGCAACGACCTCCGGAGCGGCCTTCTCCATGCGATGCGGGGTCGGATCCGGGCCCGCAGCGGGGATTCATTCCGCCAGAACGAGCGCCGGGTAACGGAGTTCGTCGACCAGTACCTCGCCCCCTCGCTCAAGCGGAGCGCCGGGGTCTACTGGTGCCGATACTACCGGGGGGTCCTGAAGGAAAACTCGGGGGAAGCGGAGTCGCTGATTTCGGAAGGTCGGCGTCTTCGGGACGACGCGGCGCTGAGGTCGCAGCCTGCGGCGGCCCCCGACACGTTCCCGAGGTTCCGAACGTTCGCGAAGTACGTCGAAGAGCGCGAACGGCCCGGACCGACGATCTCCTCGGCCGACGCGGCGGCGAGCGTCTTCCGCCTGCTCGAGGAGTTCTCGCTCTTCTCGTGCAAGGAGGAAGAGAGCGACGACGCCCCCCTCTAGCGCCGACGCGATCGAGCTCCCGGACTGCTCGGAGTACGTCGACGACGTCGTCTCGGACGACCTTCTCGACCGACTCGATTCGGCGGCGCTCGTACGGGCCCTCGCCGAGGAAGGGCTCGAAGGAGCCCGGCAGCTCCTCCGAGAGCGGTCCCGCGAGGATGCGGAGCTTCGGGACCGCCTCGAGCGCCTGAGGGACCAACTGCGCCGTCAGGGACGACGTCGCGTCGAGCGGATCATCGAGCAGTACGACCGGGAGCTCGTGTCGCTCGAGGAGGTCCGGCACAAGAGCGACGAGGAGGTGGCGCAGCAGATCGCCGAGCTCGAGGAGCGCCTGCGCACCGCCCGCGCGACGGACTGGTCGGGGCTTCCCTCTCCCGACCTCCTCGACGAGGTCCGAGCCGCCCTCCTCCTCCCGTCGGCGTCCTGGAACCAGCCTCCGCCGCGTCCGGGCGTGTTCGCCCGGATCCGAGCAGCGTTCGCCCGATTCGTCGCGTGGCTCAAGTCCCTCTTCTCGCGCAAGAAGCGGGCGGCCGCCCCGGCTCCCTCGAAGGGACGTCGGGTCCTCTTCGCTACCGCGGCCACGGACGGCCGCGCGATCGGTCCGTCGGAGCTCGGGAACGCGCTCGCGCAGCTCTCAGGATCCGAGCGGCAGGGGGGCNAGCTCGGGAACGCGCTCGCGCAGCTCTCAGGATCCGAGCGGCAGGAGCTCTCCGACCAGGTCGCCGGATCGCTCAAGGCTCGGGAGAGGGGGATCGAGCGGGAGGCAGAGGAGAAGCGCCGTCAGGCGGAGGCGCAGCGCCGCCGTCTCGAGGAGGAACGAGCCGAGGCGCAGCGGCGCGCGGAAGCGGAGGCAGAGTCCCGGGTCCGGCAAGCCGAGGAGCGCCGCCTCGAGCGGGAGCTCAAGGAACGCGGGTTCGTCGCCGAGCATCGCGGCGAGCTCGTGGTCACGTACGGTCTGGTCGAGCGGTTCGCCCGGCTCCTCCTCGAGGAGGAGAGCCAGCGCCTGCCGGGAGACGTGCGAATGTCCCTCCGCGGAGGCGGGTCGACCGGCGTCTACGAGAAGGCCCGGCTCCGACGTCCCGAGGAGGTCGCCCACCTCGACGTGCCGGGGTCGCTCCTCGCGGCCCGTCTCACGGGGTCCCGGCACATCGACGAATCGACGAGCTACGTCTTCCGGGAGATCACGAGCGAGCGGGTGCACGTCGTGCTCGCCTTCGACCGGTCCGGAAGCATGGCCGAGGAGGGAAAGCTCGAGGCGGCGAAGAAGGCGCTCCTCGCGCTCTTTGTCGCGGTCCGCCGCCGCTATCCGGACGCCACGATCGACGTCCTCGCCTTCGACAACGAGGTCCAGGTCCTCGACCTGGTCGAGCTCTGGGAGTGTCGGGCGGGAGCGTTCACGAACACCGCCGAGGCGCTCCGGGCCGTCCACCTTCTCCTCCGGCCGTCCCGCGCGACTCGGCGGGAGCTCTACCTGATCACGGACGGCCTCCCGGAGGCGTACACCGACGAGGACGGCCGTGTCCGGAGCGGTCAGCTCGACGTGGCGATGGAGCACGCGCTCGAGCGGGCGCGCGAGCTCGCGACCGTCCCTTCGCTCCGGAGCACCGTGCTCCTCCTCAAGTCCGAGCACCCCGAGTACGAGCCGGCGGCNNCGCGCGATCGCCCGGACCCTGCACGGCGAGATGGTCGTCACCGACCCCGCTCGCCTCGGCGTCGAGCTGCTCGTCCGGTGGGCGCACGGCGAGGAGACCGAGCGTCGGATGGTGAGCGAGGAGCCGCCGCTGCCCGCCCCGGCCGCTCCCAGCGGCCCCCGAGCGCGGCGTCGCAAGGCCGACCGCCGCATGGGCGGCTGACCGGCGTTGCCGGTGCCCGTCAACCTTTATCTCCCGACCCGACGCTCCCACGGTCGAACGACCATGATGAGCCCTCCGCGCGAACAGGCCCAGTTCCGTGCGCACCTCTCCGAGATGCGGCACGCCGCGAGCGGCCTCGGGAACGACTTTGCCCGCGAATTCTCCGACATCGACCGGAAGATCGAGCGCCTCGGGAACGCGACCGTGAAGGAAGCGAAGTACCTGAGCCTCGAGATCCAGGACGACTTCTCCCACCTCGGAAAGGCGATGGACGCCGAGATGCGTCGCATCCCCCAGCGGCTCTCGGACGCCGGCGCCGCGATCAGCTCGGGAACGGTTCGCGCCGCGGGCGCGGTGCGGGACGGCGTGGTGGCGGCCGGAAAGGCCGCGAAGACGAGCACGAGGAACGCGCTCGCGGCCGCGGCGGGGGTCCGTCGGACCCCGATGCGCGAGTGGTCTCCCCCGGTTACCGAGTCGTCGCTCCCCTCCGAGGAATCGCCGCCCCCGTAGACCGGACCGGGCGTCGCCCGGAGGAGGTTCGCTTCCGCGGGCGTCGCCGCTCGCGGGAGAGCTCCTCTCGCACCCTCCGCGCCGCGACGCGCAGGTACTCCGCATCGAGGTCGAACCCGACGAACGAGACGTCGAGCCGCGCGGCGGCCACGGCGCTCGATCCGATTCCGACGAACGGGTCGACGACGAGGCGGGTCCGCGAGCGGCCGTGGAGACGGACGCACCACTCGGGGAGCTCCGGCGGGAAAGTCGCCGGGTGGGGCCGGTCGCGCGCCCGGAAGCGGATCGTCGGGTAGGGGAGGAACCAGGTGTTGCCCCGGCACCGCAGGTCCGCCGCCGCGCCGTGCCAGCGACGGACGTTCGACTTGTCCCCGTACGGGACGCCGATCGCGAGCCGGTCGAGCGGGACGTCTCCCCGTCGCGTAAAGTGGAAAATGTACTCCTGCGCCCCGTGGACGTACCGGGCCGAGTTCACCGGTTTGTAGTGGCCCAGGGCGAGGTCCGAGCGGACGCCCGAGCTCCGTCCCGCCGCCGCGCGGTCGACCGCGATCGACTTCACCCAATGGAGGACGTTCTGGAGGACGAACCCCCGGGCCACCTCCCGGGCAACGTCCCACGGGAGCCACGGGTCGGACGGCGGCCCGCCGACGTTGAGGAAGAAGGAGCCGTTCGGGGCGAGGACCCTTCCGACCGAGTCGCGGAGCGAGCCGGTCCAGCGCAGGTACTCCTCGCGAGGCCGGTCGTCCTGGTACGACCGATAGCGGACCCCGAGGTTGTAGGGCGGGCTCGTGACGACCACGTCCGCCCGTGCCCGCCCGAGCCGAAGCGGAAGGCCGGGGAGGGCGTCCTCGCAGTAGAGCCGGACCGACCGGCGGCCGGGGAGCGCGACCGTGTCGAACAGCACGAACGGGACGCCTCCTCCGACCGGCCGGGAAGCGTCCGGGCGGATAGGACTGACCCCGGGGACCGCTTCCGCGCGGGCGATGCGAGGTTACGCTCGGGCGCCGGTCGGGTTCGGGGCCGCCTTCATCCGCTGGAGCTCGGCGCGGGCCTCGGCGAGCGCCTTCTGCGGCTCCTTGTAGTAGTACGCGACGAGCTGACCCACGTCCCGGTGCGTGTACGGCTTCTGCCGGGTCGCCTGCGCGTCCTTCGCGACCATGTAGTCGAGGAGCTCGACCCGGTTGCGCACCTCGCGCTCCATCTCCTTCATCGAGAGGTTCTTCATCAGCGCGACGTGCTCGTAGATGTACGAGTGCCCCGAGTAGAGGAACGTGTCGTCCGCCGGGTTCCATGAGTAGACGGAGTTCGTGATCAGCTCGTTCGTCTCGGGGTCGAGACCGACGATCTCGGTGAGCGACTGGACGCGGCGGGTCATCTTCGTCCCGACCTTCACCTGCCGCTGGAGGAGGACCAGGTTGAGCGCGCTCACGAGCGAGCGGGGGAGCGAGATCGGCGGGTTCTCCATCCGGTGGACCATCGCGCTCACGCTCTCCGCGTGGAACGTCGTGTAGCAGGTCTTCCCGGTCGCCATCGCCTGGAAGACGATGAACGCCTCCGCGCCGCGCACCTCGCCGACCATCAGGTACTGCGGGCGCTGGCGGAGCGCGGCCGCCAGGAGGTCGAACATGTCGATCTCGCCCGCCGCCTTGCCGCTGACGAGGTTCTTCGCGCCGAACCCGGCCTTCGTGAGCGACGGGACCCAGTTCTCGTGCGGGAGGTTGAGCTCGCGCGTGTCCTCGATCGAGACGATCTTCATCTGGGGCGGGATGAAGAGGAGGGTCGCGTTGAGCGTGGTCGTCTTCCCGCTCGCCGTCCCCCCGCAGACCATCATCGACTGGCCGTTCTCGATGGCGATCCAGAGGTACGCCATCATCTCGGGGCTCATCGTCTTGAACTTGAGCAGGTCGACCGGCGTGAACGGGTTGTCGCGGAACCGCCGGACCGTGAAGGTGCTCCCGCGCTTCGTGACGTGCTCTCCCAGGGTCGCCTGGAGACGCGAGCCGTCCGGCACGGTCGCGTCGAGGACGGGGCTCGCGACCGAGATGTGCTTTCCCGAGCGCTGCGCGAGCCAGACGACGAAGTCGTCGAGCTGCTCGGCGGACGAGAACTTCAAGTTCGAGCGGATCGACCCGTACTTCCGGTGGTAGATGTAGAGCGGGATCTTCTGACCGTCGCACGAGATGTCCTCGACCTCGCTGTCGGTCATCGGGACCTCGATGATCCCGTAGCCGATGAAGTCCCGTTCGAGGTAGTAGAGGATCCGGCCCTTCGTGACCGGGCTCGGGGCGAGCTGCCACTCCTGGAGCTGCCGGTCGACCATCAGGCGAAGCTCGCGCCGCTTCGTCTCGGGGTCGTGCTCGGGGAGCGGCTCGAACTTGTCGACCAGGACGACCTTCAACCGGTCCAGGAGGTCGTGCTCGATCGACGAGAGCGGGGGCTCGATCACCTCGTAGAGGTACTCGTTGCGCGTGTTGTGGAACGTGACCCGGACGTAGGAGAGCCCGGGACGGATCGCGACCAAGTCGAGCTCCTTGAGCGCGGGGTCGGCGAGCGGCGGGACGGCGGTCATCTCCCGCTCGGCTCCTTGGCCCGAGACACCGAGGCGGGCGAGCTTCACGGGGCGTGGCTCGGCCGAGCCCTTCCGGAGCATCGCGCCGAGGCTCAGGATCGGGGAGAAGCGGCGCTTCCGCTCGGCCGCGGTCGGGATCGTCGCTCCCGCGTCGCTCGCTTCGGGCGCCTCGGGGGGGTTCCCGTCGGTGAGGTCGGTCGCCATCGTGAGCTCGTTCCTCCTCCTACGGCTAGCCGGGGCAGTTCGCGGTGAGTGCCGGAACGCCGAACCGCATGAACAGCCAGCCGATCGAGAGCATGATCGTCGCGTGCTGGAGGCCTTCCGCGAGGCGGCCGTTGTAGAGGACGCCCGCCATGATCCCGTCGCCGACCGCGTGGACGATGACGGCGACCAGGAAGATGAGGAAGAGGGTCGGCACGTACTGGAACGCGAGCTGCACGGACGTCCCGCCCGACGAGAGGGACGAGCTCGAGACGCCGCAGCCCGCCGTGATCATCTGCGGCAGGAAGACCGCCGCCATGATGTAGATCGTGACGAGGAAGACGAAGAACGAGATGTAGATCACCGTCACGTACGTGAGCATCGAGATCTGGCGCGCCTGCGCCGCGAGCTGCGACTCCCGCGTGTCGTGGGCGACCATCGTGAGGACGTCCGCGACGTTCCCGCCGGCCTCGTTCGCCCGGGTGACGATCGAGACGACGCGCTGGACCAGCGGGGTCGGGACCCGCTGCTCGAAGAGAGCGAGCGCCTGGGCGACGGGGACGCCCCACTCGATCTGGCTCGCCATCTTCTTGATCTCGTCCGTGAGGAGGCCGTAGCGCCCCGTGCTCGCGACCACGATCGCGTCCGGCAGCGTCATCCCGAACCGGCCGGCCTCGGCGACGTCGCGCAGGAAGTCCGGGAGCCGCTCCTCGATCCTCGAGATCCTCCGAAGCTTCGCGGTCATCGCGAAGCCGTACGGCGCCATCAGGGCGAGCATGCCGAGGACGGCGAAGTCGACCGCGGTGTTCTGGCCCGGTAGCTCGCCCGGGGCGAAGACAAACGTGATCGTCCCGTTCCAGCAGAGCCCGGCGAGGACGAAGAAGACGACGGCGATGACCGCGCCGACGATCAGGAGGATCGTCTCGCGGCTGAGTCCCCCCTCCGCCGCCGCCGTCGGGGTCACCGCGAGGGAGCGGACCTTGCGGACGGAGGTCGGAGCGTTGACGGTCGCCATCCTACGTCATCTCCTGCGCGATCGAATACATGAAGAAGATGAACCCGAACTGGGAGAGCGGGATCATCGCGAGGACGATCCCCCAGAGAAGGTCGATCATGAACACCCCGCCGCCCCCGATGACGGCGAAGATCGCGACGATGATCACGAGGAAGAGCGGGAACGCCACGACGACCGTCACGAACGTCTCGGCGAGGAGCCCCATCGTCTCGACGCGCTGGAGCTGCTCGAGCTTGTTCTCCCGCTCGTACTGCTCCGCCTTGAGCAGGAAGTACGGCTTGAGCTGGCCGCCGCTCGTCGCGGTCGTCACGACCCCCTGGAGGAAGTCCTGGAACCGCTTCGACGGGGTCCGCTGGGCGCCGTTGCGGATCGCCGTGAGGATGTCGACCCCGAGGAGCTCGGTGTCGCGGGTGATCCACGCGGCCTCCTCGGCGACCTCCCCGTAGATCTTCTGCTTCCCGAGCTCGCGGAAGATCTGGTCGACGTTGACGTCCGCCGAGCTCATCGCCGAGATGAAGCTCATCGCGGGCGAGATCTTCCGGTCGATCTTGCGGCCCCGGTCCTTCGCCTTCGACCCGGGGGTCCCCTGGAGGACGAAGTACGTCCCGATCGTCCCGAAGACGGGGAGGAGGATGCCGATCAAGAGCCCGAGGAGGAGGCTCCCCGAGCTCACGAAGAGGTAGCCGACCACGGCCCCGGCGATGATGGTCGCGATGCCGACGACGACCGTCGTCGCGTAGACGACCGCCATGTACTCGTCGGAGCGCATCCGGATGTGCGCCTTCACGAGGTTCTCGTCGAGCGTCGGGTCGGGCGGGCGCGCGAGGACGCGGGCGCGGAACGTCTTCCAGGCCCACCGCTGGAAGCCCGTCATGGACGAATGCGTGGGCTGCGCGCCCCGCTTCAGGCGGACCGCCCGCGGTGCTTCCCGACGAACGCCCGTGGAGGAGGCGGGGGCCCGGACGGTCGGGGTCGCGGCGCTCATGCGGCCGCCTCCGGCTCGTCCACCGGCGTCGCGGGCCGCGCGGACTGGACCCGTGACATCACTTCCTGCGGGTCCTTGTAGTACTGCGCGATCGTCCGCCAGAGCTGGCGGTAGTCGGTGGTCTTGCTCTCGACCAGCCACCGGATGACCTGCGTCCGACGCTGGAACTCCGCGTCCATCTCGTCGGTCGTGTAGTTCTTGATCTCCATGATCTTGTCGAACAGGAACGAGTGGCCCTTGAACACGAACTTGTCCGTCGCCGGGTCCCACTCGTAGACGGTGTTCGTGATCAGCTCGTTCGTCTCGGGTTCGAACCCGACGATCTCGAGGACCTGCTTCAAGCGCCGGACGACGCCCTTCTCCCCGCGCGCCTGGATCTGGATGATGACGTTGTTGAGGGCGCTCAGGAGGATCCGCGGGGTGTTGATCGGGGGGTTCTCGAGGCGGTTGACCATCGACTTCACGCTGTCGGCGTGCATCGTCGAGTAGGTCGTGTGGCCCGTGGCCATCGCCTGGAACATCGTGTACGTCTCCTTCCCACGGACCTCGCCCACGATGATGTAGTTCGGGCGCTGCCGCAGGGCCGCGCGGACGAGGTCGAACATGTCGACCTCGCCGGCGGCCTTCCCGTCGAGTCCCCGGTCGCCCGTCCCGCTCCGGGTCGCGCCCGGGATCCAGTTCTCGTGCGGGAGGTTCACCTCCCGCGTGTCCTCGATCGAGACGATCTTCGCGGTCGGGGGGATGAAGAGCGCGATCGCGTTGAGCGTGCTCGTCTTTCCGGCGGCGGGGCCGCCGCAGACGATGACCGACTCGCCCTGCTCCGCGGCGAGCCAGAAGTAGGCGACCATCTCCTCGCTCGCCGTCCCCATCGCGACGAGGTCGACGGGGGTGAACGGCCGCTCCTTGAACCGACGGATCGTGAAGCTCGCGCCGCGGGTCGTCACCTCGCGCCCGTACGTCGCCTGGACGCGGTGCCCCTCGGGGGTCGTCCCGTCGAGGATCGGGGCGGAGACGCTGACGGCCTTGTTGCAGCGCTGGCCCAGCATGACGATGAACGAGTCGAGCGCGTCCTCGTCCGCGAACGTGACGTTCGTCTTGACGGACTCGAACTTTCCGTGGAAGATAAAGAGCGGGACGTCGACGCCGTCGCACGAGATGTCCTCGACCTCGAGGTCGCGGATCAGGGCGTCCACGGGCCCGTACCCGACGAAGTCGCGGAGCGTGTAGTAGATGATCCGCTCCATCGAGATCGGGGAGAGCGTGATCCCGCGGCTGCGGAAGTACTCCCGCGCCTCCTCCCGGAGGTACGCTCGCTTGTCGGCGAGCGAGAGCGAGCCGACCTCGCTTCCGAGGATCCGGCTGAGGGTCGACTTGAGGTGTTCGACGAGCTGCTTCTCGTGCGCGGAGAGCTGGGGCTCGATGACCTCGTAGAGGTACTCCTTGTTCCGGTCGTTGTAGGTGACGCGTGAGTACGAGTACGGGGGGTTGACCGCGCTCACCTCGATCACCTTCATCGTCGGTTCGAGGAGCGGCGGCATCGCCGTGATGAACGTCCCGGGGAGTTCGGTCGGGGCTTCCGTCGCGGGGGCGGGAGTGAGCGGTGACGTCTCGGTGGGAGCGGTCGCGCCCGGATTCCGGGGGATCTTGACGCGGAAGGTGCTGGACGACATCGGGTTACGCCCCTCCGATCCCCACCGAGAGGATCACACCGGCATAGTAGATGCTCGCATAGTTAACGGAGTTGAGGACGACCGTGAGCACCGTCGTCGCTCCCGTCGGGTTGTTGCAGGCCCCGCTGTAGGGCGTGAACGTGTACTGGGTCGACGAGACCCCACTCACGTTGAGCTGGTGCTGGAGGAAGTTCGACCAGGCGCAGGGGTACTGGGTGCCGATCTCGAACCGGTAATGGAACGTAGGGGTCGAAGTGGTTCCCGCCGAGGAGAGATGCTGGGTGAAGCGGAGGTGCGAGTAGACGTCCTGCGAGCCCTGGCCGACGATCGTGGTCGCGTTGCCGTAGAGCTGGAGGAAGCTCGAGGAAACGCTCGTGTTGCCCGAAAGGGAGGTGATGTTGAACGGGGGAGAGTACGCCATCAGCTGGAGCCCCCCGGACTGGACCTGGAGGACCCCGTCCGCCTCGAGCTGGTAGAACTGGGACGGGTAGTAGCGGTTCGGAAGCTCCATCGAGAGAATCCCCGTGGGGACGCTCAGGTAGTACGGAGCCGACCCGCCCGGGCCGAGCGACAGGCTCTGGTTTTCGAAGACGCAGTAGGAGGTGTTCACCGGCTGGCCGTAGTTCGCGGAGGTCGCCCCGGAGACGCCGGGGGCGTAGAACCCTCGCGGGCAGGTCTGGGGCACGAACACGAGCGAACCCTGGGTCGGCTGGGCGATGAGGGGGATGTTCTCCGAGCTGATCGTGAAAGGGGTGCCGAGGGTGGGGGGCGCTCCGAGCACGTACTGGGTGTCGATGTCCGCCTTCAGCGAGGCGAACGAGCCGCCCGCGGCGGTCGTGAACGCCGCCTCGTTCTCGCCCATCCAGACCGGGACGTACTGGGTCAGGAACAACCCGAAGAGGGCGAAGAAGACGAGCAGGGCGAGCAGCGTTCCGATGACGGCCACGACGCCTCGGCGGTCGGAACGAAGGCGTCGCGTACGGCGATAGCGCCGCCCCGACCGTGACTGGACTGCTCCCCCCATCAGATGGACCGCGGCCCGAAGTGTGACCTCCGGGCAGCGTGAATTAGGCCGGGTTCGTGTATAAATATGTGTTCGGCGCAGGGTGGAAAGAATCGGCTCGAACGTCAGCCTAAAGCCGCCTTCGACTCTGCCCGCCCGATGGCCCTCCGCGAGATCACCTTCACGCTCCCGAACCGCCCCGGCGCCCTCGCGCGGGTCGCCCGGACGCTCGCCCGAGAGCGGGTCAACCTCGCGGCGATCAGCGTCGATTCGGCCGCGGGGAAGGGGCGCGTCCGCCTGATCGTGAACGACCCCGACCGGGCGATGCTGCTGCTCCGGTCGGCGGGGTTCGAGGTCGAGGCGCGCGAGATGATCGCGGTCCGACTTGAAGACCGGACCGGAACGTTCCTGCGGGCCCTTGAGACCCTCGCTCAGGAGCGGATCAACATCCTCAGCGTCGCGATCCTGGTCGCCCGGGAGGGCAACCAGACCCTGGTCGCCATCGCGACGAGCGACCTCCCCCGTACCCGGAAGCTCCTCCACCGGGCGGGGATCGCGAGCCGCGCCGCGGAGCGCCTCGTCTCGAACGACGAGCTGCTCGCGAGCGCCCCTGCGATCCCGACCGAGTCCGTCGGCCTTCTCCTCTAGGCTTCGTCGCACAAACCGTATGAGGGTCCGCCCCTCCGGGTGGAGCCGCGCGGTTGTGGTCTAGTGGTTAGGACGGTAGCTTCCCAAGCTACCTACTCGGGTTCGAATCCCGACAACCGCATCCTGCCCTTCCCCTCGCAGGGAAGACCGCTGCTGGATTGAGCCAGGGTCTCCCCTCGGCGACGGCGCTCGCCTAGGTCCGCGGGAGGGTGTAGGCGGTGGGGATGAGGTCGGGGTCGACCTTCCCGGTCGTGGCGTACCGATAGAGCGCCGCACGAAGGATCCCCTCGGCCGCCGCCCCGATCAGGCCGACGACCACGCCGACCGCGATCCCGGCGCCGATCAGCAGGACCCCGAGCACGACCGAAGAAGAGACGAGAAGGATGAGCCCGAACACACCCAGGACCACCGCCCCGACGATCCCGGCTCCGAGGATGAGCCCGACGACCAGGTTCGAGACGACCGTTCGCCCGAAGGTCGAGGTGAACAGCCTCGCCGACCGGCCGAGGGCGCTCCAGGTGCCCAGGTTCTCGTAGACCAGCACCGGAATGATGAAGAAGGTCACGACCCCCCAGGTGACCCCGCCGACCGCACCGATGAGAACGCCGGCGACCCCGCGGACCCGGCTCGCGACCACCTGGATCAGGACCCCGACCGTCGCCGCGATCAGGGACCAGACCAGCAGCCGGCCCAGCCGCGCGCGAGCGATCCGCCAGCCGTCGGCGGCGGTCGGCTGCTGACCGGAGAGCTTCAGCATGGCGGCCCCGATCAGGGCGGCCGAACAGTAGACCGAGATGAACACCATCGCGAAGTAGGCGCCGAGCAGGAGCAGGACCGCGACGACGACCACCGAAGGGGTGGTCGAGTTTCCGTTGGGACCGGACCCGAGCGGCCAGGCCACGAAGACCCAGCCGAGGATGAGGAGCGCGACGACGGCGAGGATCGCGAGCCCGCCGACGACCGGGAACACTAGGAGCGCCCGGTCCTCCGCGATGAGGCGGAACGAGGTCTTCGTGAGCTTCCAGGAGTCGGAGAACGTTCCGGGCACCGAGGTCCCCCCGGGTCGCGCTGCGAACGGCGTTCCGATTACTTGACGATGACCCGCGCGACCGGTCCTTCCCTCAGCAGGGCGATGGACCCGGCCCCCCGAACGAAGGATGGCCTGCGTACGTCCACCAAGACCCCTTCGCTCTGGGCATCCTCTCAGAATCGATCCCGATGGCGTCTTGGACCAGGGAGCGGTGTGCCACGACCGGAAGGGGAAGCGATGCGAATCGAGGTCCGGCCCGGCCGAGTCAGGGACCTCCCGGCGATCCTGGAGATCTACAACCACTACGTGGAACGGAGTCCCGCCACGTTCGAGGTCTCTCCCGTCCATCCCTCGGACCGGACCGGCTGGGTCCAGGAGCACACGGCGGGGGGACGGTATCGTCTGTGGGTGGCGGTCGAACGAGAGGGCGAGGGTCTCGTGGGCTGGGCCACGACCAGCCCGTTCCGGCCGCGGGCGGCGTACGCGACCACGGTCGAGTCGTCCGTGTATTGCCGGGCGGGGCGGGAAGGTCAGGGGATCGGCTTTCGCCTCTATTCGGCCCTCCTTGCGTCCGTCCAGGACGAGGATATCGAGCGGGTGGTCGCGGCCATCACGCTCCCGAACCCGGCCTCGGTCCGCCTCCACCGTCGTTTCGGATTTCGGAGGGCCGGGACCCTCCATCGCGTCGGCCGCAAGTTCGACCGGTTCTGGGACGTCGCCTACTACGAGCGACCCCTCCGACCCCCGGAGCCTCAGGTCCCGGCTGCCTGACTCGAACAGGCGACCTGAGGATATCCACGGGGGCCGCCGGAGGTCCGGCAGTCTCGCCTACAGTCCCCCGCTCTACCACTGAGCTAAGCCGGGACGGCCTGAGGAGCGATGAACCACCTATAAAACTCTCTCTCGAAGTTACGGACACCGGACGCGATGCGGGAGGTCGAGCATCGTCGGCACGCTCGCCGAGACCCCGGCGGCATCCACTTGAACGCGGAGGGACTCGCGACCGCGCGACGGGTGGCGCCGACGCTCGGCCGATTCGACCGGGTCCTCTCCTCCCCCGTCCCCCGCGCCCTCGAGACGGTCGAAGCGCTCGGGCTCTCCGTCGACGCCGTTCTACCGGAGCTCGCGCTGGTCCCGGACGACGTCCAGCGCGTGCTCGAGACGTTCCCGCCCCGCTCGTACTCGGACTATGTTCAACTCGCGCGCCGTCGAAGGGTGGTTGCCGAGTACGCCCGACAGCAGGCGGAGATCATGCGGAGGGAGCTCATGGGGCTCCCCGAGGCCGGTCGCCTGCTCATCGTATCGCACGGAGGGGTCATCGAGCTCGGCGCGGCCGCCGCCCGGGGCCACGATGTCCTCGGCTACGGCGAGACGGCCGGGTATCTCGAAGGGGTCCGGCTCCTCCTCGACCGGGGCGAGTGGGTCCAGGCCGAGGTCCTGCGGGTGACCCCCTAGGCGCCGCCGGCGAACCTACTCGAGAGCCCGACGGACGCGTGCGGCGACCTCGTCGGGTGACCCGTGCGCGTCCACCGTCCGAAGGAGGTGGCGCTTGCGGTAGTACTCCAGGAGCGGGGCGGTCTGCTCGGCGTACACCTTGAGCCGCGTCGTGACCGCCTCCGCCCGGTCGTCCGGGCGCTGAACGAGCTCCGTTCCGTCGTGGTCACACCGCCCGGGAACCTTCGGTGGGTTGGTCGAGAGGTTGTAGACGGCGTGGCACTTCGGGCAGGTCAACCGTTCGGAGAGGCGTCGCACGACCACCTCCGGAGCGATCTCGAAGGAGATCACCCGGTCGACGTGGGAGAACTTCCCGAGCTCCTCGGCCTGAGCGTGGTTGCGAGGAAACCCGTCCAGGAGGTAGCCACCCCGGGCGTCGGGCTGCTCGAGGCGCTCGTGAAGGATCTCGAGGACGAGCTCGTCCGGCACGAGCGCTCCGGCCGCCATGTACCCCTCGGCGCGGAGGCCGAGCGGTGTCTTGGCCGCGACCGCCGCGCGCAGGATGTCGCCGGTCGAGAGGTGGGGGACCCCGAGCTCCTTCGCGATCCGGGCGGCCTGGGTGCCTTTGCCGGCGCCGGGCGGGCCCAAGAAGACGATACGATGCGCCATGCCGGGTCGACCCCCGCCCCTCTACTAAGCCGTTTTCGCGCGGGTCTCCTCGCCGATGCGGCTCCCGCGGCAGGGCCGTCCGAGGAGTGCCTTCTCGAGGTTCGCCAAGTCCCGGCCCGGAACGATGAGGAGGGGGATGCGGGCCCGGGCCAGGACATCCGCCCCGAGGCGGTCGAACAGGAAGTTCTGGCCCGCTTCGCCGGAGCTACCGGCATGGACCATCGCGCGGAACTCGGACCAGTTCATCTGCTCGATCCGACGCGCCCCCGGGGAGGTCCGGGGGTCCCGGTCGTACACCCCATCGACATCCGTCGCGTTCACGACGCGTTCGGCGCGGATCCGCACTGCGACCAGCGCCGCGACCCCGTCCGTGGTGTGACCCGGTTCGGTCCCGCCGAGGATGACGGGCGAGGCGTGACGGAGCTCCTTCACGACCTCCCGGACCGTGGTCGGAGGGTCCGTAGGGGTGGGAGGACCGACGCGGGCTGCGAGCAAGCGAGCGTGGAGACGCGTCACGTCGATCCCGAGCTCGTCGAGCTCGTACTCGGTCAGACCGAGGTCGCGACCGATCCGGATGTAGTCGCGGGCGCTCCGCCCGCCCCCCGTGGTGACGACGAGGGCTCGTTCGGCCCCGACCTTTCGAAGGAGGTCGGCCAGCCGAGCGAGGTATGCGGCGTCCTCGGTCCCGGTGACGAGCACCGAACCGCCGATCGACAGGACCACCGGGGCGCGGTCGGGCGGGCGAGTCGAGGGCATCGGAGAGGGGGAGGTCGAGGCGAGTTTATCAGTATGGGTCCCGGGCGGCGCGGCATTGAATAGGGGAGGGAGTTCGGGGGGAACGTGCCGGAGGACCTCGAGCGGGCGAAGGTGGTCGCGGCCCGCTACGCGGTGGAGCAGTACGTGCGCCCCGGCCTCCGCCTCGCGCTCGGCACCGGCTCGACCGCCGCACAGGCGGTCCGCGCGATCGCGGAGAGGTTTCCCGACGGACGCTTCGACTGCGTCGCGAGCTCGCGGGCGACCGAGGAGCTCGCCCGCGGACTCCGGATTCCCGTCCGGACCCTGCGGGGAGACGACCGGTTCGACCTGATGCTCGACGGCGCGGACGAGGTCTCCCCGTCGCTCGACATGACGAAGGGAGGGGGAGGAGCGCTCCTGCGGGAGAAGCTCCTCGCCCGACTCTCCGCGTCCGTCGTGATCATGGTCGACCCGTCGAAGCTGGTCGGGGCGCTCGGGGAGAGAGCGTCGATCCCGGTCGAGGTCGTCCCGTTCGCCCGGCCGGTGCTCGAGCGCGACCTCGCGGGAGAGGGGTACCGCGTTCGCCTCCGGGTCGGGGAGACCGGTCGGCCTTTCATCACGGACAACGGGAACGAGATCCTCGACCTCTCGCCGCGCGAGCCGATCTCCGACCCGAGCGCGGCCGCCGACGCGATCGAGCGTCACGTCGGGGTCGTGGAGAGCGGGATCTTCGTCGGGCTCGCGAGCCGCGTCGTGGTCGGGCACCCCGACGGACGCGTCGATGAGCTGCGGCCCGCGCGCGCTCGCCGCTCCTAACGAGTCGGCCCGGCACGAGCGTCGCCGTTATCCGCGTCCGGGTGTGCCGGTCCCTCACCGCCAACGAGTTTCGCGAGGGAGCATGCAGGGAAAGTTCATCCGGACGCGCATCGACGACCACGTCGGGTACATCGAGATCGGAAAGCCGAAGGCCAACACCTACGACCTCGCCATGATGCAGGAGATGGACCAGGCGGTCGAGGAGTTCCGCTTCGACGAGAGCGCTCGCGTGATCGTCCTCGCGAGCTCCGTCCCCGGCTTCTTCAGTGCCGGCGCGGACATCGAGATGCTGAAAGCGAGCCAGCCGGACTTCAAGGCGATGTTCTGTCTCCACTGTCAGGAGACGCTCGACAAGTTCGCCTCGACCCCCAAGGTCGTGATCGCTGCGATCAACGGCCACTGCGTCGGCGGGGGCCTCGAGATCGCGCTCGCGACCGACCTCCGCATGATGGCGAAGGACTCCGGGAGGATCGGTCTTCCCGAGGTCACGCTCGGCGTCCTCCCGGGAACGGGAGGAACGCAGCGCCTTCCCCGTCTCATCGGGACGTCGCGCGCGCTCGACATGATGATCACCGGGAAGCTCCTGTCGCCGGACGAGGCGCTCGCGATCGGGCTCGTGAACTACGTCTATCCGAAGGAGACGTTCGAGAAGGACGTGCAGGCGTACGCGAGCGCCCTCGCGAAGGGGCCCAGCCGGGCGGTGAGCCTCATCAAGCGCTCGGTGCTCGAAGGGATCGAGATGCCGCTCACGGCCGGCCTTGCGCTCGAGCGGGAGCTACAGAACCGCCTGTTCATCACCGAGGACGCGAAGGAAGGGCTGAGCGCGTTCGTCGAAAAGCGAAAGCCCACCTTTAAGGGACGCTGAACGTATTGGAAGGCAGTTCGCCCATGTCCGGACCCGAGCCGCACGCGAAGGACGCCCCCGCCGCGAAGAGCCTCCAGGACGGGGGGACGATCGAGCCGGTCCGCGAGATCCTCTGGGGGTCGTCCGCGGGGGTCCGAAAGTACGAGACGGCGGAGGAGGTTCCGCCTGAGATGCGCAAGCTCGTCGTGAAGCTCCTGGTCGTCCAGGCCGACACCGAGTTCGCGTCGATCCAGCAGCACCGCCCCTGGCTCGACCGGGCGCCGACGCTCGAGGACCGGTGGATCGAGTCCCGGATCATCGCCGACGAGGCCCGCCACGGCCTCCAGGCGTGCCGGATCCTCCGGGATTTCGGCGAGGAGGGCCAGAAGCACATCGACGAGCTCCTCCAGAAGAGGGAGGGGGAGCACAAGCTCGACGCCTTCAACATGAAGTTCGACCGGTGGAGCGACGTCGGCGCGTTCACCTGTTTCGTCGACCGGGTCGGGGTCTACCAGCTCCGGGCGTTCCAGGAGTGCTCGTACGGTCCGCTCGCGCGCGCGATGCCGCTCATGCTGAGCGAGGAGCAGCTGCACCTCAACTTCGGCTCGAGCGTGCTTCGTCGGATGGTCCAGGACGGGCCGAAATACTCGGGGACGAAGGAGGAGGCCCAGGCCGCCGTGATGAAGTGGTACCCCCGTGCGCTCGACATGTTCGGCCATTCGAACTCCGATACGAGCCGTCGCGCGATCGAGTACGGCCTCAAGCGGTGGACCAACGAGGAGGCGCGGCGGCGGTACATCGAGGAGGTCTCGACCCTGGTCTCCTCGATCGGCCTCGAGCTTCCCCGGCCCGAGTTCGACCGCCACGTCCTGTAATCGGCCGTCGACCTCGACGATCCGGCCCGAGCGCCTACTCGACGAGGTGAGCGCCGGGACCCGCGTGGAGAAGGAGCGTGCGCTCGACGCCGGGGGTCTTCGCGAGTCGCCGGCGCACGGTCGCCGCGTCCCTCTCGAGCGTGAAGACGTGCAGGTGGGCGCCGGCGTCGTGCGTGTAGCCGGCGACCGGTCGGCCGGCCTCGCGATTGATCGCCCGCACCTCCCCGAGGAGCGCGCGCGAGGTCGTCGTGAGGTAGTCGAGCGACGGCTGGGTCGTCTCGCAGACCTCCCGGAAGCTGTCGCACTCCTCCATGAGGAGGGGGAAGAGGCGAACGGCCGCCTGGTCCCGGATCGCCGCGCGGACCCGCCGGATCCGCCCGGGGAGCTCGACCAGACGACGGGCATAGTTGGGGCTCGTCGCGACGGTCGACTGCATCGCATCCTCGGAGCGGACCGCCTTCACGGGCGCGCCGGCCACGATGAGGACGACGTCGACGAGCGCCGGCCAGTGGTCCGGTCCGAAGAGGGGGCGGGCGAAGCAATCCCTCCCGTCCGGCCGATGGCCGGCCTGCCACTCGACAAACCCGCCGAACACCGAACGGGAAGCGCTCCCCGAGCCGAAGCGGGCCAGCTGCGAGAGCTTCCTCCCGGACATCCGGAGGCCGAGCGCCGCGGTCGACGCTCCGGCGAGGGCGGCGAACCCGCTCGCGCTCGAGGCGAGACCGCTCGCGGTCGGAAAGTTGTTCTCCGAGCGGACCTCGGCCCGGTCCGTCGTGCCGGCGAGCTCGCGCACACGGTCGAGAAACCGGACGACGCTCTCCCGGGGACCGCCGGTCGCCGGGGCGCCGTTCAGCTCGACGAGGTCGTGCGCGAGCTCGGAGGCGAACCGAACGGTCGTGCGCGAACGGAATCGGTCGAGGGTCACCGAGATCGAGGAGTTGAACGGGATTGCGAGGGCTCGGTCCCGAAGCCCCCAGTACTTGACGAGGGCGATGTTCGGAGGGGCCTCGTAGGTCGCCTCGCGTCGGCCCCCGCGCGTCATCGAACGCCGCCGGCACGGCGCCGCGGACTACTTATCCGCGACGGGCCCTGCGCGCCGGCGTGCCGCGCGCGAAGCACCGGCCCGAACCGCGTCCGACGCCGCCGTTCCCGGACTTCTCCCACGCCGCTCGCCACGGGTTCCACCACGAGATGGGGTTCAAGATCGATATCGAGAGGAGCGGGCGGGGGACGTGCACGGTCACGGGCCAGGTCGAGCCGCGACATCTCAACATCAACTCGGTCGTCCACGGGGGGGTCTACGCGACGATCCTCGACACTGCGATGGGGGCCGCGGTGCTCTCGGTGCTCGGCGCCGGGGAGACCGCCGCCACGACCTCCCTCTACGTCGAGTTCCTGCGCGCCGCGCGCGAAGGGGACACGCTCACCGCCCGCGGCGAAGTGCTCCGCCGCGGCCGTCATCTCGCCTTCGCCGAGGGAAATCTCTACGGGGCCGACGGCCGGCGCCTGAGCCAGGCCCGGGGGACCTGGTACATCTGGTCCCTCGCGGCCGACGAAGAGAGCGCTCGGGAGAAGCCGAAGCGCCCGCGGGCGAGTCGTCCGCGTCGCCGGGCCGCGCAACGTTAAATACGACGGTCCGGCTGTCCGCCTTGGCTGACGGCCAAAGCGGTGGGGAAACACCCGGTCCCATTCCGAACCCGGAAGTTAAGCCCACTGGCGTTCCGCGCGGTACTGAAGTGCGCGAGCCTACGGGAAACGCGGAAAGCTGTCAGCCTCCGGGATTCTCCGATTCCTCCCGTCGCATGCGCCTAGCTTAATCGGTCCGAAACGGTCCCCCGGTCCGTGTGGCTGGGGGCGCACGTCGGGATCGCCGACGGCCTCGCGGAGGCGGCCGTCGAGGGACGGACGATCGGCTGCGACTGCATCCAGATCTTCTCGAAGAGCCCTCAGATGTGGGCCGGTCCTCCGATCGCCGCCGCCGCGGCGGAAGCGTTCCGAGCGGCGGTCCGGACGGAGGGCCTCCGGTCGACCCAGGTCCACCATGGGTACCTCGCGAACCTCGCGAACCCGAAGCCGTTCCTCCTGAAGCGCTCGCGGAAAGCGTTCCTCGACGAGCTCGACCGAGCGGAGCTCCTCGGGGTGGATACCCTCGTCTTCCATCCGGGTGCCCACCTCGGGAGCGGGGTCGGGGCCGGTCTCAAGGTGCTCACCGGGAGCCTGCACGACGCCCTCGAGGCGCGTCCGAACGGCCGGGTCCGCATCCTTCTCGAGAACGCGGCCGGCCAGGGAACGACCCTCTGCTCGAAGTTCGAGGAGCTCGCGACCGTCTTGGACGCTCTCGACCGCCCCGACCGTCTCGGCGTGAACCTCGACACCTGTCACCTCTACGCCGCCGGCTACGACTTTCACGACGCGACGGCTTACGGCGCGCTCATGGACCACGTCGAGAAGGTGCTCGGCACGCGACGCGTCTTCGCCTTCCACCTCAACGACGCCCAGGAGAAGCTCGGGTCGCGTCTCGACCGTCACCAGAACATCGGCAAGGGGCACATCGGGCTCGAAGGGTTCCGCTCGCTCCTCAACGACCCGCGGTGGTCGAACGCTCCCGGGTACCTCGAGACCCCGCTCGACGATCACGGGTACCGCCGGTACGTCGAGGACCTCGAGACCCTTCGCTCGCTCCTCTCCTCCGCTCCCGCCGCGTCGCCGAAACGACGGCCCGCCTCTCGGCAGAGCGCCGCCCGCGGGTCAACAGTCAAATAGCGCGCCCTGCCTGCGCGCGCCGCCGATGGCGGAGGAAGTCCCGGCCGAGCTCGTCCGCTCCCTCGAGGGGACGGCCCGGGAGGTCCGCAAGGAGGTCATCCGGATGACCTTCGCCGCGCAGAGCGGGCACCCCGGCGGGAGCCTCTCGGTCGCCGACATCCTCACGACCCTCGTCTTCCACGAGCTCCGGATCGACCCGGCGCGAGTGGATTGGCCGGACCGCGACCGTCTCGTCCTGTCGAAGGGACACGCCTCCCCGGCGATGTACGCGACCCTCGCGCTCCGCGGGTTCTTGCCGCGCGAAGAGCTCTCGACCTTCCGTCAGCTCGGGAGCCGTCTCCAGGGCCACGTCGACCGGACGAAGCTTCCGTGCATCGAGGCGTCGACCGGATGCCTGGGCCAGGGGATCGGGATGGCGGTCGGGATGGCGCTCGACGCCCGGCTCCGAAAGGCGTCGTACCGAACGTACGCCGTGATCGGGGACGGCGAGTGCCAGGCCGGTCCCACGTGGGAGGCGCTCATGGCGGGCGGCCACTACCGCCTCTCGAACCTCGTCGTGATCCTCGACCGGAACGGGCTCGAGACGGACGGCTCCACCGAAGCGATCATGGGGATCGAGCCGATCGTGGAGAAGTTCCGCGCGTTCCGCTACCACACGATCGACATCGACGGCCACAGCATCCCGGCCCTCCTCGACGCGTTCGCCGAGGCGCGGAGGACGACCGACGGACCGACCGCGATCGTCGCGCGGACCGTGAAGGGGAAGGGCGTCTCCTTCATGGAAGGAAAGCATCAGTATCACGGAAAGGCGCCGAACTCCGCCGAGGCGGAGCAGGCGCTTGCCGAGCTCTCCCGGGGAGAGGGGGCACCGTCGTGAGCGCATTCGCCGTCGGCAAGCCCGAGAGCCTCCGGGACGCGTACGGGAAGGCGCTCGTCGCGTTGGGAGAGAAGGACCCCGAGCTCGTCGTCTTCGATGCGGACCTTTCGGGGTCGACCCGGACGATCCTCTTCGGCCAGAAGTTTCCGGACCGATTCTTCAACGTCGGGGTCATGGAACCGACCATGATGACCATGGCCGCCGGTCTCGCGCTCCAGGGACGGACCGTCTACGCGAGCACGTTCGCCGTCTTCGCGGCGGGACAGGCGTACAACGCGGTCCGCCAGTCGATCTGCTACAACCAAGCGAACGTGAAGATCGTGGCGACCCACGGGGGCCTTCTGGTGGGGGCCGACGGTGGGACGCACCAGATCGTCGAGGACATCGGCCTGATGCGGGGGCTGCCGGGGATGACCGTCATCGTCCCGGCGGACGCTCCGACGACCCGGGCCGCGACGTTCGCCGTCGCGGACCGCTACGGTCCCGCGTACGTCCGTCTCACGCGCGAGAACCTCCCCCCGGTGACCGACGGCTCGTTCGCGATCGGGAAGGCCGCCGAGCTTCGGAGCGGGAGCGACCTCACGATGGTCGCGGTCGGATCCCTGGTCGCCCGCGCTCTCGAGGTCGCCGAAGACCTCCAGAAGGTCGGCGTCTCGACCCGGGTGCTCGATTTCGCCTCGGTGAAGCCGTTCGACGCCCCCGCCCTCCTTCGGGCCGCGCGGGACACCGGGGCGATCCTCGTCCTCGAGGAGCACAGCGTCCTCACGGGAGTGGGGGCGCTCGTCGCGTCCACGACCTCCGAGAACTCCCCGGTCCCCGTTCGCCGCGTCGGGGTGCCGGACCTCTTCGGGGAGTCCGGGGAGCCGTGGGCGCTCCTCGACCGCTACGGGATGTCGAAGGAACGGATCACCGAGGAGGCGTGGGAACTCCTCAAGGCTCGGGGGAAGGTTCAGTAGCTCGGACGGTTTCGGGGGGAGGACGATGCAGCTGTTTCTCGATACGGCGAGCGTGACGGAGATCCGAACGATGTGGGAGACCGGGATCCTCGACGGGGTCACCACGAACCCGACGCTCGTCGCGAAGGAAGGCCGGAAGTTCGAGGACGTCCTCCGCGAGGTCTGCGCCCTCGGCGTTCCGTCCGTCTCGGCCGAGGTCGTCGCGACCGACACCGAGGGGATGCTCCGCGAAGGTCGCCACCTCCGCGGGATCCACAGCGCGATCTACGTCAAGGTCCCGATGACGGTCGCCGGCCTCCGGGCGACCAAGGTCCTCGCGAGCGAAGGGACCCGGGTCAACATGACCCTCGTCTTCAGCGCGAACCAGGCGCTCCTCGCCGCGAAGGTCGGGGCGGCGTACGTGAGCCCGTTCATCGGCCGCCTGGACGACCAGGGCGAGGTCGGGATGGACCTCATCCGCGACATCGTCCAGATCTACCGGAACTATTCGTTCTCGACGAAGGTGCTGGTCGCGAGCGTCCGCCACCCCGTCCACGTCCTCGAGGCGGCGAAGATCGGCGCGGACATCGCCACGATGCCCTACGCGGTCATGGAAAAGCTCGTCCAGCACCCGCTCACCGACATCGGCCTCGCGCGGTTCCTCAAGGATTGGGAAAAGGTCCCGAAGGGCTGAGCGCGCGGTCCGCCGCCCGACGGATTATATCGGCTCCTTCGCTACCTCGGCCCACCGTGACGACCGAACCCCCCCTTCTCGAGCGGTACCTCCGGCTCACCCGGGAGGCGCTCGCGANAGGTGACGCCCGCCGCGCCCGAGCGGTCGTTCCTTCGGGGCGCTTCGGACGACTTCCTCGCGATGGCGCGCGCCTACCTCGCGGACGCCGAGCACTTCTCCGCCGCGGGGGACCGGGACCGCGCGCTCGCCGCGGCCAGTTACGCGCACGGATGGCTCGACGCGGGGGTACGGCTCGGGATCCTCGACGGAGGCAACGATGACCAACGGTTCACCCTCTTCCGGTAACGACCCTCCGCGGGCCCCGCCCGGGGTCCCCGAGGAGTCTCTCGCCTCGATCGAGGCGCACCTGCGCCAGCGCGAGCTTCGGCGCGAGGAGCTCTACCAGCGCGCGCGCCGTCTCCGTCGTCTCGCGCAATCGACGATGAGCCGTCTCCACGCGGACCATGCGGTATCGCCCGCCGTCGCCGAGGTCCGCCGCGAGCTCGCGGAGCTCGCCGACTGGCTGCGTCGCGAGGGCCGGGGGGACGAAGGGCTCGCGATGGACGCCCTTCAGGAAGGGATCGAAGGGGTCCTGCTCGCCGCCGTCCTCCAAGGGACGGAGCTCCCCGGACCGAACGACCTCGGCGTCGACCCCGAGCCGTACCTGCTCGGTCTCGGGGACGTCGTCGGGGAGGTGCGCCGGCTCGTGCTCGACCGCCTGGCACGGGACGACCTCGCCGGCGCGCAGTCGTACCTCGCGCTCATGGACTCGCTGACCCGCGACCTCCTGCGGTTCGACACGACCCGGGCGATCGTCCAGCTGAAGCCGAAACAGGACTCGGCTCGCTCGCTCCTCGAGCGGACGCGCGGCGAGGTCGTGATGGCGCGCCTCCACCTCAAGGCGCACTCCTCTGGGCCGTCGCGGGAGGGGCGATGAGCGCCGCTCGTCGGACGGTCGCGGTCATCGGCGGGTCGGGGATCACGGGGATCTTCGAGCCCGGCTCGACGAAGAGCCACCGGGTGGCAACGCCCTGGGGCGCGCCGTCCGGACCGGTGGAGGAAGGAATGGTCGGGGGAGTCCGCACCCTCTTCCTGGCCCGTCACGGCCCGGGGCACACGATCCCGCCCCATCGCGTCAACTACCGGGCGAACGTCGACGCGCTCCGGACGCTCGGCGCGGAGGCGATCGTGACCGTGAGCTCGGTGGGGTCGCTGCGGGAAGAGCTCCCGCCCGGTACGTTCGTCCTCCCGAGCCAGTTCGTCGACTTCACGAAGCAGCGGCCGACGACGTTCTTCGACGGCGGCCGGGTCTTCCACGTCTCGCTCGCGGACCCGTTCTGCCCCGACCTTCTCCGGGCAGCGGTCGCGGCCGGGGAGGAGCTCGGGACGCCGTTCGTCGAGGGGAAGACGTACGTCTGCGTCGAGGGGCCCCGGTTCAGCACGCGCGCCGAGTCGAAGTTCTTCCGGTCGTTCGCGGACGTGATCGGGATGACGCTCGTGCCCGAGGTGACGCTCGCGCGCGAGCGGGCGCTGTGCTACGCCTGTCTTGCGATGGTGACCGACTTCGACGTCTGGGCGGAGCGGCCGGTCGAGACGAAGGAGATCGTCGAGACGATGCACCGGAACGCGAGCCGGATGCAGCGGGTGCTCGCCGCGCTGCTCTCGCGGGTCGCGGTCCCTCCGACGTGCCGCTGCGCGAACGCGCTCGACGACGCGGGCGTCTAGTCGAGCTCGTCGGTCCGTCACGTTCCTGGGGGGCGCACGCCGGGTTTGCGCGCGACGACCAAGAGCCGGTGCGCGAGAAGTTCCCAGGACCCGCGTCGCGAGATCTCGGAGTGGATCTCCTGGAGCACCGGACGGTAGCGGTCGACGGAGAACCCGGGCACCTCCCACGGGGCGGCACGTAGAAAGTAGGCCACGGCGCCGACGTCGAGGAACCTCTCGGGGAAGAGGCTCTCCTTCGCCGACACGACCACCAACCCCGCCGACGAGAGCTCAGAGGCGAACGCGGCCAGGGAGTCGACCCGGTTGACCCCAGGCTCCGGGGGGACTCCGAAGCGCCGATGGAGCTCCTCGTAGTTCCGCCCTCCGACTTGTTGTGTGACGAACGTGCCCAGCGGCCGTAGGACCCGCGCGACCTCCGTCGGGTCGAAAGATTCGTGGCGGCTCAGGACGACCTCCATCGACTCGGACGGGACGTCGATCCGGTGATCGGGCTGGACCGGGATCACCTTGACTCCCAGGGGCCCCAGCCGCCGGCGCGCGACCGGGATGTTCGGCTCGTACCCCTCGGTCGCGACCGTGTGCTTCGGCAGATACGGAAGGGAGGAGAGGAACTCTCCGCCGCCGGTCCCCAGGTCGAGGAAGCTCGACGCGCCTCGAAGAAGTTCCCGGAGGATCTTCCGTAGGTCCCAGTCGGGGTCGCCGCGCTGCCAGCGGTCCCTGAGCGCGTCGAAGTCCCAGCCCTGGAACGGCATCTCCTCCGCGTCCCGGAGGAGCGCGTCGAATTCGTGCGGGCGGGACGGAGAATCCGCCGTCACGGGCTCGTTCCTACCACCGGAGAGTGACTCGATAGATAGACTCGCACTCCCCCGGCGTCGCGGGGCGAAACGGAACGGCCCGTGCCGATCAGCTCGCGGAGTTGCGGCGGACCGTGATCGGGATCCGTCCGGCGGCGAACTCGAGCTCCGCGATCGCGACCGGGTCGACGAGGTCCGCGGGCACGTCCGTGAGGATCGGCGCCCCGAGCGAGATCTGGAGCGCTCGGGCCCCGAGGATCCGAGCGCGCTCGAAGCGAGTGTACTCTTCCGGACCGAGGGGTCGGGACGCCGGACGGTCGGTCACGAGGTCGCTTCCCTCGGCCCCCGATAGAACGGCGGCCGTCAAGGGCTCGCCCACCTAGGGCACTGTATTTACCATTTGCTCCGGTGCGGTCGATGGTAGGGGACGGACGGATGACCCACGGCGAACGGAACGTGAACTGGCCGGCGCTTCTTCGGAGCTGGGACGTACAGCAGGAGAGCTTCAACCCGACCCGGGAGAAGCGCTTCGAGCTGATGCTGGACGTTCTCGGCGCGAGCCTGCCCGCGCGGTTCACCGCGCTCGACCTCGGATCCGGCCCCGGCTCCCTGAGCGCTCGCCTCCTGCGCCGCTTTCCGGCGGCGCGGGTCGTGGCGATCGACTACGACCCCGTGACCCAGCGCATCGGTCGAGGGGCGCTCGGGACCTTCGGGGGTCGCCTTACCTGGGTCGACGCGAAGCTCGGCGGGCGAGGCTGGACCGACCGGCTTCCCCCCGGGAAGTTCGACGCCGCGCTCAGCACGACCGCGCTCCACTGGCTGACCGACCCCAACCTCGCGAGGATGTACCGGGACCTCGCCCGTCGCCTCCGGCGCGGGGCCGTCTTCCTGAACGGGGACCACATGCCGTGGGGGGACGACGACCGCGGCCTTTCCCGCGTGGCGGGTCGCGTCTACGAGCTTCGTCACGGACGCGCGGTCTCGCGGTCCGAGTGGAACACGTGGAAGAAGTGGTGGGACGAGGTGGAGAAGATCCCGGCGCTGCGGCCGTACTTCGCCGAGCGCAAGCGTCGCGCCGCCCACCATCCCCGTCACGGCGACCCCGCGCTCTCCGTCCACGTGACCGCCCTGCGCCACGCCGGGTTCCGGGACGTCGGGGTCCTCTGGCAGGTCTTCTCGAACCGAGTCCTGTACGCGCGGCGGTGAGCCGGATCCACGGAGCGGCACGCGTCAGGTGACAATCGGGGGAAGCTACGCGGCAAGCCCGGGATCGACCGGGGTCGGTAGGTGAGCCCGGGGATCAGGCGTATCCGAACTGGCGGCGGGCGAAGTCGGTCATCTTGTCGGGCCCCCACGGGGGCTCCCAGACGACCTCGACCTGGACCTTCTCGACCCCGCTCGCCGTGCGCGCGGCCGCGGCGACCTCCTGAGTGAGCTGTTCCACGACCGGGCATCCCGGGCTCGTCATCGTCATGCGGATCGTGAGGCCGCCGGAAGCGTCCCAATCCATCCCGTAGATGAGACCGAGGTCGACGATGTTCATCGGGATCTCGGGGTCGTAGATGTTCTTCAACGACTCGCGGACCTTCTCTTCGAGCTCGGGCCGTGCCGGCCCCGCGCCGGCGGACTCCGGCTTCGCGGCATCCCGCGATGTGGGAGCGACGGTCGTGGCGGTCGAGGGAGTCGGTGCCGCGGTCGGGAGGAACGGACCGACGACCTCGAATCCCGTTCGCCCCGGTTCGGCGTGGTAGCGGACCTCGGCGTCGAGGAGGAACTTGAGGCTGCTCTCGTCGACGAGGAGCGGGATCCCGTCGACCGTCACCGGGACGTCTCGGACGCTCGCCTGGTCGATCATCATCTGCGCGTGGGGGCGCATCCCGCGCTCGACCCAGACCCGCACACCGGAGCCGGACGGGCGGCCGGCGAGCGCGGCCGCGAGGGCCGCGTGCGCCTCCTTCGTGAGCTTGAGGCGGACCGGGGGGGACGATGACGGGCCGTCGTGGGACGGCGGTGGGTCGGCGGGCATCGGGGAACCTTCCGGTCCCCCTAGGGAACCCGCTCGGGTTTACCTCTATCGGGCCCGGCCGGACGGCCCTACCAGCCCGTCACGTCCCCGAGAAACTCGGAGACGATCGCGAGGAACTCCCGCGGCTGCTCGAGGATCGCGAGGTGGCTCGAGTTCGGGAGCACCCGGAGGTGGGCCGGCTCGATCCGCTCGGCCATCGCGACGGAGGGGCCGAGGAAGTAGTCGTATCGGCCGACGACGACCACGCAGGGGAGCTCGAACTTCGAGTAGTACTTGCGGCCGTCCCACTTCGCGATCGTGCCCTCGACGGCGTACTGGTCGCCGCTCGGGGACATCATCGCCCGGTACACCTCCTGGTTGAGCTTGGTCGCCTTCAGGTCCCGGGGGACGCCCTTCAGGAACCGCGTGTAGAATGGCTCCCGGATCCTCTCGGCCAGATCCTGGTACTCGGGGGAATCGAACCGCTTCGCCCGGGTGAGCTCCCGGAGGCGAGCGCGCTGGCGAGGGCTCGCGCAGGAGATGATGAGCGCATTCGCCGCCCGGATCTCCTCCGCGCTTCCCGCGGTGCCGCAGAGGAGCAGGGAGGTGAGGTGGCTCGGGTAGCGATGCGCGTACTCGAGCGCGACGAACCCGCCCGCCTCGTACCCGAGGAGGTGAAGCTCGGTGATCCGGAGGGCACGACGAATCGCCTCGACGTCCTCGGCCTGGTTCTCGATCGTGTAGGCGCTCGGCCGGGCGGGGGCCCAGCTGTGGCCCACGCCCCGGGGGTTGAACAGGACGACCCGGAGGTTGACGTTCGCGAGCTTGAGGAGCCCCCGCAGGTAATGGTAGGTCCCGCCGGGACCTCCCGGGTGGACGAGCAGGGTCGCCGGACCCTTCCCCTGCGAGACGTACTCGAACGACCGGTTCCCTGCCACGGCCACACGTCGCACGCGTGCCATGTCCGGATGAAGTACGTCCATCAGAAAAGCGTCACCTTGACGCGTCCGGTGCGCCCGCGAGCGGAACCGAGCCATTTCCAGGGCCGGTGGCCCACTGGGGCGGTGCCGGGGCAGGACCGGGTCGCCTCAAATCCCGGACCGGTGTCGCGGGTTCGAGGTCACGGGTCGTGTCACGAAGAAAGGCGGTCCGGTTCGTCTCCCTCAGTGACGTCGAGGAGGCTGCAGGCCGCGCCGTCCCGGAGAGGATCTGGTCGTACGTCATGGGCGGCGCCGGGACCGAATGGACCGACCGGGCCAACCGCGCGGAGTTCGACCGGTGGGTCCTCCGACCCCGCGTCCTCGCGGGGGTCTCGAAGGTCGACCTTTCGACGACCGTTCTCGGGGAGACGGTCCGCGCACCGTTCTACGTTGCCCCGACCGCCTACCAGGGGCTGGTCCACCCCGAGGGCGAGGTCGGCATGGCCCGGGCCGCTGCCCGCGCCGGTGCCCTCGCGATGTTCAGCACGCTCTCGTCCGCGTCGCCCGAGGCGATCGCCCGCGCACGGCCGAGGGGTCCGCGGTGGTTTCAGCTCTACCTCCAACCGGAGTGGGAGGCCACCGAGCGGCTTGTGCGGCGCGCGGAGAAGGCGGGGTTCGGTGCGATCGTCCTCACGGCGGATACACCTGTCCTCGGCGTCCGGGACCGGCAACTTCGCTCCGGCTTTGCGATCGACTCCTCCCTTCCCCTCGGGGGCGGCCCCGGCGTCGTCCCACCGTCCCGGGGTCCCGAGTTCGAGGGCGATTCCTACTCCGTCGGGCGGCGCTACGGCGAGTCGTGGGAGGCCGTCGATCGACTCCGCTCGGTGACCGACCTCCCGGTCGTGGTCAAGGGAGTGCTCGGCGGTGCCGATGCTCGCCTCGCGCTCGCCCACGGGGCGGCCGGGGTCGTCGTCTCGAACCACGGAGGTCGCCAGCTCGACCGAAGCCCGCCCGCGCTCGCGGTGCTCCCGGAAGTCGTCCGTGCGGTTCGGGGCCGGGCCGAGGTGTACCTGGACGGCGGGGTCCGCCGGGGCACCGACGTCCTGGTCGCACTCGCGCTCGGCGCCCGGGCGGTCGGCATCGGTCGCCCCCTCCTCTGGGCGCTCGCCGCGGGCGGAGGGGCCGGCGTCGAGCGGTACCTTTCGCTTCTGGCCACGGATACGGCCTCCGGAATGATCCTGACCGGCCAGAGCGCCATCCGGCACCTCGACCCGAAGATCGTCGCCCCGTGGCCCGGATAGGAAGTAGTTACACCACGCGCTCCCGCGGGCTCCTTCCGCGGGGCCGTCCTTCTCCTGAAACCCGCCGGGGGCGCTCTCCCGCAAGACCTATGTGGGATGCCGGGTGAACGGACCGCTATCCATGACTCAGTCTCCCACCGACCGGCTTGCGTTCCTGGAGAAGGAGAGCATCGCCCACCTGTTCGTGCTCCGGCCCACGATGGCCTCCTACCTCGGGCTCCACGAGTACGACGGCGTCCTTCCGGACCTCTCGCTCGAGAGCACGAATCGCTGGCTCGCGACGGCGCGGGGATTCCTTCGCGACCTCGCCGAGATCCCCGAGTCCGACCTCCCGGCGGGCCGGCGGCTCGACCGCAACCTTCTGCGCCTCCTGCTCGAGGGGAACCTCTTCGACCTCGAGGAGACGCGCGAGCTCGACCGGAACCCGATGAGCTATCTCTTTCAGCCCGACCTCACGAACTACATCTCGCGGGACTACGCGCCGGTCGCGACCCGGGTCGCGGCGATCGTGAAGGTGCTCACGTCGGTCCCCGCCCTTCTCGAGACGGCAAAGCGACGGCTCGTCCGGACCCTCCCGCGCCCGTTCGTCACGCTGGCGATCCAGATCGCGAACGGCCTTCCGACGCACTTCGAGGAGGGAGAGTCGTTCGCTGCGACCGGCTCGCCGGAGCTCCGGGACGAGGTCCGCAAGGCACGGGAGGGGGCGGACGCCGTCGTCCGGTCGTTCTCGGAATGGCTCTCGACCGACCGTCTTCCGCACGTGACCGACGAGTTCGCCCTCGGCCCGGAACGGTTCCAACGCCTCCTCTGGGTACGGGAGGGCCTCGAGATGTCGGTCGACGAGGTCCTGCGCCGCGGGCGCGAGGACCTGAAGCGCAATCGAGAGCGACTCGACGCGATCGCCCGACGCGAGGGCGTCTCGGTCGACCAGCTCGTCGCCCGCCTCTACGAGAAGCACCCGTCCCCCGAGGAGCTTCTCCCGACCGCGCGCAAGCTGACCGACGAGACCCGGGAGTTCGTTCGGAGGAAGGAGCTCGTCAGCATCCCGGAGCCCGAGGTCGTCCACGTCCGCGAGACTCCGCCATGGGCGAGAGACCTGTGGACGGCCGCGATGAGCCCGCCCGGCCCGTTCGAGAGGCCCGTCGACGGGATCTACTGGGTGACGAGCGTCGACCCGGCGTGGGACGTCGTGAAGGCCGAGGGCTGGATGCGGACGCTCAACTACGCGATGCTGAAGAATACGACGGTCCACGAGGTATGGCCCGGTCACTACCTCCAGTCGCTCCACTTCCGGAAGACGGAGCAGTCGCTCGCCCGGAAGGTCTGGTTTTCGTACTCGTTCATCGAAGGATGGGCGCACTACTGCGAGCTCGCGGCGCTCGAGGCTGGCTTCGACGACCGTTCGACCTCGGCCGAGGTGACCCAGATCCACGACGCGCTGCTGCGTGATTGCCGATTGATCGTCTCGATCGGGATGCACACCCAGGGGATGTCGGTCGCGGACGGCGCCCGGCTGTTGCGCACGGAGGCGCACCTCGAGGAGGTGCACGCCCAGCGCGAAGCGATCCGGGGCACCTACAACCCCGAGTACTTCTGCTACACGCTCGGGAAGCTGATGATCCTGGACGCCCGGTCGAAGTACCTCGCTCCCAAGTTCCGGGGCTCCGCTCGGGAGTTCCACGACACCCTGCTCGGGTTCGGGACGCCCCCGATCGGCTTCCTCGACTCGTTGCTCAAGGATGCGTAGCGGGTCGGGGTGGGGGGCCGGACCGGCCACGCGAAAGCCCTAAGGTCGCGCTCGGTGCGCACCGCGGCATGTCCGGTCCGTCCCTCCCTCCGCTTCCCGCGCCCCACACCCGCATCGGGGTCGGAGGGGTGCTCTTCCGAGGCGGCCGGGTGATAGTCAACCGTGCGGTCTACCGCACCCGCTTCACCGTCCCGAGCGGGTACGTCGAGCCCGGCGAGAGCCTCGAGCATGCGGTCGTTCGCGAGTTCGAGGAAGAGACCGGGGTCACGGTTCGGGTCGGGCGCCTCCTCCTGACCCGCCACAAAGTCGTTCGGCCGGAGGAGAGCGACGTCTACTTCGCCTACGCGCTCGAGTACGTCGCGGGAGAACCGACGGCCCATCCCCCCGAGATCTCGGAGGTCCGCGAGGTCCCGATTGAGGAGGCGCTCGCGGCGCCGTGGATCTCCGAACTCTCCCGGATGTCGATCCGCCTCGCGGTCCGGCCGGCGGATGCGTGGCCCCGCTCGCCTTGGAAGGGAGGCGAAGCGCCCGGTCTCGCCACCGAGGTTTACCACCCCGGGTCCGAGTGACCGAGCCCGGTCGGTCTCACCAGAGGGCGCTCACCAGGAGCGCGAGGAAGACCGCGGTGAGGTACGGGCTCGAGAACTTGAACAGCTGCCATGCCCCGGCCGGGGTCGGTCGCACCCACAGCCAGACGCTCATCGCGAGGAGCGGGATCCCAAAGACAAGAGCGACCGCGGAGTAGCCGAGGCCCGCGATGGGTGTCGCGAGCGGGAGCGCGAGGCTGAACGGCACGAGCATCGCTCCGGTCGCGACCATGCACCGAAGCGCGGTCTTCTGGTCGGTGACTACCGGCAACATTGGGACGCCGGCGCGGGCATAGTCGTCCCGGTACCGGAGCGCAAGGCTCCAGATGTGGGTCGGCGTCCAGAGGATCACGAGACCGGCGAGCAGGATCGCCGCCAATCCGAGGGAGCCGGAGGCGTACGCCCAGCCGAACGCGACCGGCATGCCTCCCGAGATGCCTCCGAGGACGATGTTCCAGCGGCTCGTCCGCTTGAGCCAGAGACTGTAGACGACCACGTTGTCGACGACTCCGAGGGACATGAGGCCGAGGGCGAGCGGGTTCCGAAGACCGGCGAGGAGGAGCGAGATCCCGACGAGAACCGCTCCGAGAAGGACCGCGCGAGAGGCGGGGTGGATGCGACCCGTGCACAGGGGTCGGTCCTTGGTGCGACCCATCACGCGGTCGATGTCCCGGTCGATGTATCCCGTCAGTGCGTTGCACCCCGCGGTCCCGGCGGTGATCGCGGCGAGCCCGAGGAAGAGGGTCCCGATCGAGAGGGCAAATCCCAGGGAGGCATCCGCGACAATGAGCCCGACGGCCGCGGTGAAGACGAGGAGGGACACCATCCGGGGCTTCAAAAGCTGGCTGTAGGCGGTGAGGATCTCCCACCCGGTTTGGTCCCGCACGGGGGTCGGCGCCGCCCACTCGGCGGCCACGCGCAGTTTTCCCGACCCATCGATGAACCCCATCCCGTCATCTCCCGCTCGGGGGGCCTCCGATTGTACGGGGCACTGCGGCCTAGGCGTCAAGAAGGGGTCGTGAAACGAGGTTCACTTGAGACCGTGAACTCTGCTTGACATAGCGACTTTTGAGCCGCTCCTTCTCGAGGGAGCAAGGTCCGGTAGCGTGCGCGAAGCGTTCCCACGGAACTCCGCACCTGTTCGGCGACCCTTGTCGAGGGCGAAAGCGCGTCGATCGTGCTTCGCGTGGCGGCCCACCGGGACCGTTTGTTCGATGGAGAACTATGACCGCTGAATCCAATGATCCGGCCCCTCCGACGACGAGCGAGCCCGCGCGCCGCGACGAGACCAAGCTGAAGCCGGCGAGCCGCTACCTGATGACCAAGCGGGGGTATCTCCACCCCCAGAAGACGTACGTTTGGATCACGCTCCTCATCATCGGCGTGATGTCGCTGCTCTACTTCGTGCTCGGGCTTTCTCCGAACGCGCAGGGCAGCATCCCGCCCGCGTTCGGGTTCGGCGCGTCCGACCTCTACTTCCACTCGATCGCGGTCGGGTTCGCGGCGCTCGGAGTGTATCTCGTCTTCATGGCGTTCGACCTCGACAAGTTCGAGCCTCCGATCGACTTCCCGCTCTCCTACCGGGCGCTCCTTGCCAACATCTTCACCGCCGTAGGGGCGTTCTTCTACCTGCGACCGGTCTTCCTGACGTACCTCGCCCCGATCCCCCTCGGTCTCATCCTCCTCGGCCTGATCCTCCTCGCCGACGTCGGCGGAGCGCTGTTGGTCGAGCTCTACCTCCTGCCGGGAAAGATGGCCGGGTCCTACAACCCCGACTCGAACTTGTTCGGGATGATCCCGAGGTGGTCGAGCCTTCCCTCGTGGAAGGACTTCCGCAAGATGGACTCCGCCTACTGGCTCACCTTCGTGACGGTGATCGGGACGTTCATCGCCGGCATCACGGGGTTCGTGCTGCTCTGGACGAACTACTTCGTCATCGACATCGGGCAATCGCCCGGCCTCTTCACCGGGTACATCAACTGGCTCGGCGGTCCGACCACCGTCCTCGGGACGACGCTCGGATCCCACTCCCATGCGATCGTGATGTGCCTCATCCTCGGGATCGCGGCGGTGACCGCGAAGCGTTTCGAGGTGCTCAACTACACCGGCTGGAAGCGGACCGTCTCCCTCATCGGGCTGTGGACGGCCATCACGGGAGTGATCGCGCTCACGATCATGTTCATCCTCGAGGCGTACACAACGGTCTTCCCGGGAGGGGTTCCTCCTCTCTTGTTCGCGAGCGACCCGGGAGGTTCGATCCAGTTCTACTCCTACACGGCCGCGAACGGCATGGCAAGCGACGATAGCACGATGTTGTGGGCTTCCCTCGGGGCGATGATCCTCCTCGTCCCCCTCTTCTTCACCCGGGCCCGCGGAACGCCGATCTGGCGGGACCCGGTGCGATCCTCTGTCCTGGTGACATGGATCTTCACGTTCATCGCCACGCCCCTCCAAGGGTTCTACATCGAGTTCAACGAGTCGAGCCTTCACCTCGCCCCGCAGGACATCGTGTTCGGGAACCTTCAGTACTACGCCCTGATCTGCATCCCCGCCGTGTGCATGGCGCTGCTCGCGGTGGACTTCTACGTGGACCAGCGGAGGATCCGGACCCCGGTCGCGGCGTTCGCGATGCTCTCGGTCCTCCTCGCCACCGTCACGGGCTACTTCTACGTGTTCTACAACTTCCAGCAGGGCAGCTGGGCCTACTGGGTGTTCAACGTCGGGTTGTTCCTCGTGGACGCATTCATCCTCGTGGCGATGGTGGCGGTCCTCCTTGGGGTTCCGGAGAAGTTCGCGAACGGGGACTCCGTCCCAATCGTCCGCAACCAACGAACGCCCCAACCGCGGACCTCGACCGCGGGGGCGGAGACCCCCCGGACACCGGCCGCCGACCGCCCCTCCTCCTGAACGAGGGTGAGGGAGGGACGGAAACGATGGACGCAACGGACCTTCCGGTCGCCGTCTCCCTAGCGGTCCTCACCGTCGCGCTCTCGGGAATGTCGGCCCGGGGGTTCGTGCGATTCGCTCGGGACCCTCGGTCCCGATCCCACCTGATGTGGGGAAGCGGTCTTGCCCTCGCGGCGGCGGCGACGACGGTGGAACTGCTCGTCTACGAGGGGATGTCGGGGACGATCCTCCTGCAATCCTACGTGTTCCTCTCCGCCGCGATCGTCGGAGTCCTCTCTCTCGGAGCCCTGCGCGTCCTCGCTAGCGCGACGGTCCGGGCGGCCTACTCGAGCTACATCCTCGCCATGTGTGGGGCCACCGGCGTCCTCACCTTCACGACGCCCCTCTCCGGCGCGATGGTCTCGAAGGGTGTGATCTCCGGGAATCCCCCCGCGAACCTCCTCATCGTCTCGACCCTCGTCACCGGACCGGCGACCGTCGTCCTCCTGGGCGCGGTGGTGGTCTCCCTCCGTCGTTCCTGGCGATGGCAGACCCTCGCGACCGGGGTCGGTGCCTGCATCCTCGCGGCCGGAGGAGCCCTCTACATCGCCTCGTTCCCGGCCGCGCTGTACTACTCGGAGTTCCTCGGCGTCGTGTTCATCTTCTTCGGCCTCGTCTCGATGCCGCACGCCGTGCCGACCTCCGAGCGAATCGGTCGGGTCCTCGGAAAGAGCGCGTAGCTCGCGAGGTCCGAGACAAACAGAAAAGAAGGTGCGGGCACCGGGATTTGAACCCGGGTTATAGGCTTGGCAAGCCTATGTGATAACCAGACTACACCATACCCGCAACGACGAAGGCCATTCGCCGGGCTATCTAAAGCTGCCACCCGACGCGAGCAGTTGCACGACGGCCAGCGCCTGCCAAGCGGTTAGAGCATTCGAATCACCAGCCACGGCCCGGGGACGAATAATCGACGATGGACTCGAATACGCAACTACAAGGTCTTGGATTTGGCGGAGGCTATCGAGCCGAGCAAACTTTCGCGGACAGACAACACCGGTTCGTGACGCGATTTCCAACCGGACGGGTCATGAGTTGTCCCAAGCGGTTGAAGGGACTTCCGGGTGTTCTCTCGCGCGGGTTGACGAGAATGACCCACAGTGGCCGAAGGCCGTTGGCGCGAGGGGTAGGCAATCGACCCGTGTCACGCGTCCGCGAAGCTGCTGCATTGCTTCCCTTTCGTTCGCTGCGCCGAGATCGGGGGGGAGGCCTCTCGTAATCTCGAGGACCTACATTGGGCGGCTCCGACCTAGGTGACCATCAATTGAGCACAAGGCAATTCGAGTTAGACCGTTGACCGCGCTGATGGACCTCCACGGATCATGTGATACCACGCTTTCGAAGGAGCGAACCAACGTCTTGGGGGTCCCACGACATCGTTCAGGCCATGCGCTTCCGCTTGAGCGAGAATCGTATCGAAGGCCTCCTGAGTCAAAGCAGAGTGGACATCCCGAGCCACCATGAAATATGGGGTCGAGACCGAGAGGACCCTCGGGTCGACCTTGCTAAGGTCCTGCAACTCGAGAACGGCCGTTGGGTCGGCCCAGCGGAAGCGTCGTGACTCTCGATCTGGGAAAGTCATTTCAATTCCGTCGAAGTCGATTATCAATGATCTGGCTCCCTTGCGCTTCCGTGGTAGTCCACGGGCTCCAATCGCGAGAATACACGTCAGGCCCACCGTCCCTACGACTAGGACAAATAGCTGGCCGTTCGAAAGTGTCCCATGCAGGGCCCGTGGAAGGTCATCCCAAAGGACGAGAAGGAGTATCGCTGCACAAAAAACCATGAACGCCACTGCGATCGAAGCATCGCGCTTCTTCGCCCGGTCGAGAGCCTCGTTGATCGCCCGTATGTCAAACGACCAAGTTGGCATTGGTCCGGGCATGTTTACTCACGGCACCAACTGTTCCGCTTTCAAGTCGGCGTAGGTTGCACCTAGGCCGAGCGCGGCCATTGCCACTGAAGCCGCGGCGTAAGGCTTGACCGATGAACTCTCTGTGCTCAGGAGGAACGACGTCGCCATGACGCCACCGAAGAGGGCCAGGACAAGGATTGCCCCGTCCACGTAGGGTGAGCTGAGCATCGCATTAGAAAGTGTGACGAGGAGGATTATCGCATCGATGATCATGGTGGTTGCAACCGCAATTGCTGCGCCGCCCTCGATCACGAGTTTCGAGGTGGCCGCGAGGGTCCACCAAGCAAAATCGGTGCTGGAAGCAGCAATCCCCACGCTTTCCCCCAGAGCGGTCCAATCGATTTTCGGTATGCTGTTTGTCAGACCACTCTCAAGAGCGTAGACGGCTTGAGAAGAGAGTGAGGTAACTGATGGAACCCCGGTCAGCAGGTACTGGCCGAACTGTGGAAGGAGACTCAGCAGGGCTGTAATCAGCAATCCGGCGCCAAGCGAGAACGGGATGAGAATCCCCAGCGCGATTGAGATTGCAATCGCCAACCCCACGCCGAGGTAGGCAGCAGGGTCAAAGGAACGTGCCCACGCGAGTCCGTGAGCCGTCGTGACGCTGCCTCCTCCTGCGACATCTGCTATGGTCGCATTCGAGGCAGTGCCGAGTGATTGGTCAAAACTCTTCGCAGAATTTACTATCGGGTCGATCACCGGGGCTAGCGCCGCCTTCACGACCGAGAGAATGTAGCTGAGAAGAGTGTCTAGGACGCTCAGGATCCTGTCTCCAAGCGAGACAAGCGTCCCTGCCGCCCGGGCCAGCAATTGTCCCCCGATGGCAGTCGCTTCGTGTGCGAGGTGATTGAAGTACGAGAATGCCGCCTTCGCGGCGTTCCAGACAGTGTCGACGAGTGAGAGGATCGTGCCGAGGGGGTTCGTGATGAAGGAGGTCACCGCATTCCAGAACGAGTTCCAGAAACCGCTCGGTTGGGGCGGCGGGAACTGACTCGCCGGAGGACCATACAGCCCGTTGTTCAGGTCGGTCGCATTCGAAATGGCGTTCACTACTGTCGGGTTGAGTCCGAGGAACCCGATCTGGTTGGTCACCGACTGGAGCGTACCGTTCACTGCATTCGCTCCACCCGTGGTGTTGTCGATCAGAGCGGCGAGCAGCAGGTCGAAGGTGTCGGTGCTGGTGATGTTGAGCGTGACGATCGACTGGAGAGCGGAAGGATCGCCGAGGGTCGAGTAAAGACTAGGGTTGGAGGGGAGCCCACCCGTATTTGCGCCGGAGGCGGAGGGGGCTGCTAAGACCTGTACGACGAGAGCATTCTGCCGGTGGTTGATGAATTGAGGAGTACCGGTCTCCCACGACCCGGTGATGTTACCCGGACCGCTCGCGATGGCCCGGTTCTGCCAGTAGGCGTCGAGGTCGACCATCAGGTTCGCGCCGTTGAAGCCGGTAAGATACCCCTGCTCGGTGGTGCTGACGAGCGGAAGCGCTCTCGATCCGTTGAAGCTGGTGCTCTTTCCCAGAAAGATCGCCGCACCGAACGGTGAGTCGAGGAACTGTTCTCGGGGAACCAAGAAGTCGTTCATTCCTGTCGAAAGCGTGACTCCGGTCGACGTCCCTCCCCACGGAAGGGGGATTGGGTCGGAGGTGAGTGCCTTGGACGCGTTGACCACCACGAGGTCGAACGACTGCTCCCCGGTGTACCGCTCCAGCCCGACGGGAAGGCCGTTCACGGTGCCGTTGTCGGTCGGGACCCAGAGCCACGTGGGTGCCTTCGCCCCTATCGGGACTTCTTTGAATACCCCGTAGAGCGTTGAATGACCTCCGCTGTGGGTCCCGGCTACGTTGACGACGAGTTTCCCGGCTTGGACAAGGTCATACGTCAGGGTAACTTCCGTCTGACTGCCGTTGATGTAGGCCGGTTGCGGCCATCCCGTGAGGTTCTCGGCGACCTCGAGCGAGAATTGCTGTTTCTGTTGGGTCTGCGACACTGGCAGCGTGGTCACGTAGTTCGTCACGTCTGGGTAGGACGAGTTCCCGTAGAGGGCCTGCGAGGAGTAGTTGTCCAGGCACCGGGCGGTCCCACCATTATCGGTGTAGTTGTCGAATATCCGGACTGCGTAGCCATCACCGACGTTCCCCGACCCGAGACCAGTTAGGTTGGCGTAGACGGATTGGAACTCAAGGCCTACGTCGTAGAGGGGATTCACCCGTTCTCCGTCCGGAAGCCCGTCGTTGGGCGTAGAAGCCACAAGGGGGTTAGCTCCCCAGGAGAGCTTTCCCTCAACGGTCAAGGTCGGTAGTCCCTTCCACGTCCCCTCGATTGCGCGCAACCACCCCGCGTTCCTGACACCTGGGAGTCCATCGAAGACTTGGAGCGCCGAATAGTTCCACAACGCCCTCGCGGCCCATGGCGCGCCGTCCCCCGAGGTGATTGTTCCGGAGGCGGAGATGTTCGTGATGTTCTTCGCGACCGGGCCGCCGGATTCGTGCAATCCCGGCGAGTATTGGACGGTGGTCGCGAAGGGTTTGTAGGTGGAGTTCTCGTACCAGACTTGGAAATTCGAGCCGCTCGGGAGGGCGCCACCTCCCGGCTGGAGATTGAACGTCAGGTTCCACGTGTCGAGCATGTGGCTGTTCGCTGTGTCAATCGTGTTCGGATTGAGGCCATAATCTTTCTCGACGAAATCTCCCACGAGTCCATTCGTGGCGAAAAGTGATGGATCCGCATAGTACCGACCCTGAATGGTCGGGCTCGTCCACCCGAGCGCCTTTTCGAGGTCGGATAACCCGTCTCCACTCGTGTCGCGAAGATACACGAAGCTGACCGGTACGCTTGTGACATTCACCGGTGTTGACCCAAGGGTGAAGTTCAGATCGACCCAGGCCCGGTAACTGCTATTGACCTGCGGTAACGCGGAAAGGTTCGCAAGGCCGGTGTCAGGGAGCCCATCGAATTCTGGCAGACTCGTGATTGGAATCTGGACAGAAGAGCTGCTGTTGGACCAGGAGAGGGCCCCACTCACGAATCCAGGCTTCTTGTTGACGAAGGACTCCGGGACCTGCCACATGATCCCTGCTCCGCCTCCGGTCTTCGTGATCGAATCGTATGGGTAGTCGATCTCGAAGAGGGTGAGTACGTGCTGGGTCTGGAAGCTGAAGCTCTTCACGAGGGTCTTCTGAAGACAACCGCTACCGACACCGACTCCCACCGTCACCCAATACACGCCAAAGGAATCGAGGTTGTGAAGGACGACCGTGTAACTCCACGTCCCATTGCGGTTCAATGTGGCCGGTACGTTCGAGATGGTGTAGTTCACGCCCGTGACCCAATCGTAGTACGTGATCGATCCGAGACCGTCCGCACTCGCAGACCATGTGATCTGCGAGCTCGAAGTCGTATTGTTCGTCACATTGGATTTGCCGCTCCACCAGACGTGATAGTTAGGTGGAGAGAGGTCAAAGTCGCAGGTGTAGGTTGCTTGTTGAGTGGGGTACGGGTTCGTATCGCCATAGGAGAGGGCGGGACGTTCCGAGGAAGTGTAGGTCCCCGGCGGACTCTGCGCGTAGATTTGACCCCAGTACGTCGAATTCGAGAGCCCGCTGAAGGTCGGGTTTTGATAGATCGAGTAGCCTGAGCTGGACCAAGAGGCCACGTTTAAGCCACTTGTATAATTCAGCCAAATCGAGTCCTCCGCGAGCATCGAGTTGTTCCACACGGCAGTGAGCGTCGGAGGAACGCTCGAACCGCTCCACACGCCGTTCAGCAGATAGGGCTGATTCGGAATGATGCCAAGCGTTGTTATCGCGTAGCCGCTGATCGAAGCACTGATCGAAAGAGGGCCGAGGGTGTCCGGGACCTGCCCGTGATAATAGGTACTGCAGTACGTGTAGTGGTAGAACTCAGCATACGCCGCTGCAAACGTTCCGCTCCAGCTGACGTTCGTGTTCGCAGTGATGTTTGTGAGAAAGACTGAAGGTAGGGTCGAGGTACTCGAGAACGTACCCGCTACGAGTCCGGGGATGGAAACGTTGGACCACCAATCCACGGGAACACTGTCGTAGTAGATCGTGAACCCCACTTCGTGGCCACCGCATGGGCCATTGCCAGAAGAGTTGTAGTAGTACGTCGGGAAGTTGGGTGTGGTTGAAAGCAAGATCGTGTCCGGGCTTTGCGGAATCGCGGTGACGGCGACGCTTGCAGGCTCACCATCCTCCGACTGAGTCCAGGAAACCGATGCGGGCGGCGGAGGTCCCGTGAACATGCCGAACGCGTTTGCCGACACGAGCGGGGAAACGGTGACGCCTCCACCCAGCGAGTTGAGGAGTTGTGCGGCGGAAACCGCAAGGTACACGTTGGGAGAGAATGTTCCGAGCGCGTCGGCAAGAGTCGAGGTGCTCGGAGGCGGTTGAGGCAGTCCGCCCGTCACCGTTAGAGCGATGCGAGTGACTGCGGGGATGATTCGCTGAGTTACGTTGTACTGGGCGGCGTTCAGACTGCCGCTAGTGATGCTGGTCGACGTCTTTGTGAGGTTGGCGTCAGTGCTGGTGACGAATGCGGTGAGGGTGGCATTCGTGCCGGAGCTGAAATCTGCCGGTTGCAAAGGGTCGTTAACTAACTTGTCGAGGACGTTCAGCGAGTTCGACGCCGAAAGGAACTCTCCCGAGTAGTCGATTTCATTCCCCAGGGAGGATGGCACGGTCCACGCATAGAGCGGCCTAGCCAACCAGTCGACGGTGGCGGCTGGGGGACCGGCTGAGAATCCGCTCAGCGCATTCCCCCCGCTTGCCGGGAGCGCGGCGGGAGAGGCCCGGAGGAGTCCATTCGCTGAGAAGACCGCCTGATCGACCTGCCAGCTTCCATTCCCATTGTCACGCCATGTGGCCATCACGTCGCCGTCGGGGTTCGGCGCGAGGGTCGGATCTTGGACGGACCCTGAAGTCGTCGGCACAATGTAGGGGCCCTGCCAATGGGCGCCGCCATCAGGTGAGACTTCGGTCTCTGGGGTAATTCGTCCGTTCAGCGTTCGGTTCGTGAAAAGGAGGAATACCTCCCCTCCAACGGAGGTCGACGCGACCTGGCCGACCAGCCCGCCCGGAGGAACCAGCCCTGTTTCGCCGATGGCATTCAACACGGTCGAGGGCGGGCTCTGATTCAGGACACCGAGGCGAACCCCGCTGCTGAAAGTCCTCCCCTGATTGGTCGATGTGAAAGCAAGAACGGAGCCAGTTCCCGGGTCCGAGGCGACGATCGCTTCGTCCTGGACTCCCGCGGGCGTCGCGACCCAGCTCGCGCTCGCGTTTTGGATTCCACCCGAAGGCCCAACTGCGACGCTGTACACGACTCCCCCGCCTGCGGACATCGTCGTGGCATAGAGCGTACCGGAGTTGACCGTTGCCGCGAGCACGCTGCTCGGATTGGCCGTCAAGCTCGTCAGCGTGCCGGAGGCGCTGCCCAGGAAAGTGAACGTGCTTCCTCCGTTCCCAGTTCCGAAGACCTCCGTTGTATTCGAGTACTGGCCCCCGCTGCACACGCCTTGGCATTGGAAGAAGTCGGTGACACCCACGGTCAGCTCCGATCCCACAGCGACTACCGAATCGGCCGTGATCGCGTTGATGCCCGAGCGGGAAACTTGGAAGACTTTGACCGGCTGCCCCCAGGTCAAGTAGACAGACCGGGTCGGTATGCAGGTCCCTGACGGATTGATGCAGATAGCATGATTGAAGAGGGCTATGGCATCGCTCGGATCGTTCGCTCCGGGCGCAAGCCAGAGTTGTTTCCCGGAATCGTTGACGAAGAGCATATAGTCCGTGCCGGTCGGGGTTGCTGCCAAACGGACGAGTGAAGGCGGACTGCCCACAGCCAGATTCGAGGGAGAAGGATAGAGGTCCGGGGCGACCAGATAGGGGAATTCTGGTGGAGGTACTGGATTGCTCAACGACTGCTTCAATCCCGAAATACTGTTTGGGGGCCGCAGTCCTAGCGATCCCGGGTCAAGTGAAGTAGTCAAAATGATAGTCGCGCATGATACCGCGACCGTGACGGTCAGCCACGTCGGAAGACGGAAGTGTCGCCGGATGACATGCTGCCGCACGGGTGAGATCATCCGGACGGATTCTCTCTCAGTTTTGAGGATCTCTCTGTTATCGTCGTTTCCGAGTTCGTTTTCGCAGACCATGCGGTCCGCCTCCAAGGGAAATCTGCCCAGGACCCGGTAGCACCGGGCAGGTTCGCGAGGAAATAGAAAGATCGAGAATCACAAAGCGACGGCCCGCGGCAACCATCTTTCCAAGAATCAGGCCGTGAGAGATAAGCCTTCTGAAATCGAAAGGGGCCTTTCGAGGAAGACTCGGGGCACTTCCATCGCGTGCAACCAAAGTCTCTCGAGCACAGTCCGTGCAAGTGCTGGCAGATTCCTCTACACCCCGACGCGGATCACGAATGAGTCTCGAACCTACCGGCCTGAATTGCGGGCGACCTGGAAGGCCGGCTGAGTCTCTTCGGGACGGATGAAGTCGGGCGATCCCACCGAGAGTCAGAAGTGCGATTACTGGGGAATCATCCCCCTGGGTGCTAGGAAGTCAAATGAGTGTGCGTCGGATAGGGCAGTCTCTATGACGTATATGGACGTCTATTCAAACGTCCAAACTACACTATGCCCGCAGCGCCACGGGCCAAGGCTCGTCCTATCTAAAGTCGCTGCCCTCGGACTCGCTCAGTACCGATAGCGGCGGAGATAGAAGACGTCCTCCGTGCGAAGGTCATTGAGCGCGGTCCGGACGGCCCGCTCCTGGGAGGCGAAGAGCGGAAGGCGAAGGACGGTGAGAGCCCCGCGCGTCGTCACCGCGGTCGTCCTCGGCGTCTGCTCCGCGTACTTGAGTTCGAGATACGAGCCGCTCGCCCACGGTCCCTCGCTCTCCAGCACCTCCCAGCGAAACCGCTCGGGCCGGTCGAAGGTGATCCTCCAGTGGGACTTCCGCGGCTTGCGCGCCACGTCGATCACGCGGTCGAGCTGGACCTCTCCCTCCGTACGGAGGACGGTCTTCTGCGACTGGATGAGGGGGTGGATGGTCGAGATCTTCGCGTCGTCGAGATGCTCGTCAAGCAGCCTCCAGACGACCGCCCGGGGGGCCTCGATGACGTCGTCGTCCGAGTACTGGACCACGGCCCGGAAGGGAAACGCGCCGAGATAACAAAGCGGTCCCGCGGAGCGTCGGGTTATTACGCGAGGGAGGTCGTGGTCCCGGGAGTGTCGATGAGCGAACCCTGGTCCGAGGGGCAGACGGTCGCGCTCAAGCGAGCCGGAGCGGCCCCGATCGTCGTCCGGCTCGCGCGCGGCCCCCAGAAGGTGGGCGAAGAGGGGGTCCTCGACCTCACCGAGCTGCTCGGCCAGGTCCCCGGAGCCACGGTAGTGTGGCTCGGTCAATCGTACCGTGCCCTCCGACCCTCGCTCTCGGACCTTCTCGGCTCGGTCCGCCGCGGGGCCCAGATCATCACCGCGAAGGACGCGATGCAGCTGCTCTTCCTCGCGGGCGTCGGGCCCGGCGCCGTCGTCGCGGAGGCCGGCTCCGGTAGCGGAGCCCTGACGATCGCGCTCGCCTTCGCGGTCGGGCCGGCGGGCCACGTCGTGTCGTACGACCGGCGGGACGACTTCCTCGAGGTCGCCCGGGCGAACGTCCGGCGGGCCGGCCTCGAGGACCGGGTGACGTTCCGCCGGCGGGACGTCGTCGCCGAGGGGTTCGACGCGAACGACCTGTCGAGCGTCGTGCTGGACCTTCCCGAGCCGTGGGCCGTCCTCCCGGCGGCCCGGTCGGCCCTCGCGCCCGGCGCGTACGTCGCGACGTTCACCCCGACGTACAACCAGCTCGAGCGGACGGTCCGGACGCTTCGGGAGATCGGGTATGACGAGGTGCGGGCCGTGGAGCTGCTCGAGCGGGGTCTCCATGTGGGCGAGGGAGGGACGCGCCCCGCGTTCGAGATGCTGGGCCACACGGGGTTCCTCGCCTCCGGCCGACGGGTGGACTAGCGATGGTCGTCGCGTCGCTCTCTCTCGGCGCCGTGGTCGGCGTGCTGCTCTCGGGAGCGTTCCTCTACATCGAGGTCGGCCGGTATGCCGAACCCCAAGTGCCCGTCACGCTGTTCGACGAGCGGAAGGAGCTCTTCGCATACACCGCCGGCCTCTTTGTCGGCGTCCCGATGGCGGTCGCCTTTGTGCTGTTCCAGGTCGCGATGGGAGCCGGGGCGCTCATCGGCGCCGCGATCTTCCTCACGCTCCTCGTCGTGGGGGACGAGGTCGCCCAGTGGGCCCTCCTTCGGACCCGGTTCTGGGGGCGAGAGGCGGCTCGGCCGTTCTACGCGCTCGGGTTCCGCTCGGCGATCGGTGGGATCATCTCTCTCGCCATCGTCGCCCAGTATCTCAGCAGCCCGACGATCACGGTCGACGGAATCGGCCTCGTCCTCCTCGAGTCGGCGGCGCTCGTCGCCCTCGAAGTGGCCGGGGGATTCCTCTCCCTTCCGTCCGACTCCCCGAGGGAGCGGGCGGGCGGGGGGCCCGTGGCGGGAGGTCTGTTCAGCACGGTGGGGTTCTTCCTGCTCGGAGTGGGATTCCTCGGAGGCGAAGCGACCGGCTACGTCGGGGCGCTCGTGGCACTCCTC
>OCOJ01035708.1_pt1 | contig 99745 bp, 91 predicted proteins | sample 1539251 | NCBI WGS metagenome assembly OCOJ01 (sample SAMN01911457, study PRJEB22624) | soil metagenome | biome: Soil | place: Malaysia | collected 2012-04-30 | depth RA_metagenome m
CGGATCTTCTTCGACAACCCCTGCGCCATGGTCCCCCTCCTACCCCATCTCCTCGAGCTGGAGCCGCATGATCACGCCGAGGCTGATCAGCTCCTCGAGGAGGAGCTTGAACGAGTAGCTCATCTCGACCGGATAGATGGACGAGGTGTTCCCGCAGCTCGGGCACCGGAGCGAGTTCGCCCGGGTGTCCGGGATCGCGATGTGGCCGCACTCCGGATTGCCGCAGACGTACTGGATCGTTCCGTCCGACTCGTCGAGCAGCCGGTCCTTGATCACCATCGCGACGCCGTGCCCGATCAGGCAGTCGCGCTCCATCTCTCCGAAGCGCAGCCCACCCTGACGCGAGCGACCCTCGGTCGGCTGCCGGGTCAGGATCTGGACCGGCCCGCGCGAGCGCATGTGCATCTTCCCGGCGACCATGTGGTGGAGCTTCTGGTAGTAGATCACGCCGATGAAGATCTCCGCCTCGAACCGGCGGCCCGAGACCCCATCGTAGAGGGTCTCGCGGCCCGACGGGTGGAAGCCGAGCGTCTTGAGCTCCTCCCGGAGCGCTTCCTCCCGCGCTCCCGAGAACGCCGTGCCGTCGATCGTCCGTCCCTCGAGCGCCCCGACCTTGCCCCCGAGCATCTCGAGGACATGGGCGACCGTCATCCGGGACGGGATCGCGTGCGGGTTGATCAGAAGGTCCGGCGTGATCCCGTCGCGCGTGAACGGAAGGTCCTCCTGCGGGACGATGAGCCCGATGACGCCCTTCTGTCCGTGGCGGCTCGCGAACTTGTCGCCGAGCTCGGGGACCCGCTGGTTGCGGACCTTCACCTTGACGAGCTTCGAGATGTTCTCGCCCTCGGTCAGGATGACGTTGTCGACCCAACCGGATTCGCCGAACCGTACCGTAACGCTCGTCTCGCGTCGTTTCTGCGGTGTGAGAAGGTCGGTCTTCTCCTCGAGGAATCGGGGCGGGCTCGTCTTGCCGACCAGGACGTCCCCTTCGGCGACCTCGAGCTCGGGGAAGATGAGCCCGTCCTCGCCGAGGTTGCGGTAGGCGGTGTCGACGCGGGCACCGGCGACGTCCGGCCGGGGGATCTCGAACCGGTCCTCCTGGCCGCCCGGGTACTTCCGCTCCTCGCCGCGGTACGTTCGGAAGAACGAGGACCGGCCGAGGCCCCGGTCGATCGCGCCCTTCGAGAAGACGAGCGCGTCCTGCATGTTGTACCCCTCGTAGGAGAGGACGGCGACGACGAAGTTCTGCCCCGCCGGCCGCTCGGTGAAGTGGACGTAGCGCATCGTCTGCGTTCGAAGGAGCGGCGCCTGCGGGTAGTGGAGGAGGTGTCCTCGGGTGTCCGGGCGCCGGCGGTAGTTCACCGACTCGACCCCGAGCGCCTGCTTCGCCATCCCCGAGCCCATCGTGTTGCGCGGGGCGCTGTTGTGCTCGGGGTACGGGATGAGCCCGGTGCATACGCCGAGCATCAGGTTCGGGTCGATCTCGAGGTGCGTGTGCCGCTCGGTGAGGAGGCTCGGGGTCGGGAAGGTCCCATGGCAGAACCCGCACTCGACGGTCGCCTCGTTGCCCTTGTCGCCCATCGAGGTCCACCGGATGTCGGAGCGGCTGAGCGCCTTCTCGCACTTCGGGCAGCGGTCGGGGGAGACGAACGGGTCGACCGCGATGAGCGCGTCCTCTTCCTCTTCGGCGTCCGCCCACTCGATCTTTCCCTGGCGGACGAGGTCGCTGAAGGAGAGGGTGCCGCGGGCGAGCTCGTCGAGGTCGGAGCGGGAGACGCGCGGAACGCCGTTCTTCACGACGACGAGCGGCCGGCGGAGCCGACCGCCGTCGCAGTGGACGATGACCTCGTTCATCTCGTCATCGTAGCGGACGTTGATCTCGTACGTCTTGTCGCCGAGCGTCGGAGAGAGAGTGCCGGTGCGTCGCCGCTCGCGGATCTCGCGGACGAGCTCGACCGGCTGGGAGTGGAGACCGACCAGGTTCCCGTTCACGTAGACGCGCGCCGCTCGCTTGCCACGGGGCGCGGCCGCCTCCTGGAACACCTCGGGCCCGATCTCGCGCGTGTTGAGGTCGCGCAGGATGAGCGTGACCTCCTCTTCGTCCGCGCCCTCGCTCACGTCGACGCAGAGCGCGTAGTTCTTGACGAGCCCGCAGTTCTGGCCCTCGGGCGTCTCGTTGGGACAGAGCCGCCCCCACTGCGTGGGGTGGAGGTCGCGCGCCTCGAAGTGCGGCTGGCTCCGCGTGAGCGGGCTCGTGACGCGGCGAAGGTGGCTGATCGTCGACATGTGGCTCGTTCGGTCGAGCACTTGGCTCACACCGGCGCGGCCCCCGACCCAGTTCCCGGTCGCAAGGGCGTGCACGAGCCGCTGGGTGAGAAGGTCCGGACGGATCGCGCTCGCGATCCGAAGGTCCTTCTTCCGAGCGAACGACCGCTCGAGCTGGTACTTGAGGTCCTTCAGGAGGAGGGAGAACGCCACTCGGAAGAGGTCCTCCATCAGGTCGCCCGCGAGCTTGAGCCGCTTGTTCGCGTAGTGGTCCTTGTCGTCCTCGCCGCGGACCTTGAGGTGAAGTTCGAGGACCGTCCTCGCCATCCGCGCGAGATAGAGCGCCTTCTTCAGACGGTCCGCCTTCGTGTCGCCGAGGTGCGGGAGGAGTGAGCGGTCGAGGATCCCGTCGACTTTCCGCTGCCGGTACTCCTTCGCCTGGCCGGTCGCGAACTTCTTCTCGAGGAAGATGAGCGCGTCGTCGGTCGAGAGGACTCCCTCGGGCGGGTAGAGCTTCTTCGAGACGCACTCCTCGAGGTTGACGTTGAGGAGGTGCTTCATCGTCTGGACGAACGGCTCGTCCAGCGGGAGAAGCTCGCCGAGGACCGCCTGGAAGATCTCCTCGTCGTTCTTCATCCCGAGCGCCTTCATCAGGATCACGAGCGGGATCTGCCCGCTCGCCGTCGGGACCGACACCTGAAGGACGCCGTCCTTCTTCTTCTCGACGACCGTGAGCGAGCGGTAGCCGCCGCGCTGGCTGAACACCTTCGCGCTCTCGATCGGAGTCCCGTAGCGCTCGTTGTACTCGGCGAAGATCCGGTTCGGCGCCAGGTCCTCGAGGCTGATGATGACCCGCTCCGTCCCCCCGATGATCGCGTAGCCGCCGGGGTCAAGGGGGTCCTCCCCGTACTCCACGAGCTTCGCGCGGTACTCGTCGTCCGAGAGCCAGATCTGGTCGTCCTCGGAGATCTTGTAGCGGTTCAGGTTGCACGGACGGCTCTTGACCATGATGGGGAGGTCCCCGATGTGGACGTCCTCGGGAGCGCGCTCGACCCCGTTCTCGACGACCGTGACCTTGAGGTAGATCGGCGCCTGGTAGGTGAGGTTCCGCAGCCTCGCCTCCATCGGCGTGAGGGTCGGCTTCGAACCGACCGGCTCTTTCACGAACGGGGCCCCGATGAAGATCGTCGGCTCGGCCGAGGGGTTGACGTTCCCGCGGGCGTCGCGCCGCCGTCCGACGCGCACGTAGATCGAGCTCTTCGTCTTCTGGACGTCGAGGCGGATCACGCCGCGCTCCGTCGAGTCCTCGCTCACCCGAGCGTCGTCGACGATCCGCTGCATCCGCGAGTTCGGATTGTCCTTCGTCGGAAGGAAATCGTTGAAGCTCGCCAAGTGGTGGTTCACGATCGAGCGTTCCCGGAAGAACGCATCCACGATTTCTCGCATGGAACGGGACTAGTCTCCTCCCACGGTCGGGACGATGAGCCGGTAGGCGATCGCCTCTCCGGCGGTCGCGCTCGGACGGTGAATCCGGACAAGGCGACCGACGAGCGGCTCCCCCTTCTCCCGCAACCCCTCGTACTTCGGGTCGGTCTTGAGCCCGGGGTCCGTGACGAGGATCTTCGGCAGTCGTTCGGGGGACGCGCCGAGCTTCTCGAGGACCTGCCGGGTCTCCTCCTCCGTCAGGATCTCGTGCGGCGGCGCCAGGTGATGGGCGACGAACGGGCGCGGGGCGGGGGCCGCCTTGGCGGCCGCCGTCGAGCGCGCACGGGACCGGCGAACGGGGCTGGGGGTCATCGATTCCTCCGAGGAACGTGACGGGCCCGGGGGGACGTCCGGAACGGCCCCGCGGTGCGCGCGAGGACGCTCGTTCGAACCCCCGACCACCTGGTTAAAAGCCAGATGCTCTTTGTAGGGCGGCCCGGGGTTCCGGACCGCCAACCTAACTGAGCTACGGGCCCGCTTCCGCTCCGAGGGTGGAGGACCGGGGCGGCGTATTTGACCCTATGCCTGACGGGATTCACTGAAGGCTCTCCAGGCTCGAAATGATCGACCAGATCGCGGTGCGCCCGTGAGTGGGAAGGTTCGGGTCGTTCGCGAGGTCGTCCAGGACGTAGACGGCGCTCGCGATCCGCATGTCGAGCGCCTCGCGCGGCTTCGAGAGGGCGTCCTTCGCCGCCTGCGCACCCCGGCGGACATTCCTCGGGACCAGGGCGTCGTCGGCGAGCTGCGTGAGGGATTCGAGCACGCGGTCGAGTCCGGGCATCTCGGACGGACGGCTCCGCACTTCCTGCTCCGACGCCCCGATGGGGGCCGGAGCGACCGTGGGGGAGGTCATGGGGCGGGGGTCTCGCCTCCTTCCTTGTAGGCGGTGACGACGAGCAGCGTCTTCGTCTCGCGAATCCCACGGACGGACGGCAGACGGTGCAGGACGAACTCCTTGAGCTCGTCGTAGTGCGGAAAGCGGGCCTTGAGGAAGATGTCGGTGTCCCCCGTCACGAGGAAGTCATCCTCGACCTCGGGAAACTTCGCGACCTCGCTCGCGACGTTGTCCGCCTCCGCGGTCTCGACCTTGAGGGCGATGAGGGCGACCACGTGCTCGCCCCCCCAGACCTTGGTGAACGCGCTCTCGACGGCCCGACTCACCGGCGGCTTGGCCGCGCTTGGTTTCTCCATGATGAACCCCTCCGAAACGCGTCGTCTCTTCCGACCCTTGCGGATGCCCGGCTCCGTGTCCGCGCTACGCCACCGGGGCGGACTCGAACTCCTCTTGGAGGTCGTTGATGACCTGCTCGATCACGGCACCCGCGGTGCTCCCGCGATACTCGCGGACACCGCCCGCTTCACTCGAAACTCGGGCGAGGACGTCGTCCGGGCCGCGCAGGAATTCCACGCTGCAGATGAACTCCTCCATTGACGGCCGGCCCCCCACCGAGCCGGCCGCCCGAAAAAGCCCCCCTATATAGGCTTTTGGAAGTGGAGAAACGGGAGGCCCTGACGCGAGCCCCGTTGACCCGTTCCGGGCCCCGACGAAACCCTCCCGCGGAGCCACCGTTATCTCTTCGGTTCGGTACGATGGCACCGGATTCGGAATGACGGCGGAACGGACCGTTCGAATGGAGGTGCGGGTCGAGCTCAAGCCCGGGGTTCTGGACGCCGAGGCCGAGAGCATCGAGAAGTCGCTCGGACTCCTCGGGATCCCTTCCGTACGGCACGTTACCACCGCTCGCATCTACGACCTCGAATTCGCGGGCGTGTCGGACGAGGAAGCGCTGCGCCTCGCGAATCGGGCGGTCGAACGGCTGCTCGCGAATCCCGTCATCCATCGGGTGTCGGTGCATCCGGTCCCGGCGTAGTGGGCATGTCGGAGTGGTCGGACGAGGTCGCCCTCCTCCCGATTCGTCGGGCGTCCCCGGCCGGCCTCGAGAAGCTGTCGGCCGCCCAGGGTCTTGGGCTCAACGCGAAGGAGCTCCTCCGACTCCGGACCTACTACCGCGAGGAAGGGCGCGAGCCCACGGACGTCGAGCTCGCCGGAGTCGCCCAGAGCTGGAGCGAGCATTGCAGCTACAAGAGCTCCCGACCGTTCCTGCGGAAGGCATTCTCGACACTGCGCCCCCGTCCGAAGGTCCTCGGAACGGGGGACGCCGGCGTGTTGCGATTCGAGGAGGGGTACGCGTACGCGATCCGGATCGAGTCGCACAACCATCCGTCGGCGGTCGAGCCGTACGGCGGTGCGGCGACGGGGATCGGAGGCATCCTGCGCGACGTGCTCGCCGTCGGCGGCAAGCCGATCGCCCTCAGCGACCCGCTCTTCTTCGGGCCGCTCGACCGGGGACCGGAGTCCCTTCCCCCCGGGGTGAAGAGCCCCCGGTACCTCGCGGAGGGGGTCATCGCCGGAATCCGCGACTACGGGAACCGGGTCGGTGTCCCCACCGTGTCGGGGTGCGTCTACTTCGACCCGGCGTACATCGTGAACCCTCTCGTGAACGTCGGTTGCGTGGGGTTCCTTCCGCGGCGCCGATTGACCCCGAACCGGGCGAAGGCGGTCGGCGACCGACTCATCCTGGTGGGGGGCCTCACGGGCCGTGATGGGATCGGTGGGGTCGCGTTCGCGTCGAAGGAGCTGACCGACCGCAGCGAATCGGAATCTCGGGGAGCGGTTCAGCTGGGAAACCCGATCATGAAGGAGCCGCTCATCCACGCCTGTCTCGAGTCGTACGACCGCGGGCTCGTCCGGGGCCAGAAGGACCTCGGCGGTGGTGGCCTCGCGACCGCGTCGGGGGAGCTCGTCCATGCCGGCGGGTTCGGTTTGCGCATCGAGCTCTCGCTCGTGCCACGACGGGAAGAAGGGCTCCGGCCGTGGGAGGTCTGGATCTCGGAGTCGCAGGAGCGGATGATCCTCGACGTCGCTCCGCGGGATGTCGAGGAGCTCCTCACCATCTTCCGACGGCACGACGTGCCGGCGACCGATATCGGCGAGGTGACGGAGGGGCCGTTCGAGACGCTCCTCTGGCACGGCGCGCTCGCGGCCCGCCTGCGGGTCGGGTTCCGCGTCGACCCACCCGTGATCCGTCGGCCGACACGCCTTCGGCGGCGGCGCGTCGTGCGCTCGCCGGACCTCTCGGGCGAAGCGCCCGGTCGATTGTTCGAAGAGCTCGTCCTCGCGCCGGACTCTCTCTCGCGCGAGCCGGTCCTGCGAGTCTACGACCACGAAGTGCAGGGTCGCACGGTGATCAAACCGCTCCACGGCCGCGTGACGTCACCGTCGCACGGGGACGCCATGGTCGTGCAGCCCCGCCCGTCGAGCCTTCGGGGCCTCGGGATCACGACTTCGGCCCAGCCGTGGGCCTGCTCCGAGGACCCCGAAGCCGGTGGGGTCCTCGTGGTCGAGGAAGCCGCGCGGAACCTCTACGCGGTCGGGGCGCGACCCGACGCGTTCACGAACTGCCTCAACTTCGGGAACCCGGAGGACCCGCACGTCCTCGCCGACTTCGATTACGTGACGCGAGGTCTCGCGCGCGGCGCCCGCGCGCTCGGCTTCGCGGTTCCGTCCGGGAACGTGAGCTTCTACAACGGCGGACTCGGGGCCGAGATCCCTCCGACGCCGGTGCTGCTCGCCACGGGGATCGTCGACGACATCGGTCGGGCCGTCACGAGCGACCTCAAGGAGGCGGGGAACCTCCTCTACCTCGTGGGCCGCTCGGTGCCCGAGCTCGGCGGGTCGCTCCTCGCCCGTCGGCGCGGCCGTTCGGGCCTTCCGGTCCCGCGACCCGACCCGGCCGGCCTGCGACGGCTCGGAGAGAGCCTGCTCTCCGCCGGACGCCGGGGGCTCCTGCGTTCGGTCCACGACCTCTCGGACGGAGGCCTCGCCGTCACGCTCGCCGAGATGGCGTTCGGAGGGGGGTTCGGCTGGGACGTGGACCTCGCGAAGGTCGGTGTCGAGACGCCCGGGCTCGCTCTCGCGGCCGAGGGAAGGAGCCGGTTCGTCGTCGAGGTCCGCGAAGAGGACGCCGCTCGCTTCGAACGCGCGCTCGCTCCCTCCCGGCGAGTCGTTCTCGGTCGGGTGCGCGAAGGCGACGCGACCCTCCGATGGTCCGAGAAGGGCGGGGCGGTGATCCCCCTCGGTCCTCTTTACGACCGATGGAGGACCGGGCTCGGCATCCCGTAGTTCTCCTCCATGACCGTCACAGCGCTGGTCTCGGGAGGGAAGGATTCCGTGTACTCGGCGTACCTCTCCGACACTCAAGGCTGGCCGGTCGACGAACTCGTCACCGTCGTCCCCGAGGACCCGGACTCGATGCTGTTCCATACACCGAACCTCGACCTCGTCTCCCTGCAGGCCGAGGCATGGGGGAAGTCCCACCGCCGTGTTCGGGTCCGCGGGAGGGGAGAGGAGTCCGAGCTCGAAGCCCTGCGCGAAGCGGTCGGAGCCGGCCCCGGACCCGTGGTCGCCGGTGCGATCCTCTCGTCGTACCAGTGGGCCCGGGTCCTCCGGGTGGCGGACGAGGCGGGACGCCGCGTCTACGCTCCGCTCTGGAGAAAGGAACCGGCGCGGGTCGTCCGGGAAGAGATCGACGCGGGCCTCGACATCCGGCTCGTTCACTTGGCCGCCGAGCCTCTCACGCCCGACCTGCTCGGGCGTACGCTCGACCGGCCGCTGCTCTCCGAGCTCGAGCGCAGGAATCGGGAGGTCCGGGCGGTGAACGTCGCGGGAGAGGGCGGCGAGTTCGAGACCCTCGTGGTGGACGCCCCCTTCTTCTCGCAGCGGATCGAGATCGACCACTTCGAGAGAGTGCTCGACGGGACTACCTCCCGGATGAAGATCGACCGGGCCCATCTCGCGCCCAAGCGCTCGGGAACTCCGAGGGGGACGGAGGGCCGATGACGAGAGCCATAGCGACCGAGTCCCGTCCGAGCGCTCGAGCCCGCGCCGCGGCGGAGCGCGCACGCTCGGCGCTCGGGGACCGGAACGCAGCGTTCGACGACCGCTGGCTCCGAGCGCTGAGCGGGGCGTCCCGGGAGCGGGTCGACGCGGTGCGGGCCGAGCTCGCGGAGCTCGTTCCGTACGAGCAGCGGATCCGCGCCGAGCAGCGCGCCGGCGGCCGGTCGTACTATGCCCAATTCCGGGCACCGCTCGAGCTGTACGCGCTCGTTCGTCTCCTCGCTCCGGACCACATCATCGAAACCGGAGTGAGCAGCGGCGTCTCCTCGACCCACTTCCTGCTCGGCCTCCGCGAGAACGGTCGGGGGACCCTTCATTCGATCGACCTTCCCCTTTCCCAGCGCGGGTCGCGGTTCTCGTCGCGCGAATCTCCCGTGGTCCTCCCGCCCGGACGCCAGAGCGGTTGGGCGATGCCCCCGGAGCTTCGGGCGGGATGGGATCTTCGGATCGGACCCAGCGAGAAGGTCCTGCCCGCGCTCGTCGACGAGCTCCCCTCTGTCAGGATCTTCCTGCACGACAGCAAGCACACTCCGGCCCACCTCCTTTTCGAGCTGCGGACGGTCCGCCCGAAGCTTTCCCGCGGGGCCGTCGTAATCGCGGACAACACCGTCTGGACCGGGGCGGCGTTCCCCCGGTTCGCCCGAGAGGTCGGCGCCCCCGTTCGCCGGCGGAGGCGCTCCGACCTGGTGGCGCTCACGGTGCCGTAGGGATCGCGACCCGGCCGGATTTTCGGCTCCCCCGGAACTTATAGTTCCCATCGCTCTTCCCAGGAGAGATGTCGGCGAGCCGCCCCGTTCGCCCCTCCGTCCCTTCCGCCCCAACCGCCGGGCGGGGCGACCCGGTCCTCGAGGAGACGCAGCGCTGGGAAGCCGAGGTCCTCGGCCCCGCCCTCGCGAAGAACCCGGAACGGAAGGAGCGGTTCACGACCCTCGGTGGGATCCCGGTCGAGCGGGTGTACACTCCTCGCTCGGCGAAGCGGTCCGACGAACGGATCGGCTACCCTGGCCAGCCTCCCTTCACCCGGGGAATCCATCCGACCATGTACCGCGGCCGGGTCTGGTCGATGCGGATGTTCTCGGGGTTCGGGACGCCCGAGGACACGAACCGGCGGTTCCGCTACCTTCTCCGACACGGCGAGAGCGGGCTCTCGATCGCGTTCGACGACCCCACGCTCTACGGCATCGACGCGGACGACCCGGAGGCGGTCGGCGAGGTCGGAAAGTGCGGAGTGAACGTGAGCTCGCTCGACGACATGCGTCGCCTGCTCGCCGGGATCCCCCTCGGCGAGGTGACGACCAGCATGACGATCAACGCGCCGGCGAACATCCTCTGGGGGATGTACCTTCTCGCCGGGTCCTCGTCGCGGGTCCCGTTCGGTCACCTCGGCGGCACGACGCAGAACGACATCCTGAAGGAGTACATCGCTCAGAAGGAGTTCCTGTACCCGCCGCGCTCCGCCCTTCGGCTCGTGACCGACACGATCGAGTTCGCGACCCGCTCGACCCCCCGGTGGAACCCGGTATCGATCTCGGGCTACCACATCCGCGAGGCGGGCTCGACCGCGGTCCAGGAGCTCGCGTTCACGCTCGCCGACGGGCGCACGTACGTTGCCGAGGCGAAGCGACGGGGGCTCGACGTCGACGAGTTCGCGCCCCGTCTTTCGTTCTTCTTCAACTCGCACAACGATTTCTTCGAGGAGGTCGCGAAGTTCCGGGCCGCTCGTCGCATCTGGGCGCGCGTCATGCGGGACGAGTTCGGGGCGAAGTCGGAGCGCTCGATGTGGCTGCGGTTCCACACCCAGACCGCCGGTTGCTCGTGCACGGCGCAGCAGCCCGAGCTCAACATCGTCCGGACCACCGTCCAGGCGCTCGCGGGCGTTCTCGGGGGGACGCAGTCCCTCCACACGAACTCGTACGACGAAGCGATCCAGCTTCCGAGCGAGGACGCGGTCCGCATCGCGCTGCGGACCCAGCAGATCCTCGCCCACGAGTCGGGCGTGGCCGAATCGGTCGACCCGTTCGCGGGCAGCTACTACGTCGAGTGGCTCACCGACACGATGGAGGAGGAGACGTTCCGCTACTTTGACCGGATCGACGCGCTCGGCGGCGTGGTCGCCGGGATCGAGCGAGGCTTCTTCCAGCGGGAGATCCAAGAGGCGTCGTTCCGCTATCAGCGCGCGGTCGAAGCGGGCGACGAAAAGGTCGTCGGCGTGAACTCGTACACGGTCGACCAACCGGTCAAGGTCCCCCGGCTCAAGATCTCCGAGGAAGCCCGGACCGCGCAGGCGCGGCGACTTCGGTCCCTGCGCCAGAAGCGAAACGCCGCGCGCCACGCGGCCGCGCTCGACCGCCTCCGAAAGGTCGCCGCCACGGAGGAGAAGAACACGATGCCCGCCGTCCTGGACGCTCTCCAGGCCGACGCGACGCTCGGCGAGATCGTGCACGCCTTCCAGGACGTCTTCGGGTCGTACCGCGAGCGGTCGATGTACTGACGGACGCGCCCGCGTCGCTCGGCCCGGGACGCTTAAGCGGACGCGAGCTTCGCCTCTCGACCTCACCGTGACCCACGAGGAATACCGCGCGGCGCTCGACGAACTGTACCAACGCCGCCGCTTCGGCATCCGCCCCGGCCTCGAGACCGTGCGGGCGCTGCTCGCGGCGCTCGGGCACCCGGAGCTAAGGTTTCCGGCGATCCATGTCACCGGGAGCAAAGGAAAGGGGTCGACCGCGGTCATGGCGCAGTCGGTCCTCACGGCGGCCGGCGTGCGCACGGGGCTCTTCACCTCCCCCCACCTCGTGAGCTTCCGCGAGCGCGTGCGAGTCGACGGACGGATGATCCCGCGGTCGGCGGTCGTCGATGGACTCCGTCGGATCGAGACGGTCGCGCGGGACCTCGCGGCCCACGGGACGATCGACCGGGCGCCGACGTTCTTCGAGGTGACGACCGCGCTCGCCTTCGACTGGTTCGCGCGGGAGGAGGTCGGCGCGGCGGTGGTCGAGGTCGGGATCGGCGGACGACTCGATTCCACGAACGTGCTCGACGCGAAGGTCGGCGTCATGACGACGGTCGAGCTCGAGCACACCGACCTTCTCGGGCCGACCGTCGAGGCGATCGCTCAGGAGAAGTCGGGGATCTTCCACCCTGGAATGACCGGGGTCGTCGGCGAACTCGTCCCGGGGGCGCGCTCGGTCGTGGAGGCGACGGCCCGTCAGTTGGGGGTCCCGCTCTGGCACTTCGGAAAGGAGCTCCGCGTCGAGGACCGGGTCCTCACGGCCGAGGGGCAGACGTTCACGCTGAAGGTTCCGGGAGCCTCGTTCCCCGAGGTGTTCCTGCCGCTGCTCGGCCGGTTCCAGCCAACGAACGCGGCCCTGGCGGTCGGCGCGGTCGTGCGGTTCACCCACGCCATCGGGCATCCCCTCCGCCCCGAGGACGTGAAGAACGGGCTCGCCGAGGTTCGGTGGCCGGGGCGGATGGAGCGAGTCTCGAAACGCCCCGAGGTCTTCTTCGACGTGGCGCATACTCCCGAGAGCGCCGCGGCCGTCGCGCAGAGCCTGGCCGAGATCTCGCCCCTCGCGGACCCGGGGGAATCGACGATCGTCTTCGGATGCCTCCGAGAAAAGGACGCCGGCCGGATCCTGGACGCGCTCTCCCCGCTCGCGCGGAACCTGATCGTGGTCCCGGTCCGCTCGGACCGCTCGTCGCGCCCGGCCGACCTCCGGGTGGCCGCGGCCGGGCGGTTCTCGCGAATCGTCGAGGCGCGCTCGGCCGAAGTGGGAGTCTCCCTCGCGCGCGCTGCGACCGGGCCCGAGGGGTTCGTGCTGGTGGTCGGCAGCGACTATCTCATCGGGGAGCTCCTCCGGGGGACCGAGGCCGAGGACGAGCCGGACCTCTCCGACCCGGGCGTCACCTCGGGAGCCGGGAAAGAGCACCGCACCGGAACCCACGGGACGGTCGCACGATGATCCGGGCCCGGAAATCCATGACCCCGTTCGACTGGGAGCTCCTTCTCGACCGGCTCAGCGAGTTCTACGGGACCGGAGATTGGCGACGGCCGTACCTCCGGGACCACGCGGAGAACCCGTTCCAGGTCCTGGTCGGGACGATCCTTTCCCAACGAACGCGGGATGCGAACACCGACGCGGCGAGCGCGCGCCTCTTCGCGCGGTTCCCGGACGCGAGGGGCCTCGCCGCGGCGCCGCAGAAGGAGGTCGAGTCGCTGATCCGGGCGACGGGGTTCTATCGGGTGAAGGCGCGCGTCGTGCGCTCGGTGGCGCGCGAGATCCTCGACCGATTCGGTGGCACCGTCCCCCGCGACTACGCGGAGCTCGTCTCCCTGCCGGGGGTCGGGCCGAAGACCGCGAACTGCGTCCTCGTGTTCGGCTACGGGATCCCCGCGATCCCGGTGGACACGCACGTGCACCGGATCGCGAACCGTCTCGGGGTCGTCCGCACCCGGACCCCCGAGGAGACCGAAGCCCGCCTTCGCGAGGTCGTCGACCCGAAGTACTGGATCCCGCTCAACCCGCTCCTCGTCCAGCACGGACAGAACCTGTGCCGACCGAACCGTCCGCTCTGTCCCCAATGCCCGATCCGGGACCAGTGCGCGACCGGGGTCGCTCTCAGGGACGGGCGGGATCCGCCCCGCCCGGACGACCGTCCGGGCCGGAGGCGACCGCCGGGAGCAGAACGAGCGCCCCGAGCGGCACGACGATCAGGACCGCGAGCCACTCCCACGCCACGGAGTACGACGTCGCCTGCACGATCGACCCGAAGAGGGCGGAGACGCCGGCGCCGCCCGCGAGCTGGACCGAGTTGAGGAGCCCGATCGCGAGGGGGATCTCCTCGTTCGGCACCTCCTTCCAGTACTGGGGAATGACGTACATCACAGCGTAGTCGACGCCGTACGCGACGGAGAAGACAGTGCCGATCGCGAGAGCGGAGGCAAGGTTGGCCCAGGGAAGCAGGGCCACCATCGCGGCGCTCACGAAGGTCGCCACGACGAACTGCGTCCGATGGTTCCGGTGCTCTTCAGCGACCCGACCTCCGAGCGGCCCGCCGAGGATGCTCGGGAGCACGAACATCATCCCGACCGCCCCGGCGAGCCCGAGGGTCCAGCCCTGGACGCTCTCGCCCCACGGAACGAGGAACTGGCCGGTCGCGAACGTCGCGCCCTCGAGGCCGACGAACGCGATCCCGACCGCCCAGGTGCCGCGGAATCGCAGGGCCGCCGGAATCCTCGGGCGCGTCCCGCTCGTCGACGGGAGCGGGCGTCCCACCGACCGTGGGACGAGAAGGAGGCTCACGAGACCGGGCACGCCGAGGAAGAGCCCTCCGACGACGAGCGAGAGCCGCCAGCCGAGGAGCGGGATCAGGAACGCGGGTCCCACCAGTCCGAGAGCGGCGCCGACGCTGAACGCGGAGCTGAAGACTCCCACCGGGATCCCGCGCCGCCCGGGCGGAAAGAGGCTCCCCACGAGGCCGATCGCCGGCGAGAAGAAGAGCGCCGCCCCGACCCCCGCGGCCGTACGGAGGGCGAGCAATGCCCCGAACGAGGGGGCGAGCGCGCACGCGGCTGCGGCGACCGAAAGGAGTCCGACTCCCCAGAAGGAGACCGTCCGCGGACCCAGCTTGCGCGAGAGCAGCCCCGCCGGCACTTGGAGCAGCCCGCCACCGACGAGGAACGCCGCGACCAGGAGACCGTACTGGGCCGGACCGACACCGAACGCGCTCCCGATCGACGGAAGGGCCGGCCCGACGTCGTACCAGTTGTACGCGTAGCCGATCCGCATCGCGATCAGCCCCACGGTCGCTCGGAGCGCCACGTCGGGGTCTACCGAACGAGCGATGGGCTCCGCGGGCATCGATCCGTCACTCCCGTCCCGTCCGCGACGTGCGGGGGACGGTCCTGCCGCACCGATGAACTAAACGTTTAAGCATCGGCGGCCGTCCGCGCGCCGTCATGGACCCCTCGGAGTACGACCTCGAGTTCTTCCACCGGGGAGGATTCCGCCGGCAGACCTGCGTCGTCTGCGGTCACGCCTTCTGGTCGCTCGGCGAGTTCGACCGGTGCCAGGAGGCGCCGTGCCAGGAGTACACGTTCATCGGCCGTCCCCTCTTTGGGCGACCGTACGCCCTGCGCGAGATGCGCGAGACGTACCTTTCGTTCTTCGAGCATCGCGGTCACACGCGGTTGCGGCGGTACCCGACCGTCGCCCGATGGCGCAACGACGTCTTCTTCACCCAGGCGTCGATCTACGACTTCCAGCCGTGGGTCACGAACGGAACGATCCCGCCCCCGGCGAACCCGCTCACGATCAGCCAGCCGTCGCTCCGCTTCATCGACCTCGAGGAGGTCGGCCGGAGCGGCCGGCATTTCACGCTCTTCGAGATGATGGCGCACCACGCGTTCAACCGCCCCGACCACGAGGTCTACTTCAAGGAACGATGCGTCGACCTCTGCCACGAGCTCCTCACGAGCGAGCTTGGCCTCGACCCCCGGTCCATCACGTACAAAGAGGAGGTCTGGGAGGGTGGAGGGAACGTGGGCCCCTCCCTGAGCGTGAGCTCGTCGGGGCTCGAGCTCGCGACGCTCGTCTTCATGATGTATGTGCGGGACGGCGAGCGCCTGAAGCCGATGCCGATCCGGGTCGTCGACACCGGCTACGGCCTCGAACGGTTCGTGTGGGCGAGCCAGGGGACGAAGACCGCCTACGAACCGGTGTTCGGGACGGAGTACGAGGAGCTGCGGCGGACGTTCCCGCCCCGGGAGACCGCGATCCTGATCGACCACGCGCGAGCTCTCAACTTCCTCCTGACCGACGGAGTCGTTCCTTCCAACAGCAAGGAGGGCTACTTCGTGCGACTCCTTCTGCGCCGGTCCTTACGGATCCTGCAGAAGACTCCCGAAGCGCCGGACATCCTCTCGATCCTCGACCGGTCGGGGAGGGAGATCGCCCGGGATTTCCCCGAGGTGGGCCAGCACCGCGATGACCTCCACAAGGTCGTGGAGGCCGAAGTGGAGCGGTACCGGGACACGATGGACCGAGCCCGCCAGACGATCCGCCGGACCGAGGAGCGGGTGCGGGCGAGCGGAGGGCGGATCGGCGAGGAGATGCTCATCGAATGGTACGACTCGCTCGGCGTTCCCCCCGACCTCGCGGTCGAGGAGCTTCGAGACCCCCCGAAGGTTCCGGACGACTTCTACGCTCGCGTCGCGGAGCTCCACGAGAACGAGCGCCCGACCAACGAGTACGCCGAGCCCACCGAAGGACTCCCGGAGGTTCCGGCGGGAACTCCTCCCACGGAGGTCCTCTACCCACTCGACCCGTACACGATGGACTTCGAGGCTCATGTCGTCTGGACGGGAGGTCCGTTCGTCGCCCTCGACCGGACGTACTTCTACCCGACCGGCGGCGGTCAGGTCACCGACAAGGGATGGCTCGGGGACCTCGAGGTCGTCGACGTCGAGCGCCGGGGACCCTGGGTCCTGCACCGGTTGGAACGCCCTTCCCCGTTCCGCGTCGAAGAGCGCGTGCGCGGCCGGATCGACGCGGCCCGTCGCACGCAACTGATGCAGCACCATACCGCGACGCACCTCCTGAACGGGGCGCTCAGGGAGGTCCTCGGGCCGCATGTCTGGCAGGCCGGGGCCTACAAGGGGCCCGAAGCGGCCCGGATCGACGTCACCCACTACCGGGCGCTCACGAAGGAGGAGCTCCACAAGGTCGAGCGCCGGGCGAACCAGGTCGTCCGAGAGGACCGACCCGTGAAGAGCTACTTCGAGTCGCGGGGGGAGGCCGAGCGGAGGTTCGGCTTCACCCTGTACCAGGGAGGGGCCGTCCCGGGAAAGGACCTTCGGATCGTGGAGGTCGAAGGGTTCGACGTCGAGGCGTGCGGGGGGACGCACTGCACGCACACGAGCGAGGTCGGGGCGATCGCGGTCCTCGACGTCGACCGGATCCAGGACGGGGTCGTCCGGCTCACGTACGTGAGCGGGGATCGGGCGCTCGACGTTCGGGACGAGCACGAGGCGATCCTCGCCGAAGCCGCCCGTCGGCTGGGCGTCCCGGTCGCCCAGCTCCCGAGCGGGATCGACCGACTTCTCGGGGAGGTCGAGGAGTCCCGGAGGACGGCGCGCGAAAAGCGCAAGGAAGACCTCGGCGAGCTCGCGGCGCGCCTCCTTGAGGAGGGTCCCTCAACCGAGACCGTGGGGACGACGCTGATCGTCGGCGCGCGCGTCGACCTCGACCGCTCGGAGATGATGGACCTCTCCCGTCGGCTCACGAAGGAGGGCGACCGGGTCGCCGTCCTCGCGAGCGAGCGGGACGGGCGCGGGCTCCTCTTCGTCGGGTCGACCTCGGCGAAGGTCCCGGCCCACTCGGTCCTGGACGTCGCCAAGCCCGCGTTCCAGGGAAAGGGAGGGGGGAACGCCGCGGCCGCCACCGCGGTCGGAGAACCCGGTACTCCGCTCTCGACGGCGCTCGAGGAGGCCCGGAAAGCCGCCCGCCGTGCCGCGAGCGACGGATAATCCGCGCCGTTCCTCTCGTGGCGAAAGCTTTACTTTGGGATGTCCCCCATGACAGCACGGGATTGAGGATGGTTCGCTGGGCGTCGGGACCCTCGCTCCGTCCGTCCGTAGAGGACCTGAGATGACCGCGAACGAGGGGAGTACCGTCGGCGGGATTCCGTCCGAAGTGATCACGTTCCTGAGCGGAAAAGGGGGACGCTCGCTGATCATCAAGGGCGGCGCGGGTACGGGAAAGACGACGTTCGGGCTCGAGCTCCTGGAGCGGGTCGGTCAGCCGAACCGCTCCTACTACCTCTCGACCCGGATCGGGGACGAGGCGCTGTTCCGCCAGTTCCCGTGGCTCAAGGCCACCGAGATGCGCACGCGCGTCCTGGACGCCGCGAAGCTGTTCCTGGACGCGATCCAGACGAGCGGGAAGAGCCGGGACGTCGAGCTTCCAGAGTCGGAGCAGAAGAAGGTCCGTGCCGGACGGGAGGTCCTCGCGAGCTTCGGACAGGAGCGGGGCGCTCCAACGCGGGTCGACCGCACGCACCTGACCGCCCTCCTCAAGCGGAGCCCGATGCCCGAGGTCGAGAACGTCTACCTACGGATCGAGCGAGCGCTCCCGGAGAAGTCCCTCCTCGTCATCGATTCTCTCGAGGGCGTGACCCACAAGTACGGTCTCGAGATGGAAGAGTTCGTGATGGCCCTCCAGAAGGACCTGGTGGAGGGTTCGAGCACGGACGTCGTGATGATCCTCGAGAAGCCCGAAGCCGGGGGGATCGAGTATCTCGTCGACGGACTGATCTCGATCCAGCGCGAGGAGCTCGATGAGCGGCGCGTGCGCCACCTCCGGCTCGAGAAGCTTCGCGCGACGAACATCGGACGAGCCCGCTACGCGATCACGCTGAACGGCGGTCGGTTCGAAGCGCTCGGCAACCTTCCGAACCCGGGGGCGGCCGTCCCGAACGGGCCGTGGAAGCCGGTCGGCGACCAGGAGCGGTTCTACTCGTCGGGGATCCCCGACTTTGACCGGCTCCTCGGAGGCGGGTTCCGCCGCGGGAGCTTCAACGCGTTCGAGGTCGACGTCAATGTCGGCGTCGACGACTACTACATGCTGTTCACGCCGACGTTCCTCAACTTCCTCTCCCAGGGCCGCGGGATGATCGCCGTGCTCGCCGCGGGCGAGTCACCCGACAAGCTCCGCGAGACGCTCGTCCGTCACATCCCGACGAACCAGTTCGACACCCGGGTCCGGATCCCCGACTACTCGGCGAACGAGACCGAGGAGCCGTACATCCTTCCGATGGGACGGTACGGACGGGAAGAGGCCGTCAAGGCGATGGTCGCCGCGGAACGCGCGGTCGCCGGTCCGGACCGCAAGACGTTCCTCGAGTACACCGCGTTCGACACGTTCGAGAGCCTCATGGGGGACCAGGTGGCGATCCGGATGTACTTCCAGGGGGTCTCGCGGACCAAGCACGTCGGGAACCTCGGGATCGGGCTCCTCAAGCCCGGGCTCCTCGTGTCGAGCGAGATCCTGAACATGATGGACTCGTACTTCCGGATCATCAACATCGACAGCGCGACGTGCATCTACGGGATCCGGCCTCGGACGACGATCTACGCGATCAGCCCGGACCCGGAGAAGGGGCTCCCGCACGCCACGCTGACGCCGGTCGTCTAGGTCGACCCCGCTCGGACGCAGCTCACCGGGGATATCCGAGCGCCACGACCCCGGCGACGTAGAGGAAGAGGGCCGGGACGATCGTCATCGCAAGGTCGTCGTCCACCCACGGCCAGTTCGGCCGTTCCGCCCCCACCGCAAGGAGGGCGGCGCCGGCGGCGAGCGCGACCGCGGGAACGACCGGCCAGTCCCCCACCCCCGCGAGGCCGGTCGTGGCGAGGCCCGTGTAGGCCGCGACGGGGACCCCGAAGGTGACGGCGAGCGAGCGCGAGGCCCGACGGAGCTCCCCGGCGAGCGGGTCGACGAGTGCCGTCCCGAGGACGACCGCCGCGCCGACGGCGACCGGGAAGAGAAGGACGGCGAGGACCAGGGCGAGTCCGTAGAAGACGAAGCTCGCGACCCGGTGCGACTCGTACGGCCGGATCGTCGGGAGCTCGAGACCGGCGGTGTGCCGCAGGAGCTCGAGCACGACGAGGGCCGCGAGCGCCGCGAGGAGCACCACCCATTTGGGGGCGACGACGAAGAAGTTCTCGGGGAGAGGGTAGTAGATGAGGACCGCCGCGCCGAGGGCGTGCATGGTCCGTCGCCACGCGCGGTCCCCGAGCTGCTCGTCGCCCCCGAGGGCCGCCCCGAGCCAGCGCCGGAACCGGCCCTGACGGTGCAAGCGCGGGTGCATGGGGCGTTCGCTGCCTCCCCGGACGGGGCCGGGGAGACGGGCGACCGAGAAAGGTTTTCTTGCCGGAGGGCTCGGGCCGGACGTGAAGGTCTCCGTCCTCGTCGGGTCGAAATCGGACCTCGAGATCGCCGAGAAGGTGCGGGCGCGCCTGACCGAGTTCTCCGTTCCCTGCGAGGTGCACGTCGCCTCCGCGCACCGGACCCCCGAGAAGGTCGACCGGCTCACGCGGGACCCCGACGTCGACGTCTTCATCGCAATGGCCGGCCTTTCGGCCGCCCTCCCGGGCGCGGTGGCGGCCCGCACGCTCCGACCCGTGATCGGCGTTCCGCTGCAGCGGGGCCTCGGCCTCGACAGCCTTCTCTCGGTCGTGCAGATGCCGCCCGGCGTTCCCGTCGCCGCGGTCGGCCTCGATGCCGCCGAGAACGCGGCGCTCCTCGCGACCTCGATCCTGGCGCTCAAGTATCCGACCCTCACCGCCCCGCTCGAGAAGTACCGGGCGAAATGGCACGAAGACTCTTCGTCGCCGTCGGGGAGCCCCTCGTGAACGACCCCGCCTCGTTCGTGGAGGAGGCGATCCGGAAGCTCCGGGCGGACGTCCCGGAGCGCACGATCGTGGCGGCGTCGGGCGGGATCGACTCGACGGTCGCCGCGGTTCTCACCCACCGGGCGCTCGGGGACCGGTCCCGGGCGGTGTTCGTGGACACGGGGCTTCTTCGCGCCGGGGAGGTCGAGCAGGTCGGCCGGTTCTTTGCGGCGAGCCATCTCCCCTATCATCTCGTCCCGGCGGCGGACCGGTTCTTCGACGCGCTCCACGGGGTCGGCGAGCCCGAGGAGAAGCGGCGCCGGATCGGGGAGACGTTCGTCCGGGTCTTCGAGTCCGAGGCCGAGAAGTTCGGCTGCGACCGCCTGGTCCAAGGCACGATCGCGCCCGATTGGATCGAGAGCGGCGGCTCCCTGCGGGACACGATCAAGACCCACCACAACGTCGGCGGGATCCCGAAGGACATGCGGCTCACTCTCGTCGAGCCGCTCCGCGACCTCTACAAGGACGAGGTCCGCGCGGTCGCGCGGTACCTCGAGGTCCCCGACTCCGAGCGCCAGCCGTTCCCGGGACCGGGCCTCGCGGTCCGTGTGAACGGTCCGGTGACGCCCGAGCGGGTGCGACGGGTCCGCGTCGCGAACGCGATCGTCGAGGAGGAGGTCGAGCGCGCGGTCGCGGCGCACGAGATCGCGCCGCCGTGGCAGTACTTCGCCGTGCTGCTCCCCGTCCGCACGGTCGGGGTGATGGGCGACAACCGCGTGCACGGGGAGGCGGTGGTGGTCCGGGTCGTCGAGTCGGTGGACGCGATGACCGCGACCGCGATGGCCCTCCCCCGCCCCGTGCTGGCCCGGATGAGCGAACGGATCACGCGAGCGCTCTCGGGCGAGGTGGTCCGGGTCCTCTACGACGTGACCGACAAGCCCCCCGCTACGATCGAGTGGGAGTGACCGTCCGCCGTCCGAAGAGGAAAACTAATCCCCCGTCTCCCGCTGGCCGCGAGAATCGAACCGGTGAACGAATCGACCGCGCCTCCGCAACGGCTCCGGGACGTCCGACTTCCCGCCGACCTGGTCGTAGCCCTCGAAGCCCGGATGCGCGGCACGTCGTTCGCATCGGTGGACGAGTTCGTCGCGTTCGTCCTCGCCCGGCTCCTCGAACGCCCGGAGCGCGGGGGGTTCTCCGAGGAAGAGGAGCGGAGCCTGCGAGAACGGCTGCGCTCGCTCGGGTACATCGATTGACGAAGTCGCGGCCCTCGGCCAGCAACCCTTAACGGCCTCGTCCCCCTCGTCGCTCGTCCATGCTCACGTGTCCGTTCTGTGGGGCGCCCGAGACCGACCGGTTCTCGATCGAGGGGCACCGGTTCCTGGTCTTCCGCTGCCTCTTCTCTCCCGAGGTCGAGGACGGGCTCACGGACGAAGAGGTCGCCCTCCGGCTCCAGGCGTTCGCGACGCAGGGCAGCGCGTACTTCCGAGGCACCTGCGACCGCCTCCACGTCTACGTCACGAAAGGGGCGGGCGCGCTCCGGCGGGAACCGGGCGACACTTCCTCCGCCCCCTCCGGGTCGAGTCGCGCCGGTCAGCCCGCGCCGTAGCGGTTCGATAAGCGGTTCAGCACCACCGGCACGACCCAGAAGAGCTCGGCCCCGGTGAGGGTCACGAAGCTCAACAGGATCGACGCCCCGAAGGCGACGGGCGGGAGGATGCCGCGCGTCGAGAAGTACCGGATCTCCGCGGCCGAGAGCTGCCGGTCGACCAGCCGGTGGCCGTTCGAGGCATACCGCCACAGGCCGTTCATCGTGAGCCCGGTCATCATCTGCATGAACGCGAACAACGCCACCGCGACCTGGGTGTCCGTGTAGGACGCGTAGACCTGCAGGACGAACGGCATCACCGCGACCTCGAGGAGCACGATCATGTTGACCCACATCAGGACCCAGTCGTAGCGCTCGATGTAGCGGAACGTGCGGTGGTGCACCATCCACCAAACGGAGATCATCACGAACGCGAAGACGTAGGCGACGAACTTCGGCCAGTCCCCCCACAGGCTGGAGGCGAGCCGGCCCGAGACGACCGACGAGGAGCCGCTCGTGGAGACGATGGGGACCGCGAGTCCGAGGACGAGCAGAGTGAGCGCGAAGGCGAACACCCCGTCGGACAGCGAGATGATCCGGCTCAGGTCCTCGCCGGGAAGCTCGCCGCCGGGCCCCCGGGACGGCCGGGATTCTCGGCCCTCGTAGGAGAGGCGGTCCTCGAACACCGTCGCCTCGACCGATTCCCTAGTATTTGTCCTTGGGACTCCGACCCCGGTCGGTTCCCGGTGTCAGCGGTCGGCCGAGACCTCCGCGTCCGCGTCGACCTCGACCTTCATCGCCGGGTCGATCAGGGCGGCGACCTGGACGAGCGTGTTCGCGGGCCGGACCTCTCGGAACCTCTCGCCGAGGGCCCGGGCGATCGCCTCGAAATCTCCGATGTCGGTCACGTAGACGCGGACCCGGACGATGTCCTCCCGACGGCTTCCGAGCGCGGCGAGGGCACGCTCGATGTTGTCGAGCGCCTGGACGGTCTGCGCGTACGCGTCCCCCCGGCCGACGAGCGACCCGTCGGCCGCGGTCGCGGTCGTGCCCGAGACGTAGATCCGGTCGCCGACCCGGACCGCCCGGCTGTAGCCGACCTTCGGCTCCCACGGCGTCCCGCTCGCGTAGCGGGTACGCTCGCCGTCCGACCGGTTACGTGCGGGCGACGGGGCGGATCTTCGCGATCGCGGCATCCGTTCGTACGAGGTGGCGGGAGAGCCCGATCTCCTCGGGCGACGCCCCAAAGGCGAGGGCGACGACCTGCGGGAGGTGGAACACCGGCATCTGGAGCGGCGACTCGACCGCCCTCGCTGCCTTGTTCTGGTAGGCGTCGAGCGACGTGTGGCAGAGCGGACAGGGGGTCGCCATCGCGTCCGCGCCGTGCGCCTGCGCGTCCAGGATCTGCCGTCCGGCGATCGTGTTCGCCGTGGACGGCTTCACGAACAGGATCGGGAACCCGCAGCACATCACGCGGCCGCGGTAGTCGACCGGCGTCGCGCCGACGGCCGAGAGGAGGTCCTCGAACGACCGCGGCTCCTCCCCGCTTTCGCTCTGCATCTCGTCGGACGGGCGGAGGAGGTGGCATCCGTAGAACGCCCCGACCTTCATCCCGTTGAGGGGGCGGCGAACCTTCGCCTTCACGGCGTCGAGACCGATGTCCTCGGTGAGCACACGGAGCAGATGCTTCACCTGCGTCGTTCCCTTGTACTCGATCCCGAGGGGCTTGAGCGCGGCGTCGACCCGGGCCTTCATGGACGGGTCCTGCATCCGCACCCTCGCGAGGTTCAGCATCCCCTGGCAGGTCGAGCAGATCGTCAGCAGGTCGAGACCCGCCTTCTCGGCGATCGCGAGGTTCCGCGCGTTGATCGCGACGTTCAGGGCCTCGTTCGCCTCGTCGATGAACCCGGATCCGCAGCAGGAGAAGTTCGGGAACTCGACGAGCTCGATCCCGAGCGCTCGGCAGACGTATCGGGTGGCCATATCGAGCTCCTTCGCCGACTCCTGGGCGAGACATCCCGGGTAGTACGCGATCCTCATGGGGTGTCCTCCTTCGGAGGGGGGTCGAGCGCGGCGTAGATCTTGTCGAGCTCGTCCATCCCTTCGATCTTTCGCGGCTTCTTCATGATCTCGGGCTTCTTGCGCCAGACGCGGATCCCCTGACCGACCTGGCCGAACATGCCGCTGAGGCCGAACGTCGCGCGGACGAGCTTCATCTCGTTGATCTGGCCGGCTCCTTTCAGATTCTCCTTGAACCCGTAGGCGTGCTTCGAGCCGAGCTCGGTCGCCCCCTGGACGGCGATCGCCATCTCCTTGAGGTCCCGGATCCGCTCGCTCGGTCGGACGTCCTTCGGACACGCCTCCGTGCAGAGGTGGCAGCGCAGGCACGTCCAGAGCCCGTTCGGCTGGATGCGGAGAAGACGCTCCTGGTGGGCCGTGTCGCGCGGGTCGACGACGAACCGGTAGAGCTTCGCGAGCGCCATCGGACCGGGGAAGCCGGGGTCGGCCTCCGCGGCCGGGCACGCGGAGTAGCACGCCGCGCACGCGATGCACCGCGGCGTCTCCTTGAACCGGTCGACCTCGGCCGGAGTCATCGGGGTCGGTTTCCCCTCGGGCATCGGACGACGGGGGTCGAGCTTGAGGTGCGGCTCGACCTTCTGGTACTCTCGCCAGAACGGCGACTGGTCGACGACGAGGTCGCGCAGGACCGGCTGGTTGCGCATCGGCTCGACCACAATCCTCCCGTGCCGCTCGACCTCGGGACCGACCTGGGTCTCGCAGGCGAGCCGGCTCTTCGAGTTGATCTGCATCGCGCAGGAGCCGCAGATCGCGCTCCGGCACGAGTAGCGCAGGCCGAGCGTGGGGTCGAGCTCCGAACGGATCTGGAGGAGCCCCGTCAGGACCGGCGTATGCGGCACGAGCTGGAGCGTGTATCTCTGGTAGCGGGGGATCTGGTCCTTCCCCGGCAGGAATCGGTAGATATCGAACGGTACCGCGATCGTGTCGTCGCTCATCAGTACACCCTCTCCTTCGGTTCCCACCGGGTGAACGCGACCGGCGAATACGATAGGACCGGTCCGGTGGGCGTCGCCTGGGCGAGCGTGTGCTTCATCCACTTCGCGTCGTCCCGCTTCGGATAATCGGTCCGGTAGTGCGCCCCTCGGCTCTCGGTCCGGGCGTACGCTCCCACGAGGATCACCTCCGCGAGGTCGATCAGGTGTTCGGTCTCGACCGCGTCCGAGAGGTTGAGGTTGAAGACCGTCGACTGGTCGACCACGCGGACCCGCGAGAACCGCTCCTTGAGGGCGCGGACCCGGCGGAGGCCCTCCGCGAGGTCGGCCTCGTTGCGGAAGATGTTGACGTATCGGTCCATCGTCTGCTGAAGCTCCGTGCGAAGCGCGCTCGGGTCCTCGCCGTCCTTTCGGAGGAACCAGTCGCGGAACGTGCCGGTGACCGCGTCGAGGTCTCCCTGGGTGAGCGACGGGGTGGGCGCCTTCGCCGCGTACTCGGCCGCGGCCGCGCCGGCCGACTTGCCGAACACGAGCGTTTCCATGAGGGAGTTCCCACCGAGCCGGTTCGCGCCGTGGATCGAGACGCAGGCCGCTTCGCCCGCGGAGTAGAGGCCCGGGATGTTCGTCTCGCCCGGAATGTTCGTTCCGACGCCCCCCATCATGTAGTGCTGCGCCGGGGAGATCGGGATCGGGGCGGTCACCGGGTCCATCCCGGCGAACGACCGACAGAGGTCGCAGATCTCCTGGAGGCGGCTCTCGATCTTCTCCCGACCGAGATGCATGAGCTCGAGATGGACGTACGGGCCGTACGGCCCCGTGAACCCGCGACCCTCGAGGATCTCGGTCATGATCGCTCGGGCCACCACGTCGCGCGACGCGAGCTCGAGCACCTTCGGAGCGTACTTCGACATGAACCGCTCCCCCTTCGCGTTCATCAGGATCCCGCCCTCACCTCGGGCTCCTTCGGTCACGAGGATCCCGCCCTCGAGGAGGGCCGTCGGGTGGAACTGGACGAACTCCATGTCCTTGAGAAACGCCCCGGCCCGGTAGGCCGCCGCCATCCCGTCGCCGGTGCAGCTGTGGGCGTTCGTGGTCCGCCCGTAGATCCGGCCCGCGCCCCCGGTGGCGATAACGACCGCCTTCGCGGCGACCTCCTGGAGGCCCCCCTTGCGGCGGTCGGCCGCGACGATCCCTTGGACGCGTCCGTCGCGCACGATGATCCGGGCGAGCTCCCATTCCTCGTAGAGGGTGAACTGCTCGCTGCCGAGTCGCTCCCAGAGACCCTGGAGCAGCGCGAGCCCCGTCCGGTCGGCGGCGTAGACCGTGCGCGGGAAGCCGGCCCCGCCGAACGGCCGCTGGGCGAGCGTGCCGTCCTCGGCGCGGGAGAAGATCGTGCCGAAATGCTCCATCTCGATCACCGTCGGGCCCGCCTCCCGACAGAAGTACTCGATCGCGTCCTGGTCGCCGAGGTAGTCCGACCCCTTCACCGTGTCGTAGATGTGAGCGTCGATCGAGTCGTTGGGACCGATCGCCGCGTTGATACCCCCCTGCGCGGCCCCCGAGTGGGACCGCAGGGGGTGGAGTTTCGTGACGATCGCGACGTCCCGACCCGCCTGGACCGCGGCGAGCGCGGCTCGCTGGCCCGCGAGACCCGCTCCCACGACAACGACTTCGTGACGCAACATAGGGAATCGGACGAGCATCCGGAACGGGGTTTTAACGGGAACGTCCTCGGGGTGCGATGGACGCGGGTCCACCCCCGGCTACGAGGTTCTGCCCGGTACCTCGGTGATGTCGGCGTAATCGCCGCGTGAGCCCTTATATAGCGACCCCGGGTCGGCCTTCGCGCATTCCGGGCGACCGGAGGTACGACGATGCAGACGATGGTTAGCGCGGCCGACGAGGAACGACTACTGAAGGGCACGACGACGATCGGACTCGTCTGCAAGGACGGGGTCGTCCTCGCGACCGAGCGCCGCGCCACCGCCGGCAGCTTCATCTCGAACAAGCAGACCCAGAAGCTGTTCAAGATCGACGAGAACATCGGGATCACGATCGCTGGCCTCGTCGGCGACGCCCAGGTGCTCACCCGGTACCTCAAGGCGGAAGTCTCGCTCTACCGGCTCCGCCGCAGCGCTCCGCTCACGGCCGAGGGGGCCGCCACGCTCCTCGCGAACATCCTGAGCGGGAACCGCTACTATCCGTACTACGCCTGGCTCATCCTCGGCGGCGTCGACGGAAAGGGGTCGCACGTCTTCTCGGTCGACCCGGCGGGCGGTTGCATCGAGGACCGGTTCGTGTCGGTCGGCTCCGGCTCGACGATCGTCTACGGCCTGCTCGAGGAGGGGTACTCGCGGGAGATGTCGACCTCGGACGGCGTCGACCTCGCCCTGCGGGGGCTCACCGCGGCGATGAAGCGCGACAGCGCGAGCGGGGACGGCTACCTTGTCCACATCATCACGCCGAAGGAATACAAGGAACTCTCCGAGGACGAAATTAATAAACGTCTGAAGGCACTCAAGATACCGCTGCCACCCGTTCTTCCGTAAGGTTCGACGGGCCCGGACGGCCTTCGGGAAACCCCTTCTCGCCAACCGTTTCCGTCAGGAATGAGTTTCGAATCGCTCATCGAGCAAACCCGGGAAGCCCTTCGCGAAGTGCTCCCGGAAACGATCGAGGTCAGTGACATCGAGCTCGAGGGCCCGCACGTCGTCGTCTACACGAAGCAGCTGGACGCGTTCCTCTCGGGAGGCGACTTCCTCCGCCAGGTCGCCCAGCGACTCCACCGCCGGGTGGTCGTCCGGTCCGACCCGGCGAGCCTCATCGACCCGAAGGAGGCCGAGAAGGCGATCCGCGAGCTGATCCCTCCCGAAGCGGAGATCAACCAGCTCTACTTCGAGCCCGAGACCGGGGAGGTCACGATCGAGGCGGCGAGCCCCGGTGCGGCGATCGGACGCGGCGGCTCGATCCTGAACGACCTCAAGAAACGGATCGGCTGGGTCCCGACGGTCGTCCGCACGCCCCCGATCCCCTCGAAAACGGTCGAGGAGGTGCGAATCCACCTTCGCAACTCGTTCGACGACCGCCGGTCGTTCCTCAAGAAGGTCGGGATCCGGATCGCCCGCGACCCTCTTCCCGAGAAGCTCTGGGCGCGGAACACTGCGCTCGGCGGCTACCGGGAGGTGGGACGGAGCGCCCACCTTCTGACCACCCAGAACTCGAAGGTCCTCATCGACTGTGGGATCGACCCGGGCTCGGACCGCACTCCGTACTTCAACGCGCCCGAGCTCCTTCCGCTCGACTCGCTCGACGCGGTCGTGGTGACGCACGCGCACCTCGACCACTGTGGGCTCGTCCCGGTCCTCCTCAAGTACGGCTACAAGGGACCGATCTACTGCACGGCGCCGACGCGCGACCTGATGACCCTCATGCTCCTCGATGCGATCAAGGTCGTCAACCAGGAAGCGCGACGGGGTCTCTACGATTCGGGGAACGTCCGCGACCTCGTCACCCGTACGATCCCGCTGCGCTGGGGCGAGACGACCGACATCGCGCCCGACATCCGCTTGACGATGCACAACGCGGGCCACATCCTGGGCTCGTCGATCTGCCACTTCCATCTCGGCGAGGGGGACCACAACCTCGCGTACTCGGGCGACATCAAGTTCGAGCGGAGCTGGCTCTTCAACCCCGCCACGAACCGGTTCCCGCGCCTCGAAACGCTCGTGCTCGAGTCGACGTACGGAGGGTTCCGCAACATCCAGCCGACGCGGCAGCAGGCGACCGAGGAGTTCGCGGCGCTCACGAGCAAGGTCATCGGCCGCGGCGGCAAGCTCATCGTCCCGGTGTTCGCGGTCGGACGGTCGCAGGAAGTGATGCTCGTTCTTGAGGAGAAGATGCGGGAGGGAAAGCTTCCCCGTGTTCCCGTCTACCTGGACGGGATGATCTTCGAGGCGACCGCGATCCACACGGCCTACCCCGAGTTCCTGAACAGCCAACTGCGGACCCAGATCTTCCAGCAGGGCGACAACCCGTTCCTCTCGGACGTCTTCCACCGGATCGACTCGTCGCAGATGCGCTCGAGCGTCCTCGACTCGAAGGAGCCGTCCATCATCCTCGCCACGTCGGGGATGATGAGCGGAGGCCCGGTGATGGAGTACTTCCGGGCCTGGGCTCCCGAGGAGAAGAACGGCCTCCTGTTCGTGGGGTACCAGGCGGAGGGGACGTTCGGGAACCGCCTCCAGCGGGGGATGAGCGAGGCGACGTTCCTCGATGGGTCGCGCCAGGCCTCGGTCCCCGTGAAGCTCGAGGTGGCGACGATCGAGGGGTTCTCGGGCCATTCGGACCGGGTCCAGCTGATGAACTACGTCGCGTCGCTCGACCCGAGACCGCAACGCGTCATCTTGAACCACGGCGAGGAGTCGCGCGTCCTCGACCTCGCGTCGAGCCTCCACAAGAGGTTCAACGTCGAATCGCGAGCGCCGTTCAACCTCGAAGCGACCCGCCTGATGTAGGGTCCGCGAAGGAGGGCGACCGGGGCGTGGAGATTCTCGGGACGAAACACTTTATAGCCGTGCCGGGGTCAAAGTCTTAGCTTCCCCGTTGAGGGTTTACCGATGGCACTCCCGTACCGCAGGTTCCTCGTACTCGGACTGGACGGGGGAACGTTCGACCTCCTCGACCCGCTCATGGCGGCGGGCGAGCTCCCGTTCTTGAAGTCGCTCATCCACCGCGGGATCCGCGCACCCCTTCGCTCGGTCTACCCCGCGAAGACGATCCCGGCCTGGTACTCCTTTGCGACCGGCAAGGACCCGGGGGAGCTCGGGATCTTCGGCTTCACGGAACCGGACGGCGTTCCCGGTGGTTCAAAGCTCGTCCAAACGTTTCGGCCGGCCGAGGCGTTCTGGGACAAGCTTTCGCGGGTCGGGGTCAAGGTCGGAGTCCTCAATTTCCCGTTCCGGAATCCGTACCCCCTCCACGGGTTCGTGCTGCCGGGAATGTACCCCGGCCCGCCGGTGACCTACCCGGCCGGGCTCCACGAAGAGATCGTCGACACGATCGGGGGGGAGTATCCTCCCGAGCTGCCCGTCTACCGGGATGTAGAACGGGACGCATGGATCGCGCAGGCGACCCGGGCGGTCGAGCAGCGCGCGAAGGTCGCCGCGACGCTCGCCGAGCGCCACAAGCCCGGTTTTCTGTTCGCCCTCTTCCGGGAGACCGACCGCCTCGGGCACCAGTTCTGGCACGAGATGAGCCGGCCCGCGGCCGAGATGCCTCCCTCGCTCCTCGAGTTCTGGCGCACCGTCGACCGGGCGTGCGGGGAGGTCGACCGGGCGTTCCGCTCCGACGCGAGCCCGTCCGTCACCCTCGTCATCTCCGACCACGGCTTGGGACCGATCCAGTCCGACTTCCTGACGAACCGCTGGCTCGCCGAGCACAACTTCCTCGTCTTCCGCGGCGGCCAGGACACGTCGCGCCGTCGGCTCCTCGGCCGCCTGCTCCTCTACACCCAGAAGGTCGCGGTCGGCCGCCGGGTGATGCGCCCGCTGGTCGACTTCGTCCGCGACGGCCGTCGCGCGAAGCTCGCCGAGTTCGTCGGCGGCAGCACCTCCTTCGAGAAGTTCTCGGGACGGATCGATTGGCGGCGCACGGTCGCCTTCTCTCACCCGGTCCCAGAGGGGATCTACCTCAACCCGAACAACCCGGACCTCACGCCCGAGCGCGCCGAGGCGATCCGGACGGAGATCCGCCAGAAGCTCGAAGCGTATCCGGACGCGTACGTCGAGGTCCTCGACCCCGCGACGATCTATCGGGGCCACAACCTGGCCCACGCGCCGGCCCTTCTGATCCGGGTCGACGGGATGGGGACGGAGCCGAGGATGGACTTCGGCTATCCGAGCCCGCTCATCCGAGAGAGGCCGGAGTACTTCTGCGGCACGGGGACTCACCGGATGAACGGGATCCTGATCGCGTCCGGGGACGGGATCCGCGCCGGGTCGACCGTCGGGACGCTCGACCTGGTCGATGTCGCGCCGACGATCCTCGACGGAATGGGGTTCGACCTTCCTCCCGAGATGGAGGACCGGTCGTTCGGCGGGAAGTTGGGCATTCCGGGCTAGGACGCCCCCTCCGACGGAACCCTTTTTGGGAGGGCTGCCCGCTCGGGGGCGATGGCCGGACGCACGGTGGAGGTCGTGGCCGTTGGCCCCCCGCCGCAGGACCCGTACCAGCCCGCGGCGAGCGCGTGGGCCCTCGCGAGCGCACTCGCGGGACGGGGCGACGATGTTCGCGTCCTCCACCTCGCGGGGTCCGGGGTCGGACCGACTCCGTCCGGGGTCGTGGACGTTCCGGTCGAGATCCCACTGCGTCGGCCCGGAGGACCCGGAGAGCTCGCGGAGTTCGCGACGGCGGCGGGCCGCCGTCTTCGGCCGAACGTGGACCTCGTCCTCCGGGATCCGGTCGGTCTCGGCGCGCTCGGGATGCGACGCTCGCGCTCCGGTCCGCCGGTCGTCGGGGCGTTCGGGAGGAGCGTCGAGCTCCGTTCGTTTGTCGGGGACCGAGCGGCTCGTTCGGCCGCCGGAATCGTCGACCGGTTCGATACGTGGCTCGACCGTCGCACCGTGCGGCGCCTCGAGCGAGCCGCGGTCCAAGAGGCCGACCGGATCTTCACGGATGACCGCGAGGTCGTCGACGCGTTCGCGAAGGAGTACGGCGTGCCCTCCGGGAAGTTTGTGAACGTCCCGACCGCGGTCCCCGTTCTGCCTCCCCTTCCCGGCCGGGACGCCTCCCGGCAGGACCTCCGGATCCCTCCCGACGTCCCCGTCGTGGTCGCTCCGACCGCCTTCGAGGAGCCGGGACCGGCGGGCGTCGACCGGGTCCTCGAGGCATTCCGCAGGGTCCGCCCTCTCTTCCCGGGGGTCCGGCTCGTGGTGGTCGGAGCCCCGGCTCCTCCGGATCCGGGGGTCATCTCGCTGCCGGACCGCGGCGCTTCGACCCTCGCCGACGCGCTCGCCGGAGCGAACGTCGCGGTCTTCGCGCGACGCGCCCCGGGGTTCGACCCGGGGGTCGTTCTCGCGGCCCGAGCCCGGGTCCCTCCGATCGTGCTGCCGGATGCGCGGCTTCCCCTCGACCCGGAGGGAGGAGTGAAGGTCGCCCCCTCGGTCGACCCCGGTGACCTCGCCTCCGTGCTCGCCGAGCTCCTCGCGGACCCCGCGATGCAGAAGGAGGTCGGCCGGAACGCTGTCCGCTTCGCGGAGGCGTTTCTCCCCGAGCGCGTTGCGACGGCCGTCGGAGAGGCGCTCTCGAGCCGGTCGGCGTAGTCGGACGGATGCCTATCCTTCCGGACCCGCGTCGTGCGGTTCGTCGAGCCGCCACTCGGCGAACCCTCGGCCTCCCGAGAAACGACGGACCGAACGGACGACGCCTTCCCAGCTCACGTCGGGAGGGATCTCTCCGGAGTCGATGCGGTCGAGGACCGACCGGAATAGCCGGCGAAGGTCGGCGAACGGGTCGACCGCTCCGTCCCGAACCCACGACGCCGCCGGCCGAACGACCGTGACGGTCCCGCCCTTCGTCGTCCACACGCCGACCGGAGCGGCGCGTGTACCGTTCGTGCGCTGGACGAGCCGCTCGGCCGACCGGTCGGACGGGAGCACGACCACGACCCAGTCCCCCCACGCTCTCCGTTTGAGCGCTTGCACGAGGACCGCGCGGCTCCCCGAGACCTTCGCCTCGACCAGCCCCACCTCGTCTCCCCGACGGGCCACGAGGTCGAAGTAATCCGTCGCGTCGGGGTTCGTGTAGACTCGGTACCCCAAGCCCTCGAGGTACGTGGCGGCGGTCCGAACCACATCGACCTCCCGGATCCGCGGGCGCGGCCCGGAGGGACCTCCGGTCACGTGCCGCTCCGAAGGAACCACCGGTCGACCCGGGACCGCGGCACGCCGACCACGATCGGCCGACCGTGAGGACAGGAGTACGCCGCCTCGGGGAGGGCGTGGAGCGCGGCCAGCACGCGAGAGAACTCCTCCGCGCTCACCGCGTCCCCGGCCCGGATCGCCGCGTGACAGGCGATCGTCGCCGCCCGCCGCTCCTCGAGCCCGTCCGGAAGGGTCGTCCGACCGCCGGATGCGAGCTCGTCGAGGAGCTCGAGGATGGCTTCCGGGCGAGCGGAGCGACCGCGGTAGGCGGGGACGGACCGGACGAGATACGACTCGGGCCCGAACGGCTCGATGTCGAATCCCGCCGCGAGGACGGTCTCCTCGTTCGAGCGGAGCGTCTCGCGTTGGCCGGCCGAAAGGTGCAGCGTGACCGGCGCGACCAGCGTTTGACGCTGGAGCGACCCCGCGCGCCGCACCTCCTCGTAGAGCACCCGTTCGCTCGCGGCGTGCTGGTCGATCAGGACGAATCCCTCGTCGGTCTCGGCCACCCAGTAGAGCGCGTGGAAGCTTCCGAGGAGGGTCATCCTGGGGTGGCCTCCGGCGGGAGGGAGAGGGGGAGGCTTCTCGCGGGAACCGACGAGCCCCCCCTCCAGCGTTCGCTGAAGGGTCGGTCGCTCGGTCGACGGTGCTCCCTCGGCGCTGGGAGACTCGACCGGGGCCCGGAACGGGTCCCGATGCAGGGTCCTCGCCATCGTCGCCGGAGCCTCCGCGACCTGGGGGGCCCCGAGGAGCGCCTCGCGGCATCCACGACGGATCGCGTCCAGGAGTTCCCTCTCCTGCGCGAACCGTACCTCCCGTTTCGTCGGGTGGACGTTGACGTCCAGACGGTCGGGGTCGAGCTCGAGATGGAGGACCCCGACCGGGTAGCGGGTGCGGGGAAGGTAGTCGCCGTAGGCCAGCCGGACGTTCTGCGCGATCGCTCGGGAGACGATCGCCCGCCCGTCCACGGCCACGAAGAGCCCCCGCGCCGTGGGGGCCGCGACCCCGGGGCGACCGAGCGCGCCGAACAGCCGCCCGCCGGGAATCGCGACGCGGACCGCGAACGATGCGCCCAGGAAGCTTGGCCCGAGGACGCGGGCGGCCGCGTCCGCGAGGTCGCGGGCCGGTGGGTACGTTCCCACTTCGCGGCCGTCGGATTCGACCCTCAGCCCGACGCGGGGCTGCGCAAGGTAGAGCCGCTCCACGGTGTGGAGGACCTCGACCGGCTCGGCGGCGGGGCTCTTCAGGAACTTGCGCCGAGCGGGCGTGTTGAAGAAGAGGTCCTCCACCTCGACCGTCGTCCCGGGCGAGCGGGACTCCGAGAACCGGGCGACGATCGCGCCGCCGACCACGGAGATCCCCTCCGCCGACTCTTGCTCGCGAGTCCGCGAGACGAGGCGCAACCGCGCCACGGAAGCGATCGCGGCGAGCGCCTCGCCGCGGAACCCGAGCGTGCCGATCCGCTCGACCGGCCCGTCCGGGTCGAGCTTGCTCGTCGCGTGCCGCTCGACTGCGAGCTCGAGCTCCCCGGGCGGGATTCCGTCTCCGTCATCGGCGACCTCCACCCGCTCGAGGCCGCCGTTCGCCAGACGGACGGTCACGTGCGTCGCCCCGGCGTCCACCGAGTTCTCGACGAGCTCCTTGACGACGGACGCCGGACGCTCGACGACCTCCCCGGCGGCGATCCGTTCGACCGTCTCGCTCGAGAGCCGCTGGATGGGCCGGCGCGCGCCCGGCGAGCCCGCGCTCACGGGGACCCTTCCTTGGGCGATGGATCGGCGGCCGCTCGACGCTTCAATTCGCGCAAGGTGCGGACCGCCTCGTCCGGGGTGACGTGCTCGGTGTCGAGATCCCGGAGCTCCTCGACTACCGGATGCTCCCGGACCCCCTCGGGAAGCAGGACGGCCTGAGTGTAGCGCGGTCCCTTCCCCCGGGCGCTCCTCGCGGAAGCGGGGAGGTGGCTTTCGCTTTCGAGGCGGCGAAGGAGACGCTCGGCCTCCTCGAGGACTCCCTCGGGGAGGCCGGCGAGGCGGGCGACATGGACCCCGTAGCTCCGGTCGGTCGCGCCGGGGACGAGACGGTGAAGGAAGACGATCCCCTCGGGTCCGTCCCGCACCGCGAAGTGGGCGTTCTCCGCCGCCGGGAGCCCGCGGACCAGGTCCGTGAGCTGGTGGTAATGGGTCGCGAGGAGGCACCGAGCTTGCGTCGAGTCGTGGATGTGACGGAGGGTCGCCCACGCGATCGCGAGCCCGTCGAACGTGCTCGTGCCTCGCCCGACCTCGTCGAGGAGGATGAGCGAGCGAGAGTCCGCGGCCCTCAGGATCTCCGCCACCTCGCTCATCTCGACCATGAAACTCGACTTCCCCCGGCCGATCTCGTCGGTGAACCCCATCCGAGTGAAGAGCTGGGTAACGAGGCCCACCCGGGCGAACTTCGCCGGCACGAACGAGCCGGCCTGCGCCAGCACGACCAGGAGGCCGACCTGTCGCATGTACGTCGATTTCCCGGACATGTTCGGCCCGGTGAGGACCAGCATCCGCCGGCTTCCGGGCTCGAGGTCCAGGTCGTTGGGCACGAACGATTCCCCGAGGATCCGGTCGAGCACCGGGTGGCGTCCCTCCCGGATCACGAGAACCGAGGAGTCGTCGACGCTGGGGCGCACGTACCCTCGGGTCTGGGCGAGCTCGGCGAAGGTCGCGAGGGCGTCGAGCTCCCCGACCGCTCGGCCCACGCGGTGAACGGCCGGCACGTGGCGGTCGACCTCATCGAGGAGGGCCTCCCAGCGCGCCGCCTCGGCGGTCATAACGCCCTCGCGCGCCTCGAGGATGCGACGCTCGACCTCCTCGAGCCGGTCGGAGGTGAACCTCTCCGCCTGAGCGACCGTCTGCCGGCGGCGAAAGTGCGGCGGGACCCGGGCGAGATGGGGCTTGGTGACCTCGAAGTAGTACCCGAACACCTGGTTGTATCCGATCTTCAAGGTCCGGACTCCCGTCGCCTCCTGTTCGGCCCGCTCGAGCGCCGCCATCTCCCGAACGGCGGCGCGCTCCGCCTCCCGCCATCGGTCGACTTCGGGGGCGTGCCCGGGGCGGAACCGCTCCCCCGTCTCGTCCGCGGGGGCCGGACCCTCGGGGAGCGCGGCCGAGAGCAGGGTCACGAGCTCCGCCGGTGGGACGAGGTCGGCCGCGACGCCGCTCAAACGGGTCGAGGTCGACCCTTCCGAGAGGTCGCGGGCGAGCGCCGCTGCGCTCTCTAGCCCCGCACGAAGCGCGGTGAGCTCGACCGGGCGAACCCTCCTTCCCGCGACCCGGGCGGCGATCCGGGAGAGGTCGGGGACGGTGCGCAGACGGCCGCGAAGTCCCTCAACGCCCGTGCCGCGGTCGACCAGCGCCTGGACGGCGTCCTGTCGGAGCGAGATGGCGGCCGCGTCCGCGAGCGGGTTCGCGATCCAGAACGAGAGGGTCCTTCGGCCGGCCGCGGTGACGGTCTCGTCCCACGTCCCGAGCAGGGTCGCGCCCTTGGGGTCGTCCGGGTTCATCGGGCGATTGATCTCGAGATGTCGGAGCGTCTTCGCATCCAGGACGAGACGACGGCCGCCCGTGCCCCGGTCGACGATCGCGAGATGCGGGAGGAGCCGCGGCTGCGTCGCGCGGAGGTACGCCGCGAGTCGACCGTCGGCTTCGAGCACGTCCGGGGAGAGCGCGCTCGGAGTCCGGAGACCGCTCGGGAACTCCGCGGCCGACATCGCCTCGGGCGCGGGCTCGAGCCGGGAAGCGGGGAATTCTCGACGGAGCGACGCGGCGAGCGAAGCCGCCGACCGCTCGTCCCGGGCGCTCCAGAGGATCTCCCGGGGCTGGAACCCGGCGAGGGACGACACCGCCCCCTCCACACCGCTTCCGTCCGCGGCCCCATGGAACCACTCCCCGGTGGTGATGTCGACCGCGGCGTAGGAACCCAGACGGTCGGGGGAAGTGACGATGCAGGCGAGGAAACTGTGGTCGGGTCCGCCGAGGATCCGGTCTTCGACGACCGTCCCGGGGGTCACGACGCGGGTGACCTCGCGACGGACCAGGCCCTTCGCGAGGCGCGGGTCCTCGACCTGGTCGCAGAGCGCGACCTTGTACCCTTTGCGGACCAACCGTCCGAGATACGTCTCGACCGAGTGGTGGGGGACCCCCGCCATCGGGGTGCGGACTCCGTGAGCGTCCGCTGAGCGCGCGGTCAACACCACGTCGACTTCGCGGGAGAGGAGGCGGGCATCGTCCCCGAAGGTCTCGTAGAAATCACCGACGCGAAAGAGAACGAGATGCCCCGGGTAGCGGGCCTTGACACCCTCGTACTGTTCGAGGAGAGGCGTGAGGCTGGTCGCGTCGGGCATCGAGCGCGCCGAGCAGCGGAGCGACCCATATAATCCATCCATCCCAGCGTCGCAAGGACGAGCGCTGAGGGGGAGATTTGAACTCCCGTGGCGGAACCGCCACCAGCTTTCAAGGCTGGCGCCTTCCCGGGCTAGGCTACCTCAGCGCGCGAGGGAATGCGAGCTCGAGAGGAATAAACCCTCCCTCGCTCGGAGGTCCGGGGCGGGGGATGCAGGCGCCGGGACGTCCGCGCCGGACCCCGGAGAGGTCCTGCGATTCGAACCCGGGTAGTCAGCTTGGAAGGCTGACATCCTACCACTAGATTACACCTGCACGGCCGCCGCCGGACCGCGGGCGCGACCGACCTCGTTGGTTAATGCTTTGTGGGTGGCGAGCGGCCCGCCGGCGCGGAGAGCTCTAAGAGCGCCACGCGCTCGAGGACCAGCCCTTCCCAGGCCGACCTTGGCACGGCGTTTCGCTCGGCGGTCTCGACGCCCAGTCGGTCGAGAACTCCCTCATCCACCGGTCGAGGAAATGCGGTCGGGTCCGCTGTCAGCTCGAACCTCGGGAGAAGCGTTGCCGGGTCGAGCGGACGCTCGGCGACGAGGACGAACTGCTCGGTCGCGTCCGAGACCCCGACCTTCGAGAGAGCGCGCGGAAGCTGGTCGTCCCCCGCGACGTAGAGCGCGAACTCGGCCCCCCGGTCTCGCAGGCGCGCCTCCCCCCGGCTCCGGGCGCGGCCCAGGTGGGCCCAGGCCGACAGGAGATGTCGCTCACCGGCGACCGACCGCGCGTCCAAGACGCTCACGAGAGCGGGAGATTCCGCCGCGATCTCGCGAAGGGTACGGACGATCGTCGCGGTGGACGGGGCCCCGGGCCGAGCGCGACGAGCTCCGACCGCGCGCACGGGAAGTTCGTCCGGCGGAGGGAGGGGGCTCATCTCGAACGGCGGGTCACTCCCGCATGAAGGCGAGGAACTGGTCGAGCGTCCTCGGCTGGAGGGTGTAGTTTTCCACTCGCTCCCGTCCGATCGTGCTAGTTGGCGTCGGCCCGTAGTCGTGGCCCGGAAGGACGACGAGCGCGTCGTCCAAAGCGAGGAGGCGGTGCTGGAGACTATCGTACATCTCCTTGGGGTCGCCGCCCGGGAGGTCGGTCCGTCCGCACTCCCCCACGAAGAGCGTGTCGCCCGTGGCCACGTTTCCCTCGAAGACGTAGAGCACGCTGTCCTTCGTGTGCCCCGGAGTGTGAACGACGTGGAACCGGAGGTCCCGGACCGAGATGGCATCCCCGTCGGAGACCGAGACGTCCTGGTGGATCGGCGCGACGCGATGCGCCACGACCTTCGCGCCCGTCCGCGACTTCACCTCCTCGTTGCCGGCGATGTGATCCGGGTGGCTGTGCGTGTTGAGGATGTAGCGGACCTTCACTCCCCGGGCATCGATCGCCTCGAGGACAGGGTCGATCCCGAACGAGGGGTCGATGACGACACCCTCCCCTCCGGGCTTCTCCGCGACGAGGTAGGTGAAGTTCAGGTACGGTCCGATGCGGAACTGGTCGAGGAGCACGCGTCGCCGAGAAGGGCAGCGTATTTGAGGGTGGGGGCGCGGCTATGTCCCGCCCGGCTCGGCGGAGACCGTGCGCCGGCCGGTGACCGCGTCGAGCACCACCCGGCCCTGAGAGCCCTCGAAGTACCAATGGGGCACGTAGAGCAGAACGAACGGGCCGAGGCGGATGTCGTCGGAGCCCGGCGGCACCCGCCGGGTCTCGATCACGAGCGCTCCGTTGTGCTGCTCCGTGTGGTCGACGTGGGTGGTGTGATGCCGGCGGATCGTGTCGAGCGCCAGCGGGACGACCTGGGCTTCCCCGAGCTGGGGCGAGAGACGCTGGTGCGGTTCGTCGAGCCGCTCGATCAGCTCCCGTTCGCCGTCCGCCCAGATCTCCGACCGACGCGTGACCGCGTTCACCGCGACAAGGCTGCGAACGACCGGGCCATGGCTCCCATCTGGCGCCATCGGGCGGACCCGGTACGCCGCGACGAAGAACGGCACCAAGCGGAGCGTGTAGTGCGGCGCGTCGACGCCCGCCAGGCTCTCGGCCTCCGAGCGGTCAATACGGGGTTTCACCGTGCGCTCGGCATCCGGCGCGATCGCGAACGGGGGTTCGAGCGGCCCGGCACGGTCCTGGTCGACCGCCGACAGCTCCGCCCCCGCGGGCGGCTGGAGCAGGATCTCCCCCAGACCGGGGCCGAGCGTCGAAGGGTCCAGCACCTCGATCCCGCGCTCGGCTGCCGCCGTGCGCGCCGCTTCGCCCGGTTCGTCGTCGTAGACGATCGTCCGCCGAACGCTTTCGGTCGGGAAGAGCGACTCTACCTCCGCCGGTGACCGCGCGGCGGTGAGGATAACGACGGCCCGTCGGTCCCGGCTTCGCACCGCAACGAGCGCGTCCGGCCGGACCTCGACTCGGTACCCCGCCGTTTCGAGGAGCTTTCCGAGAAGGGAGGCGGAGGGGCCGGCCGATGCCATCGTCGCGTCGACTCGCGGACGGGAATATCTCCCTTGTGTTCCTCGGGCGACGGGGGGGTCGTGCCCTTTACCGCCGGGACTCGCGGGGCGATCCTCGTCGCGGGCCCGAAAAAGGCGAAAAGGGGAGCGTCGCTCGGGGGGTCGTGGGCCGCTACTGGGTCGGTTGCTCCGGATGGGCGTACGACGACTGGGTCGGGCCGTTCTACCCCCCCGGGACTCCCCCCGGGGAATTCCTGAGCCGCTACGCTCGCGTGTTCCGGGTCGTGGAGGTCGACTCGAGCTTCTACCGCCCTCCCGGACCGTTTCTCATCCGCCGATGGGCCGAGCGAACCCCGGAGGGATTCCGCTTCGCTCTCAAGATGCCGCGCGACGTGACCCACGAATCCGGGACTCCACCCGTCGAGAGCGTCCTCGCGCCGTTCCTCTCGAGCCTCGACCCGCTCCGGGCCTCCGGGAAGCTCGGGCCGGTGGTCCTCCAGTTCCCCGGGTCGTTCCGGGCCGGACCCGCGGGCGTCGCACGGCTCGAGTTCCTCCTCAACGCCGTCCCCTCGGAATATCCGCTCGCGGTCGAGCTTCGCCACCGGTCCTGGTGGACGGAGGCGACCCGTTCTCTCCTCGCCGCGCGAAACGCCGCGCTCGTCTGGTCGGTCGTTCCCGAGACCCGTCCGCCGCCCTGGGTCACCTCGGACTTCCTCTACGCTCGGTTCATCGGGGACCGGGCGCTCACGACGTTCGACCGGATCCAGCGCGACGGCACCCCCGAGATCGTGGCGATGAAGCGGCTCTTCGAGGAGGAAGGACGACCGGTCGACACCGTGTTCGCGTTCGCGAACAACCACTTCATGGGCTTCGGCCCCGGCACGGCCGCGATCATCGCGGAGACTCTCGGGGAGCCGCGGCCGGACCTGAGCGCCGCCGGACGCGCCTCGGGACAGAGCCGGCTGGACCTCGGTCCGAGCGGCTAGGCCGGCGGAGGTCGGGCCGGTTCGGACCTCCTGCGAGGCTCGGCCCATTTCGGGACAATCTATTTAGGCCGCACCGGGGTCCAAGCTCCCTAGCGATGGGCGAGGCCATCACTCTGCGCGTCGCCGAAGCGTTCCAGCAGGACATCGGTCTCGGGACCGCGCGGCTCGATGTGCAGACCCGACAGCGATTGAAGGTCGGACTCGGGGACATCGTGGAGGTTCGGGGCCGAAAGCCCACCCCGGCCGTCGTGAGCCGCGCGCAGCAGGACGACGAAGGGAAGGGGATCATTCGCATCGAGGCCGTGGTCCGACGGAACGCGGGGGTCAGCATCGGAGACCGGGTCGCGGTCCAGCGGGTCGACTGCCCGAACGCGGACGCGATCACGATCGCTCCGATCTATGCGGGCTCCGCGCGCATGGACCTCGGCCCGGGGCTCGAGAGCTTCGTGGCGAAGGCGCTCGCGCGCCGACCGTTCGTCCGCGGGGACGTCTTCGTGATCCCCGGCGTCTTTCTCATGGGCGGTTCCCTTCCGTTCATGGTCGTCTCGACCCAGCCGAAGGGGATCGTCCAGGTCGCTCCGTCCACGCTGATCACGATCAAGGAGGAGACGGTCAGCGAGACCGAGGTCGCTGCTCCCCGTGTTTCCTACGAGGACATCGGGGGGCTCACGGAGAAGCTCGGGCGGGTTCGCGAGATGATCGAGCTTCCGCTGAAGCATCCGGAGCTCTTCGACCGCCTCGCGATCACGCCCCCGAAGGGCGTGCTGCTCTACGGGCCCCCCGGAACGGGGAAGACCTTGATCGCGAAGGCGGTCGCGAACGAGGCCGGCGCCCACTTCATCGGAATCCAGGGTCCCGAGATCATCTCGAAGTACTACGGGGAGAGCGAGAAGGAGCTTCGGGAGAAGTTCGAGGAGGCCGAGAAGAACGCCCCGAGCGTCATCTTCATCGACGAGCTCGACTCGATCGCTCCCCGCCGGGACGAGGTCGTCGGAGAGGTCGAGCGACGCGTGGTCGCTCAGCTGCTGACGCTGATGGACGGGCTTTCGGGCCGCGGCAACGTCATCGTCATCGCGGCGACGAATCGGGAGGAGGCGATCGACCCGGCGCTGCGCCGTCCCGGGCGGTTCGACCGCGAGATCGAGATCGGCGTCCCGACGCAGGAGGGCCGGCTCGAGATCCTACAGATCCACACTCGCGGCATGCCGATCGAGGGCTCCGACCGGGACCGAGAGCGGATCCTGAAGGTCCTCTCCGCCCAGAGCCACGGGTTCGTCGGCGCCGACCTCTCCTCGCTCGCCCGCGAGGCGGCGATGCGCGCGCTCCGCCGCTACCTCCCCGAGATCGATTTCGACCAGCCGATCCCGATCTCGCTCCTCGAACGGATGAAGGTCACCGAGCACGACTTCCGGGAGGCGCTGAAGCAGATCGAGCCGTCGAGCCTGCGAGACGTTGCGGTCGAGGTGCCGACCACGCACTGGGACGAGGTCGGCGGCGTCGAGCGCGTCCGCCGCGTTCTCGAGGAGTCGGTCGAGCTGCCGTTCAAGAACCCCCAGGTCTACCGTCACATCGGCATCGAGCCCCCGCGCGGGATCCTCCTCTTCGGGCCCCCGGGCGTCGGGAAGACCCTTCTCGCGAAAGCGGCCGCGACCGAGAGCCAGGCGAACTTCATCTCGGTGAAAGGGCCCGAGGTGATGAGCAAGTGGGTCGGAGAGAGCGAGAAGGCGATCCGGATGATCTTCAAGAAGGCACGGCAGGCCTCGCCGTCGATCGTCTTCATCGACGAGATCGATTCGATCGCGCCGCGGCGGGGCCTTCAGACGTCGAGCGGCGTCACGGAGAGGATCGTGAACCAGCTCCTGACCTCGATCGACGGCCTCGAGTCGCTCGAGCGGGTCCTCGTGATCGCCGCGACCAACCGGCCGGACATCGTCGACGAGGCCCTGCTGCGGACCGGACGGTTCGACCGGCTCCTCTACGTCGAGCCGCCGACCCTCGCCGGCCGGCTCGAGATCCTGAAGGTTCACACCCGCTCGATGCCGCTCGCGGACGACGTCTCCCTGGACGACCTCGCGAGCCGCACCGAAGGGTACGTCGGAAGCGACATCGCCGCGCTCTGCCGGGAGGCCGGCCTCACGGCCATTCGCGAGAACGTGAAGGCGTCCAAAGTGACCCGGGCGCATTTCGACGCCGCCCTGAAGCAGGTCCGGCCCTCGGTCGATGCCGAGGCGATCAAGTTCTACGAGGAGTTCGAGCGACACCTCTTCCGGGAGCGAGTCTCGCGTCGTCGCGAGGAGCCGGTCGAGGCCATCTACCGGTAGACGAGCGCCGGCGATGCGGGCGGCGTGTTCCGGTCGAGCAAGCTATAAGTAGCAGGGCCAGGTTCGGCGCGCCGCCCCCGATAGGGGGAGACCGCAATTACGGGAGAAGTGAGGCAGTTGGTTCGAGAGCAGTACCGAGCCGCCGTGTGGGTCCTGGTACTGGTCGCGCTGGTGACGAGTTCACTCGCCGCGATCGTCGGGACCGTGGCCGCGTCTTCAGCGAACTATACGCTGACGGGCTACGTGGAACAGGGAAACGGAATTTCCCCGGTCCCCGCGGGCGTGCAGGTCGACCTCATCTCCCGGGCGACCGGCCAGGTCTTTACGACCACCGTGGCGAACGGCGGGCAGTTCACGTTTACCACCGCGAGCACCGGCGGGGCCTTGGTGCCCGGCTACTGGGGCGTTTGGGTCCCGAACCAGGGGAACGCCAGCCTTCCCGGATGCAACCCGACCCGGCCGTTCTACCAGTGCGCGATCCTTTCGACGAGCCAGAACCCCGTCTTCCAGCTCGAGAACGTGACGGCCCTCACCACGGCGAGCTACCCGACCGTCATCACGGGCGTCTCGGTCCTTCCCTACATTGGGAACGTTACGGGCAACGTCACGCTCGGGGGAGCCCGCCAACCCGGGGCGCAGGTCTCGCTCATCGATCCGGCGTACAACGGCTTCGTGTTCGTCAACAACACGACCTCACCCTCGGGGTCGTTCCGTCTCAACGCGCCGATCGGTACGTGGGTCCTCAAGACGACCCTTCCGGGCCCGTCCGTTCGGTACAATCTCACCCAGGTCGCGGTCCCGAGCCGCACCCCGGTGTTCGCGAACCCGAACGTCCAGAACTACATCGTCTCGGGCTACAGCAACCTCCTGTCGAACCCGGTGGCCCACGTCCCCACGGCCGGTAACGTCACGCTCTGGGACCCGACGAACGGGTACATCTATTCGAGCGCGACCCCGCCGGGGGGCTTCTACAACGTGGGAACGTACCCGGCCGGCTTCGTGTCCGGCGCGCAGTCGTTTGACGTGATCCTTTCGTCGATCGGCTACGGGACGGTTTGGTACCCGCTGACCGTAACGACCCCCACGCCGGCGCAGCAGAACGTCCTCGTCTCGCCCCTCACCGCCGGCCAGTACGGGCGGTTCCAGACCGTGGTCGACTTCTCGCAGCTCAACACCACCGCCGGGACCGGCACTCTCTCCGTGAACACCACGGCGACGCTCGGGAACGACTCCGTCTTCCCGTACCTGCCGAACGCGACCGTCGGACAGCTGTGGGGCCAGCTCGGACTCGACTTCGACCACGCGATCACCTTCGCGAGCACCTCGCTTTCGACGGTGGCGAGCTTCGTCAACTCGACCGGACCGTTCTTCCCGGCGGTCCAGGCACTGACGACGGTGAACGGGACCGGCTTCGTCGGACCGACGACGCCGCAGAAGCTCACGAGCTGGTCGTCGACCTGTTCGGGGTCGTGCGGGCTCTCGTCGGCCGCGACCCTTCAGTACCAGTGGTCCCAGGCGTACACGCTGAACGGGAGCATCCAGCTGAACCGGTCGGCCTACTCGATCGCGTTCAACTTCGCGCACCCGGCTTCGAGCTCGGACGTCTACAACTACACGGTCGTCCTTCCGACCGGCTACGTCCTCGCGGCGAACACGCAGGCCCCGGCGTCCACCACCCTCACTCCCGCGGGCGTCGGAGGAACCTGGACGAAGTTCACCCTGCAGTCCCTCGCGAGCACGGTCGGGTTCGGTTCGGCCAAGTTCTCCATCGTGAAGTACGCGTCCTTGACGCCGATCGTGAACGCGACCGTTTCGAACTTCGCGTTCTCGGCGAAGAACGTCCTGAACAGCACGCGCGGGAACTACACCGTCGAGGTCGGGGTGGGACAGACGGTCACCCTGAGCGCCCTCAACTCGATCTACCCCGCGGGCACGAACGGCACGAAGTTCGACTGGACGTTCGGGGACGGGGGAATCGCGAACGCGACCACCGGCACGACGAATCACACGTACGCGACCGCGAGCGGGTCGACCCCGTACGCGGGCAGCCTCGAGATCACGAGTTCGGGCGGCCTCAAGAGCTCGACCAAGTTCTTCGTCTGGGTGGCGGAGGGCCCGGTGAACGCGGTGATCCTCGCCAACTCGACCGCGAAGGAGAACCGGACCGCCGGTTCGACCCCCTACGTGTTCGTGAACTGGAGCACCGTGCTTCACTTCAACGCGAGCGCGAGCACGGCGAAGGTGAGCCCCACCGCGACGGTCTCGGGCGTCCTGTCGGTCGCGTCGTTCACGCTCGTGTCGTCCGGCGGGTTCAAGAAGACCGCGAACTACTCGGTCGCGCAGAACGCGCTGTTCGGCTCGAACTTCACCTTCCAGTTCCTGGGAGCCGGTAGCTACCTGTCGTCCGGGACGGTGAGCGGGGTCGGCGTGCCGTTCCACGGCTGGCAGTACAACCTCTCGCTGACCGTCTGGTCCGGCGCGGGCCAGTCGGCGAGCGCGTCGCTCGTGATCCTCGTGAACGACACCGAGAAGCCGACGTCCGCGTTCCAGCTTCTCGGGTCCGCCGGGACTCCGATCACCTCGGGAAGCGTGGTCGCGCAGTCGAACCTCTCCGCGCGGGTCCTGTTCAACGGCGCGAACGCGACCGACCCGCACAACGGGTCGATCACGAAGTTCTACTGGCTCGTGACGAACTCCGCGAACTCCTCGTTCCACAAGGGGATCAACGCGACCTCGGTGAAGGTGAGCGGCGCCTATCCCGCCCTCTGGATGCCGGCGTCGACGGGACGGTACACGGTCAACCTGACCATCTGGGACCTCAACAACAACTCGGGGTACACGACGCAGACGCTCACCGTCTCGCAGAACACCGCCACGAGCCCGATCATGGCGGCGACCAACCTCACGGGCCCGACGGGACTCTCGGACGGCACGAAGTACACCTTCTGGGTCAACATCACGGTCGGGGGCGGCAAGCAGGCGGTCGGCCAGAACATCACGGTCGCCTTCTACCTGCTCCCCTCGGGCGGCGGGGGCAGCAAGAACTTCATCGGCGGCTCTCCGGGGTCGGTCCAGTTCTTCAACTACACGAGCGGCGTCGTGAACTCGGTGCCGTTCGCGACCGGGCTCATCGCCAGCCTGCCCCACAACACGACCGTGCGGGCGGTGATCACCTGGAACCCCGGGATCACGGGGAACTTCAACCTCTACGCGAACGTGACCGCGACGAACGAGTTCTCGGGCGACTACGTCAACGGCCCGAACGTCGCGAAGCCGTTGTCGGTCACGGTCGGCCCGAACCCGACCACTCAGCTCCTCGAGTACGTGGCCATCGCGGTCGCGGTGGTCGCCGTCCTCGCGCTGATCATCCTCTACTACCGCCGGCGCTCTCACCGCGGCGAGACGAAGGGCGGGACCTCGCGCTCCGGCCTCGAACGNCTCGAAGAAGGCGGCCGCCGAGGACGACGAAGACGAGGACCAGGAGTAGGACGCGGAGAGCTTTCGCTCCCCTCGTCCGACCGAGGGCCGGAACGAACCCCTTCCCTCTCCACCTTATCGAACGTTCGGGTCCCGCCGCGAGCCGTCGACTCCGCCGGGGCTGACCTGCGCCCCCGCGGCGCGCGCGAGAGGCTCAGCCGTACGGGCCGACCTCGTCGAGGAGGTCGACGTGGGTGAGCAGCATGCGACGGCAGCAGTAGCGGTCGAGGCCGAGAGCGTCCAGGACCGCACCGGCGGGCTCCCCGCGCGCGGTCCGCTCCCGGAACTCGTCCCAGTGCTGTCCGATCACCGCTCCGCAGGTAAAGCAGCGGACCGGCACCATCATCGTCATCGACTGGTTCCTCCTTCCTCTCAGCGGTACGACTTCTGGCGCCGCTTGCGCGCTCCGCGTCCGCCCGGACGCTTCGGGAGCTTGCGCCGGGGATCGTTCACGAGCAGCGACCGGTCGTAGTGCTTGAACATCTGCTTCAGCTGGTCGTCCTTGAGCCACGCGATGAGGCCGCGCGCGACGGCGGTCCGGGCCGCGGACGCCTGACCGACGAACCCGCCGCCCGAGGTCTGAACGGTGATGTCGAGCCCCCGAGCGCGGTCGCCCACCATGAGGAGCGGCTCCTGGACCTTGAGGCGGATGAGCTCAGGCTCGACGAGCTCGAGCGGCCGGTCGTTGAACCGGACCCGGCCGATCCCCTTGCGGACGGTGGCGCGCGCGACGGCGGCCTTCCGCTTCCCGGTGGCGAGGACGACGGGCGGGGTCTTCACAGCCGCGCCCCCAAGAGCTTCGTGACCTCGGCGAGGGTGACCGGCGGACGGAGCGTGGGTCGCGCTTTCGCGTGTTCGAGCGTCACGGTCGGATGACCGGCGTACTCGGGAGGGACTCCGATGAACACTTCGAGGCGACGGAACGCGACCTTTCCCCTCGTCTGGAGGTGGGGCAGCATGCCGCGGACGGTCCGGCGGAAGATCCGGTCGGGGTACCGGGGAAAGTGAGGTCCGCTTCGCACCGACCCGCGCGCCCGAGCTTCGGTGTAGTGCGCGACAACCTCCGCGCGGCTCCCCGTCACGACGCTCTTCTCGGCGTTGACGACGACGACGGTCTCCCCGTTGAGAAGTCGCTTCGCGATCTGGCTCGCCGCACGGCCGAGCACGAGCCCGCTCGCATCGACGACGACCTGGGAGGAGGCGGGAGCGTCAGGCAAAGATTCGCACCCCCGAGCCGTCGGGCTTCGTCTTCAATAGATCGTGGACCGAGATCGCCACCCCGCCGGCCGCGTGGATCTTGTTGCGCGCCTCCTTCGAGTAGGAGAACGCCGCTACGGTGAGCTTCTTCGAGAGCCGTCCGTCGGCGAGGAGCTTTCCCGGAACGACGACGGTCTCTCCCGATTCGGTGAGCCGGTCGAGGTGCCCGACGTTCACCGGGTCGACCTGGTGGCGCGCTCGCTCGAGCCGGTCCGCGACCGTCGTCCAGATCGGCGCCTTCTGCGCACGGGCCGTGCGACGGAGCTCGACGATCAGGCGTACGAGCTCCGAGTTCTCCTTCGAAATGGGATGGGCCATACGCGGGAGCGCCTCGACCCGGGTGCCTCATATAAGCATTGCCGCCGGCGCGGTGCCGGAATCCGGTTCGAACGCCCGCCGGCCGCCGAATCGCTCGCGCGCGCTTCCATTCGCTACCAACGGTTAAATACGCGCCCCCGCCATCGGCGCTCGAGGCTCTCCTTATGCGCAAGTTCCTCACCGAACTCCGAGGAAAGACCGTGATGACGAACGACGGCCAGATCCTGGGCATGATCGACAACTTCGTCGTCGACACGACGACCGGCGGGATCGCGCACGTCCTCGTCACCCCGAGCGAGGACGTGGAGCAGCGCCTCTTCCAGAGCGATGCGTCGGGCCGGCTCGTGCTCCCCTTCAAGAGCATGCGTGCGGTGAAGGACGTCGTCGTGATGGACATTGGGAAGTAATCCCGCTCCGGACCCCCTCGTTTCGGTCGTCGTCACCGTTCGCAACGAGGCGCCGCACATCGGCCAGCTCTTGGAGAGCCTCGCGGACCAGGCCGGTCCGCTCGAGGTGGTGCTGGTCGACGCCGAGAGCCGGGACGGGAGCCGCGAGATCGTCGAGGAGTTCGTCGCGAAGCATCCGGGTCTCGTCCGATTGATCGAACGGCCCTGCTCGCGGGGGGCGGGTCGCAACACGGGCGTCCGAGAGGCGCGCGGGGAATGGGTTGCGTTCATCGACGGCGACTGCTTCGCCGATAGCCAGTGGCTGAAGCAGCTGCGGGCGAGCTTCTCGAAGACGTCGGTCGTCGCGGGACGGACGCTCACCGTCGGGAAGCCGCGCTACGGGACGCTCGAGCGGGTCGAGCTCTACCAACAGGGGTTCGACGTCACGTACCCCTCGTGCAACCTCGCCTATCCTCGGGCGCTGTTCGACCGGCTCGGCGGGTTCGACCCCCGGTTCGTCACCGCCGAAGACATCGACCTCAACATGCGGGCGGTCGCCGCCGGGGCGACGATCGTCTACACCCCCGACGCGATCGTCTATCATCACATGCGGGGGAACTTCGTGCGGTTCCTCTACCAGGCCTTCTGGAACGGCTACGGGCGCAAGCAGCTCACCGAGAAACACGGAAACCTCTGGGGGCGCTACCGCGTCCGTCAGCTGATCTCGGGCCAGCGCAGTGTGATCGCCTGGGCCCGGCTCACGGCCGCGGTGGCGGGGTACGTCACGCGGGTCGCGACCGGAGGCGACCGGCGGCTCGGCCCCGGTATCGCCAGCTAACGGTGCGGCGGACCCGTCGACCGGGCCGGTCGAGCGGGCTCAGTTCGCCTTCAGGAGGTCGGCGACCTTGACGACCTCGGCGAGAACCTTCGCGAGGTCGGCCGTCTGGTCGACCACCGCGACGAGGAGCGCCTTCTTCCCGCTCCCCACGATGATCGTCTTCGAGTCATTTCCCTCGATCACGATCCTCTCGGGAGGAGCGCGGTTCAGCTCCGTGTTGGCGGTCGCGGCCGCCCCGAGGATGGTGGCGCACATGATTGCGAAGGTCTCGGTGTAGACCCCGGCGGGCACGTCCGCGTAGAGCACGAGCCCGTCCCGAGAGACGAGCGCGGTCGCGATCCCGCCGATGCGAGTCTTGAGGTCCTTTACGACCGCTCCCACGTTCCCCGTCGCCATCATCTCATCGATCCCTCCTTCCTACAACTCCTCGATCCGGAAGCGGCACTCGGAGGGCCCGGTGCTTGCACACACCTCTTCAGTGCATTTAACGCGCCCCCCCTTAAAACGTTCGTAGAACTCGCGGAGCATCCCCCGGAGACGGTGGCAGGTGGGGATGTCGCTCGGCGCGACCTCGATCGAACCCTTCACGATCACCTCGGGGTCCGAGAACGTGATCTCGGTCACCCATCCGCGTTCCTTGAGGATGTGGGCGACCCGTTCGAAGTAGTGGGCCCGGTCCTTGAGGGCCTCCTCGGCCATCCCCGAGCCGATGACCGACCCTTCCTTGAAGAAGAGACCGTGACAGGCGTGGGACATCACGCTCTCGTAGAGCTCCATGATCTGGTGGAGCTCGGTCTGGTCAATCTTGACGGAACGCGTCAACGGGGGCCGCACGGTCCGGCCGACTATATATGTTCTGAGTCGACTCCCTCGGCCTCGGTCGGAGTGCCGCCGGTCGCGAGGGTCGACTCGAGAGCGTCCAGGGTCGTGAGCCGGCCGGCCAGCACCTTCGGCCACGCCTCCCGACGGTCGAGAAGGAGCGCGGGAAGTCCGGCCCGTCCGGCCGCCCGCACGTCGCTCCAGAAGAGGTCTCCCACGTAGGCCACGCGGTCGGCCGGTGCACCGAGCGCTTCGGCGGCCGCACGGTACGCGCCACGGTCGGGTACGCAGGGCGCCGGTCCCTCACCCGAACCCAGCAGGAGGCTCTCGGGGAGACCGCATCGGTGGAGCAGCCAGCGCGCCGTCTCGGCGGGCAGCGGGGTCACCGTCCCGACGCGCACGTCCCGGCTCCGCAGCCGGTCGAGCGCTCGCGGAACATCCTCGTACCTCTCGACCTCTCCGGCCGGGTGGAGGAAACGGCGGACGACCGCCTCCGTTTCGGCGGGCGGCAGCGCATGACCGGCAACCGCGGCGAGCGTGTCCGCGAGGTGGGAGCGAAGCGCGGCGAGGTCGGCCGGAGGGGCCTTTCCCGTGACACCCTGCCACCGGCGGCGGTCCCATATCCGGAGCGAACGGCGAACGGCCGCCTTCACCCGACGGTCGCCGAGCACGGGCCCCTGCGGACGCCATGCCCACTGCCACGATGCCGGCGTCTGGAACGGGACCAGGACGTCGTCGAGGTCGAACAGGACGGCGTCGACCTCGCGTTCGGCGTACGGAAGCGACACGGTCGGCCCGGCGCTAGGCGCGCCCGCTCTTCTGCAGCTCGAGCAGGTCCTCGGTCGACACCTTCTCCCCCTTCTTCAATCGGGCCAGGAAGTCTTCCTCTTTGGGGGGCTCGACCTCGCCCCACGCGGGCGGGCCCCGTCCGCCGCGGGCCGCGTAGAGCATCTTCTCAAAGTCGCGGACCTCCTCGATCGCCGCGATGTGCGCCCGGTGGGCTTCGTCCGCCTGGCCCTTCACCTCGAGCAGATGGGCCTGGACCTCGTCCGCCTGCCGGCGGAGGGCGTCCACGGACTCGTAGAGAGCGACCATCGCCTCGTGTTCCCGCTGAGCGTCCTCGGCGAGCTTTCCGACCGCGGCATGGTGCGTTTCCGCTTCGTTGCGGGCCTCGGTGAGCTCGCGGAGTGTCTGCTCGACCTCGGGGTCCTGGCGGAGCTGGTCCTCCTGGTCCCGGATCGCCGCCTCGAGCCGTTTCATCTCCTCGATGAGACGCTTCTCCTGGTCGCCGGTGAGGGCGGTGGTCATGTGACGGAACTCGAGCTCCTTGAGCTCCTTTCGAAGCCTCCAGACCGGCACCGCCCCGGGCTTCGGCTGTCGGTTCCGCTTCAGCTCTTGCACGCGGTCTCCGAGCTCCTGGAGCCGCCGGTTCCACTCCTCCCGGAGCCGCTTTTCCTCGCGAACCTGCGCGTTGAACGTGTCCCGAAGCCGTCGGTGCTCCTGGGCCTCCGCGCTCTTGTCGTGGAGCTCGTCGAGGACCCGAGCCCTCGTCTCGGCGGTCGCGCGCGCTTCGGCGTTCAGCCGGTCGCGCTTCGCGCGGGCCTCGTCCGCCTTGGCGTTCGATTCCGCGCGCTTTCGTTCGAGTTCTTCGATCGCGTCGGTCAAAGGCCACCGCTCCGCCGTGGGAGCTCTCCCCGCGTCGGGGAGATTTTTGACACAAGTGCGCGATATAAAGGCTTACGTGCGGCGCGGTCCGGTGGTTTCCCCTGCCGCGTCAGTCTAATAACCCGCACTCTCGATGATTCGGCCCGTGGACGAGGTCGGCCGCATCTTCGGCGACGTGGGGCTGGGTCAGTTCCACATCAGCCTCGCACAGCCGGTCGAGCGAGGGGATTACCTGGCCGTGGAGGACGAGCTTCACGGGAAGGTCCTCTGCCAGCTCGACGACCTGAAGCGGAAGAGCGACCTCGGGCTTGAGGCGGCGGGGGCGCTTCGGCCGAGCGACGAGACACCGGTGCACGAGAACTTGCTCGGTCTCGTCCGGATCATCGGGTACCGGGACGCCCGCGGCATCGTCAAGATCCCCACGATCCCCTTCCGCCCGGGCGCCCACGTCTTCCGCGCCGACGAGCCGCTCATCGCGGAGGTCCTCGGGCTCAAGCACCGGCCGAATTCGGGAGCGTACGTCGGGCTCCTGCGGAACCACGGGATTCACGTCGAGCTCGACATCAACCAGCTCGTCCAGCGGCACGTGAGCGTGCTCGCGAAGACGGGCGGCGGGAAGAGCTACCTCCTCGGCGTCCTCATCGAAGAGCTCCTCCGTCACAAGGTGACCTGCGTCATCATCGACCCGCACGGGGAGTACGGCACCCTGAGGTTCGCGGCCGAGCCGAACGGCGTGCACGCGCGCTTCGGGGTCTCGGCGCAGGGGTTCGCCCGACAGGTCCGAGAGTTCTCCCCCGATTCGACCCTCAACACCGAGGCGAAGCCGCTCACCTTCTCGCTCCACCACCTCGACCCACGCGAGCTGCTCGTCTTCATGGGGCTCACGAACGTGAAGACGTTCCTGCCGCCGCTCCGTCAGCTGATCGAGCGCGTCAGCATCTCGACCCCCGACTTCACCGTCCACGACCTCGTGAAGGCGTCCGAAGCCGGCGAGGGGGCCGTCGCGGAGACGCTCACGGAGCGCCTCGAGTACGTCGAGCAGACGAAGCTCCTCGGGCCCCAGGGGACGAGCTTGAGCGAGCTCGTGAAGCCCGGAGAAGCGACCCTCGTCAACCTGCGCGGAGTGGCCCCGGACGTTCAAGAGCTGGTGGTCGCCCGGATCGCCGCGACCCTTTTCGACAACCGCAAGCGGGGGAAGATCCCGCCGCTCTTCCTCGTGATCGAGGAGGCGCACAACTTCGCCCCGCAGCAGGGCCAGGTGACGAGCTCGCGGGTCCTCAAGAACATCGCGAGCGAAGGCCGGAAGTTCGGGCTCGGGCTCTGCGTCGTCACGCAGCGGGCCGCGCGGATCGACAAGAACGTCCTGTCGCAGTGCAACACGCAGCTCATCCTCCAGGTGACGAACCCGCTCGACCTGAAGGCGATCACGTCGTCGATCGAGGGCCTGACGAACGGCATGACCGAGATGATCCAATCCCTGCCGGTCGGCGTGGCGCTCATCACCGGCGGCGGCTACCATACCCCGCTCTTCTGCGAGGTTCGTCCTCGCGCGACCCGTCACGGCGGGGAGAGCGTGCAGGTCGTGGCGGCGTAGACGAGGTCCCGGACGGCGGGACGACGGCCCCCGCGGGCCGACGGGGCGCTCGTCCTAGGCTCGGGCGGGGGGCGCCTCGAGGTAGCGAGTGACGAGTCGTACGCCGAACGCCGTCGCGCCGTCGTTCTGGTACGCGGGCTGCCATTTCCTCGTCCTCGCGGTCGTGTAGGCGGGTCCGGCGATGTCGAGGTGGGCCCACGACGTGCCGCCGACGAACGTCTCGAGGAACGCCCCGGCCGTCAGCATGCCGGCCACCGGGATCTCGGTCGAGTTGCGGACGTCCCCGACGTCGCTCTTCACGAGCTCGCGGTGGTAATCCGTGAGCGGCATCCGCCAGAGCGGCTCTCCCGTCTGGGCGGAGGCGGCGAGGAGCCCCTGGGCGAGCTTCTCGTCGTTCGACACCATGCCCGCCGTGTCGTCCCCCAGGGCGACCACCTGGGCTCCCGTCAGGGTCGCGAGGTCGATGATCTCATCCGGGTGGTACTGCTGGACGACGTATCCGAGGCCGTCCGACAGGACGACCCGGCCTTCGGCGTCCGTGTTCAGGACCTCGATCGTCTTCCCGCTGAACGTGCGCACGACGTCGCCCGGCCGATAGGAAGTCCCGCTCGGGACGTTCTCCGCGCAGCACATCACGCCGATCACGCGGGGCGGGACCTTGAGCGTCGCCGCGGCCCGAAGGATCCCGAGGACGGCCACCGCCCCCGATTTGTCGAACTTCATCTCCTGCATGCCGAGGGCCGGCTTGATCGAGATCCCGCCCGAGTCGAACGTGATCCCCTTCCCGACGACCGCCACCGTGCGGCCCCGACGAGCCCCTCCCGGATACTCGAGGACGACCATCCGCGGCGGGTGCGAGGCGGAACCGATTCCGACCGCGAGGATCCCTCCGCATCCCATCTCGGCGAGCTTCTTCTCGTCGAAGACGCTCACCTTGAGGCCCATCTCCTTCCCGAGGGCCATCGCTTCCTCGGCGAGCCGCTGCGGGGAGGCGGTGTCGGCGGGAAGGTTCGCAATGTCCCGCGCCCAGACGACCACGTCGTCGAGCGCCGCGTGGTTCGAGACGACCTTCTTGAGCGCCGCCTCGTCCCGAGCGAACTCCTCGCCGAGGTAGATCGCGGCCTCCTCGACCTTTCCCTCGCTGGTCGAGCGGTACTTCTCGAATTCGTAGTTCCCGAGGATCGCCCCGTCGGTGATCGCCGCGACGGCCGCTTCGCTGCGGACGCCCTCGGCGACGAACGAGCCGAGGTTGAACCCCACCGTTCGAACGCCGCGGCCCCGGCAGGTCCGCACGACCTCGGCGGCCGCACGGCGAACGATCTCGGGCGAGAACTTGGCCCGGGGTCCGAGGCCGACCAGGAGGAGTCGGCCCTTCCCGTCGGGGCGGTGGAAGACCGTGGTCTCCCCACGGAGGGCCCGCCGCTTCCCCTTGACCTCCTTGCGCGCCCAGGCCGCCTTCACGAGCCCCTTGGTCGCTTCGTCCTCCTTCTGGAGGGACCGGGGGAACGTGTCGTCCTTCTCCGGACGTTCGAAGACGCCGCTCGCCGCCAGGTCGGTCGCGACCGTCAGGCCGTCACGCCGGTCGACTAGGACCTTCATGGTCCCTCGGCCGGCCTAGAACGACGGTCGGATCTTCTGTCGGTCGATGCGGATTCCGGCGGGCGTGATGGCGAGCAGGTTCTTGGCAATCCCCGCGACATCGCCCCCCGTATCCTTCGCGATATTCTTCAAGTCTACACTCATCCGCTTCACGGCCATCTGGTCGTTCGCGATCGACGTGTAGTCAAGAAGGATGATGTCGCCCTGGTAGGCGAGCTTCGAAACCTGGTGGAGGTCCTCGAACCGGACGATCTCCGCCAGACGGACGGTCCCCTTCTGGCCGGCGAGCGCGCCGGCCTCGTCCTCGAAGCTCATCGCGCCGAGGTCGACGAACGTCCCTTCTTCCAGTGTATCGGACCCGTGGTGCCGCCGGAGAATCCCGCTTTTGCTCATGGAGGAGTGCCCCCGCTATCGGGAGCCTCGACTGAGAGTTCGCTTCTTAAGTCTATTGTTCCACGGCCTGCTCGCCGCCCCGTCCGGACGGCGGGCCCGGGGGAGGAGAGACCCGGCGGGGGAACCGCAGGCAGAAGGTCACTCGGTAGAGGTCCTGTCCGTTCTTCCGCCCGACGAGGCTGGACGACTCCTTGACGGACGCCCCGAACCGCTGCTTCGCAAGCTTCGCGACGGCGCGAGCGGCGAGGGTGTCCGTGAAGAAACAGTCCCACCCCTCGGGCCGCTCCTCCCGCCAGGAGACCGCCTTCCGCCAGTCAGGGCGCATCTCGCGCACGATCTTGGTCCATTCTTCCTCGAGGCGGGCGCGCAGCGCGGCCGCCTTCTCGTTCGGCCCGTCCAGGGCCCCGCGAAGCTGGATCGTGGCGGTGTAGTATCGCCCGCTCTTCCGACTGCATTCCGGGCACGTCCGGTGAACGACCCGGACCGAGAGGGGGACGTCGACGTCTCGCTCGATCCCGCGGTAGCGCACGCGCGCGTGGCCGACGAACTCATGCACCGTCGCCGTGACCGCCGTCTCATCCCACCGAACGCGGCGGACGCCGACCCCCTCCGCGACCTCGAGGAGGGGGTTCAGGTCCTCGGCCGTGAGGACCGGGCTCGCGCCCGCGCGCTCCCAGTGAGAGCCGACCTGTCGGGCGCCGCAGTGAGGACAGAGGACGACCTCGGCGCGCTGGGGGGCCGAGACGAGGACCGTCCGGTCGGCGGCGCACGGCGCGCAGAGGCCATCGACCAGCGGGCGGTCCGTCGCGCCGCAGACGACGCAGAACTCGCCCTCGGACATCGAACGCTCCCCGGCCGGAACGGAGGTAGGACCGCGCGACCTCGTAACGTTCTCGCCCCCCGGGCGGGGCGCTTCTACCCCGTGATCGCGAAGATCTCGGCGTGCGGGACCCCGCCGATCGAGCCGGTCCCTTCGGGCGTGACGAACCCGCCTTCGCGGGCGAGCCGGAGCACCCGCTCGCCGAGGAGGTTCGCGATCGTGGCCCGCTCCAGGGCCCAGAGTAGCTCCTCCCGGGTCACCCGCCGCTCCCCGTAGAACTGGCTCGTCACCTTGACGGTCCGGCCGTGCTCGCCCACGGGAAGGTCGCGCCCGAGGAGGTCGGCGTCGCACGCCGCGACCACGAACTCGGAGCGGACCCGGTGGACCCGCATCACGACGCCCTCCTCCGGAACCATCGGTCCTCCGGAGTCGCCGCAGAGGATAAAGAGGGGAGCCGGGAGCGCTCCCTTAGAAGCGGACGAGCTGGAACTGGTTCGGGCGGGGCTCGATGACCTCCCCCTGGTTGCGCATCGTCTGGAGGATCGAGTCCGCGTGCGCGGTCGAGATCCGCGCCTTCTCGGTCGCCTCGTGGTACTGCTCGACCGTGAACGTCCCGCCGGGCTGCTCCTGCAGCTCGCGCATGATCCGGACGGCGATGTCCATCCGCTCCCGCTGGCTGTGGCTGACCCCGGTCTGGGTGAGGTCGATGTCGAGCTTCCCCTCCTCGGTCATCGAGACCCGGCGGAGGAAGCTCTCCATCACGCGGATCGCCCGTTCGGCGTCCTCGAGGCCGACGTCCTTCGAGAGCCGCGCGCGGGCCGCGGCCTCGCTCAGTCGGACGAGGGCTTCGAGCTGCCGAGCCGTGATCGGGACCGGAGCGTTCGGCTCCTCTCCCTGGCGTCGGACGCGCACGTAGTAGTTCTCGATCGCCTCGAGCGCCTCTTCCGTGAGGACGGGACGGACGGTGCGACGGGCGTAGGCGATGTACTTCTTCAGGAACTCCGGAGGGAACGGGGCGTGAGTCCCGCCCTCCGGGCCACCGTAGAGTCCCGTGTGTTCCGCCTCCCGATGGGAGGCGAGGATCTTCCCGGCGAGCACCCGGTCGCGTTCCTGGTCGGGGACATCCCGGATCGAGAAGATCACGTCGAACCGGGAGAGCAGCGTCGGAGGGAGGTCGAGCTGTTCGGCGATGGTCCGGTCGTTCGTGAACCGTCCCCACTTCGGGTTGGCGGCGGCGAGGACCGGACACCGCGCGTTGAGCGTCGAGGTGATCCCGGCCTTCGCGATGCTCACCGTCTGCTGCTCGAGCGCCTCGTGCATCGCCGAGCGGTCCTCCGCGCTCATCTTGTCGAGCTCGTCGATGACCGCCATCCCGCCGTCCGCGAGGACCAGCATGCCGGCCTCGAGGACCCAGCGTCCGCCCGCGAAGTCGTCCTTGACCGCCGCGGCGGTGAGTCCGGCCGCGGTCGCGCCCTTCCCGGACGTGTAGATCCCGCGGGGCGCGACGTCCGCCACGTAGCGCAGGAGCTGGCTCTTCGCCGTCCCCGGGTCCCCGACGAGCAGGCAGTGGATGTCGCCCCGGACCCGGACGTTGTCGGCGTGGTGCTTTTCGACCCCGCCGAAGAGCTGGAGCGCGATCGCCTCCTTCTCCTCCTCCATCCCCTTGATGGTGGGAGCGAGGGAGAGGACGACCTTGTCGACGACCGTCGGGTCGCCGCGGAACTCCTCGATGAGCCGGAGGTCGACCGGCGTCATCTCGATCTCCTCGTACTCCCGGGTCTTCGACTCGAACGAGTTCCCGACCATCATGAGGTCGAACGTCGTGTTCCGCACGACCCCGCCGCGCGCCGCGCTCGCCCTCTGGAAGCTCTTCAGGACCCCGTTGAGGACGATCCGGTTCCCGGGGAGCATCCGTCCGGTCAGGTCCTCCGTGAGCAGGACCGAAAGCCCTTGGGGATGGGCCCCGTGGCGCAGCGTCTCGGGATGCTCCTGGATCTCGATGCGCTGCGCGTCGACGTAGGTCGACTCCTCCGCGACGAGGCGGAATCGCGTCCTCCCCTGCGTCTTTCCGCAGCCGCCCTGGGACTCCGGACACTCGAGCGGCTCGCGGAACACGAGGGACGTCTCGTCCTGCGCCTCGTGGAACTTGGTCCGGCACGCGACGCACTCGAAGACCGCGTCCCGGATCTGCGGCCGCACCTCGGTGACCCGTCGCACGATCCCGTCCAGCGCCAGGAGCCGGTTCAGGTCCGCTTCCCGGATCGCTCGGACGGCGCGGTGCGCGGTCGCAGGGAGCCCGACCACCCGCACTCGAAGCTCATCCGCCTCGGGTCCGGCGATCGGGAGGAGGTCGCGGAGCGCGCGCACGCCCGCGTCCAGAACGACCTCCGGACGCTCCAGCAGCAGGTCGGCGAGCGGAGTGTCGATGCTGTCGAGGACGGAGAACGGAACTTCGAGCGACCGTTCCTCGGGGAACCGGTCGTGGAGCTGGAGGACCCGCGGACGAAGCCCGGCCTCCTCGAGCACCGACGCCCACCGGCTCTGGAGCTCGGGAGGGGCGGGGAGGGTCCTCTTGACAGCGACCATGATGAGGGCATCCTTCGCTACGGTTCGAGGCGGTAGCGGTCGCGGGGGAAGAGGATTGCCTCCCGTATATTGGAGAGCCCTGCGACGACCTGCACCATCCGGTCGACCCCGAGCCCCCAGCCGCCGTGAGGGGGCATCCCGAACCGAAACGCCTCGAGATACCCCGCGAAGTTCTCGGGGTCCAGGCCCGCGGTCTCGATGTTCTGGCGCAGGCGGTCGACCCGGTGCTCCCGGGCGCCGCCGCTCGCGATCTCGAGCCCCTTGAAGTCGAGGTCGAAGTAGTAGGTGAGTCGCGGGTTCGCGTCCTGGCGCTGCGCGTAGAACGTTCCCGCCTTGATCGCGGTCGGAAAGTCGGTGATGAAGTAGAGCGGGGCCCCGTACTCGCGCTCGACGTGCTCCCCGATCGCCTTCTCGTCCTCCGTCCCGAGGTCGGTCTCGGAGCCCGGCCGCCCGAGCCACTCCATGCACTGCGCGAACGACACTCGGGGGAACGGCGTCGTCGGCTCGGGGATCCGGTCGGCGTACGCGTTCCCGCGGCGCTCGAGCTCGGGCCGCGCGAACCGGAAGGTGTCGACGACCACGCCCTCGAGAATCGCACGGACGTCCTCGACCGAGTCGATGAAGCCGACCTCGGCGTCGAGGCTCGAGAACTCGGTCACGTGCCGGACGGTGTCGGACGGTTCGGCGCGGAAGGCGGGGGCGATCTCGAAGACCCGCTCGAAGCCGGCCCCGATGAGCATCTGCTTGTAGAGCTGCGGGCTCTGCGCGAGGTACGCGCGGCCGTCGAAGTAGTCGACCGCGAACAACGTCGCTCCGCCTTCCGCCCCCTGGCGCAAGAGCTTCGGGGTGGCGACCTCGAGGAACCCTCGTCGTAGGAACGCGTCCCGGCACCCCGCGAGCATCACGGTCCGAAGCTCGAAGATCGCGCGGACGGCCGGCTTCCTGAGGTCGAGCACTCGGTGGTCGAGCCGGGTGTTGAGGTCGGCGCCCACCTTGTCGACCACGCCGAGCGGGAGCGGGACCTCCGCGCGGGCGACCACCTCGGCCGACGCGGGAATGAGCTCGACCCCCCGGTTCGCCTTCTCCGACCGCTTCACCGTGCCGACGACCATGACGACGGACTCGCGGGGGAGCTCGGCGAACAGCGCGAACAGCGCCGGGTCGGTCGACCCCTTCTTCAGGGTGACCTGCGTCGTTCCCGACCCGTCGCGGACGAGCGCGAACGCGACCCCACCGAGCGCTCGGTACTCCTCGAGATGCCCGGCGATGCGGACGGTCGTCCCGTCGAGCTCTTTGAGTTCACGCGAGAGTCGGCGCGGGGGCGACAGGGGACGCGACCTCCTTGCGGGCGAGTGCCGCCCGGACGAGGCCCACGTAGAGGGGGTGGGGCGTCTCGGGCCGCGAGAGGAACTCGGGATGGAACTGAACTCCGACGAAGTACGGATGCTTCGGCATCTCGAGGGATTCGACGCGGCCGTCGACGCTCATCCCCGAGACGACCAGCCCGTGCGATGCGAACCCCTCGAGGTACTTCGGGTTGATCTCGTAGCGGTGGCGGTGGCGCTCCCAGATCTCCTGCTTTCCGTAGAGCGTCGCGACCTTGGAGCCCGGCGTGAGGACCACCCGCTGCGCCCCGAGCCGCATCGTTCCGCCCATGTCGTGGAGCCCCTTCTGCTCCTCGAGGATGCAGACGACCGGGTCGGGGGTCGCCGCGTCGACCTCGGTGGTGTTCGCCTTCGGGAGGCCGAGCACGTTGCGGGCCGCCTCGACCGCGGCGAGCTGGAAACCGTAGCAGATCCCGAGGTACGGGATCCCGGTCGTCCGCGCGACCTCGATCGCGCGGATCTTCCCTTCGATCCCTCGGGCGCCGAAGCCGCCGGGGACGATGATCGCGTCCGACCGCTGGAGTCGTGCCTGGAGCGAGGGGTTCTTCGGGATATCCTCCGAGTCGTACCACTGGAGTCGGACCTCGGCTCCGAGGGCGCCCTGACAGTGGTGGAACGCCTCCGAGTGGGACAGGTACGCGTCTCGAAGCTCGGTGTACTTGCCGACGACGGCCACCTCGACCGACCCTTCGCACCGGCGGTAGGACGCGAGGAACTCCTTCCACGTCGTGTAGTCCGGGGTTCGCTCGGGGAGGCCGAGAAGGCGGGTCAGGATCGCGCCGACCCCCTGGGCCTCGAGGACGAGCGGAACCTCGTAGATCACCGGCTGGTCCGGCACCGAGATCACGGCGTCCGGAGAGACGTCGCAGAAGAGCGAGATCTTTGCCTTGATATCCGGAGAGAGCGGGAGCGGACCGCGAGCGATGATGATGTTGGGGCGGATCCCGATCGCCCGGAGCTCCCGAACGGAATGCTGCGTCGGCTTCGTCTTCGGCTCGCCGACGGGACCGACCACCGGCACGAGGGTCGTATGGACGAACGCCATGTGCCCCTCCCCGAGCTCGTAGGAGAGCTCGCGAAGCGCCTCGAGGAACGGCATCGACTCGATGTCGCCGACCGTCCCTCCGACTTCGACCAGGACGACCTCGGCTCCGGCCGCCTGGGCGACCTCTCGGATCGTTCGCTTGATCTCCCCCGTGACGTGCGGGATGATCTGGACGGTGTTGCCGAGATAGTCGCCGCGCCGCTCCTTCTCGATGACGGCACGGTAGATCTTCCCCGTCGTCAGATTGTGGGACCCGCCCAGGTTCTGTCCCAGGAATCGCTCGTAGTTCCCGAGGTCGAGGTCCACCTCGGTCCCGTCGTCCAGCACGAAGACCTCGCCGTGTTGGTACGGGTTCATCGTGCCCGCGTCGACGTTGAGATACGGGTCGATCTTGACGATCGTGACCGGGATCCCCCGGGCCTTCAGAAGGCGGGCGAGCGACGAGGTCGTGATCCCCTTCCCGAGGCCGGAAATCACTCCGCCGCTCACGACGATTACCTTCACAGAACCTCCGACCCGCTGGGGTAGCGGGCGCTTCGCATAAAGTCTGTGGAAAGAGTTCGAACGCCGGCGGTTGCCGAACCTTCGCGCGCGGGGCTCGGGCCGGTCAGAACGGCACCCGTCGGCCCGAAGAGTCCCGATGAAAGGCGCCGAAGTCGGAGGTCGCCGTGAGCCGGTCCGCGGGGAAGACCGGGCCATCGATGCAGACGTGGTAGGGCCCGAGAGCGCAGGCGTCGCACATCCCGAGCGCGCACTTCATGTGGCGCTCCATCGAGCAGAAGACGGGGACCGTCCGGGCGGACNGCGGCGGCCACGACCTTGCGCATCATCACTTCGGGTCCGCACGTCCAGACGACATCGAACCGTTCGGTGGCGAGGAGCTGCTCCGCGACGAGCGTGACGAACCCTTTCCTCCCCTCGGACCCGTCGTCCGTTGCGACCTCGACCCGCGCCCCCATCGACTCGAACCGTCTCCGGAACAGAAGCTCGGGGGCCCGGGTCGCGCCCAGCGCCACGGTCACGCTCGACCCCCGGGCGCGCGCCCGCTCCGCCGCGGGAGCGAGCACGGCGGCGCCGGAGCCACCGCTCACGACCAGGATTCTCGCGGGGGACAGGTCGAAGTGGTTCCCGTACGGTCCCCGGACGCCCACCCGGTCCCCCACCTGGGCCGATTGGGCTCGCTGGCTGGTCGAGCCCATCGCCTTGATCGTCACTCCCTTCGATGGTCCGTCCGTGTAGGAGAGGGACATCGGGATCTCGTCGTCCCCCGGGAACCAGACCATGACGAACTGACCCGGCTCGGCCGGCGCATCGTACGGGAAGCGAAGTGTGACGGTGCTGGGGGTCTCGACCCGCCGTTCCGAGACCGCAACGACGCGTCGCACGATGCTCTCGTAGCGAGACGGCGATATAGAGGCTCGGGCGACCGAGCGACCGCCCGATTACCCTAGACCGCGCGAGGTGGTGGGGTGCGCCACTCCGACCGCATCCTCAACGCGGGCGAACCCGAGCTCGTCGAGAAGGCGGGAGAGCCCCTCCCGCAACCGGCCGAACACCCCGATCCCATCGAACGTCACCTGAGTTCCGACTTCGACCGCGCGGGCGCCGGCCATGATGTACTCGAGCGCGTCTTCGGGAGTCGCGACCCCACCGACTCCGACCACGGGGATCGAGACCTTCTCGAAGATCTGCCAGACGCAGGCGAGCCCGACCGGTTTGATCGCGGGACCGCTCAGTCCCCCCAGGCCGTGCGCGAGGACCGGCCGACGGAGTCGGACATCGATCGCGATCGCCCGGAGGGTGTTGATGGCGCTCACCGCGGCCGCGCCGCCCCGTTCCGCCGCGAGGGCGAGCGCGGCGGGGTCCCGAGTGTTCGGCGTGATCTTGGCGATGACGGGAGTCGAGACGACTTCAGTGACGGCCCGCACGACCCGCTCCACCTCCTCGGGCGTCCCCCCGATCTCGGTTCCGTAGCCCTCGGCATGAGGGCAGCTCAGGTTGAGCTCGATCGCTACGACGCCGGTCGCGGCCATCCGCTCCGCCAGAGCCGCGAACTCCTTCGCGCTGCCGCCGAAGATCGAGCCGATCACGGTGGCGCCGGCGCGACGGGCGACCTCGATCTCCCGAGGATACTCGTCGATGCCCGGGTTCGGGAGTCCCATCGCATTGAGGAGACCCCAGCGCTCGTAGGTCTCGATCGTCGGGTTGGGGTACCCGGGTCTTGGGACGGAGCCGATCGATTTCGTGATCACTCCGCCGGCGCCGGCGTTCCACGCGCCCGCCAGCGACTCGCCGCTTTCGCCCCAGATTCCGGACGCGAGAAGGAACGGGTTTCGAAGGTTCACGCCGGCGCAGTCGACCGTGAGCTCCGCCACGCCGAGTGGGACGGGTGGTGCCCTTAAATCGCCTCGCCCGGATGCTCCCGAGCCTATGCACCTCGAACGGCTCACGGACGCCGCACGCGAGGCACTCGAGAAGGCGTTCCAACGAGCGGCGGAGCTCCGCCACCCGGCGGTCGAGCCCGAACACCTCCTGCTCGCCCTCCTCGAATCTCCCGAAGGGACCGCGGCGACCATCCTCTCGGACCTCAAGGTACCGGTCGACCGCGTGCGAGAACAGGTGACCGAGCGACTCAAGGGGATGCCGACCGCGGACCGGGTCTCTCCCTCGGACCAGTACCTTTCTCGCGACCTCTCGAAGGCGATCGATGCGGCCGAAGCCGAGGCCGAGAAACGAAAGGACCGCTACACGACCGCCGACGAGCTCCTGCTGGGCCTCCTCTCGGTGCCGTCCCCCGCCCGCGAGATCCTCGAGAAGTCCGGCGTTCGACGCGCGGCCGTCGAAGCGGCTCTCAACCAGGTCCGTGGGTCCGACCATCCGGTCGAGAGCCGAACGGAGGAGTCCCAGTACCGGGCCCTCGAGAAGTACGGCAAGGACCTGACCGCGCTCGCTCGGGAGCGGAAGCTCGACCCGGTCATTGGCCGGGACGACGAGATCCGCCGGGTGATCCAGATCCTCTCGCGGCGGACGAAGAACAACCCGGTCCTGATCGGGGACCCCGGCGTGGGGAAGACCGCCGTGGTCGAGGGGCTCGCCCAGCGGATCGCGACCAAGGACGTCCCGGACTCGCTGCGGGACCGGAGGCTCGTCGCTCTCGACCTCGGGGGCCTGCTCGCGGGGGCGAAGTTCCGCGGGGAGTTCGAGGAGCGGATCAAGGCCGTCCTGAAGGAGGTCGAGCGGTCGGAGGGGGAGGTCATCCTCTTCATCGACGAGCTCCACACCCTCGTCCACGCCGGCGCCACCGAGGGGGGCGCCCTGGATGCGTCCAACCTCCTCAAGCCCGCGCTCGCTCGCGGAACGCTCCACTGCATCGGAGCGACGACGACCCAGGAGTACCGACGCTACATCGAGAAGGACGCCGCGCTCGAGCGACGGTTCCAGCCCGTCCCGATCTCCGAGCCCTCGGTGGAGGACACGATCTCGATCCTTCGGGGTCTCCGGGAGCGCTACGAGCTCCATCACGGGGTCCGGATTCACGATTCCGCGCTCGTGGCCGCGGCCACGCTCTCGGCCCGGTACATCACCGACCGTCACCTTCCCGACAAGGCGATTGATGCCATCGATGAGGCTGCGTCCATGGTCCGTCTCGCCCTCGACTCGCGGCCGAGCGAGCTCGACCAGCTGTCGCGCCGGATCCGCCAGCTCGAGATCGAGCGAACCGCGCTCGCGCGGGAGAAGGATACCGCGAGCCGGGACCGACTGAAGGACCTCGACAAGGAGCTCGCGAACCTCAAGGAGAAGGAAAAGAACCTTCTCGCGCGCTGGCACAAGGAACGGGAGCACGTCGAGAAACTCCGCGCCCTCCGCGCGAAGCTCGACGACGCCAAGGCCGAGGAGGACAAGGCCGAACGCGCCGGGGACCTCGAGGCAGCCGCCCGATTGCGGTACGGAACGGTCCCGGACCTCCAGAAGCAGGTCGACGCGCTCACGAAGGAGACCGAGGGCCCGACCTCCGCGGGTTCGATGCTGCGCGAGGAGGTTACCGAGGACGACGTCGCGCTCGTGGTCTCCAAGTGGAGCGGCGTCCCGGTGACGCGCCTCCTCCAGGGAGAGATGAAGCGGCTCCTGACCATGGAGGATGCGCTCCGTCAGCGCGTCGTCGGTCAAGACGAGGCGATTGCGGCCGTCTCGAAGGCGGTCCGCCGCGCCCGCTCGGGCCTCGGGGACCCGAACCGGCCGATGGGAGCGTTCCTCTTCATCGGACCCACCGGGGTCGGAAAGACGGAGCTCGCGAAGGCGCTCGCGGAGTTCCTCTTCCACTCCGAGAAAGCGCTCGTGCGGATCGACATGAGCGAGTACATGGAGAAGCACACGGTGGCGCGCCTCATCGGAGCTCCTCCGGGGTACGTCGGCTACGAAGAGGGGGGCCAACTCACCGAGGCGGTCCGGACCCGGCCGTACACCGTCATCCTCTTCGACGAGGTCGAGAAGGCGCATCCGGACGTCGTGAACGTCCTCCTCCAGCTGATGGACGACGGGCGGCTCACGGACGGGCAGGGCCGGACCGTCGACTTCCGCAACACGCTCGTCATCCTGACGAGCAACCTCGGGTCCGACCTGATCGCCGGAGCGCACACCGACGAGGACCGGCGTAAGCTGCTCGAACCGGCCCTCCGGGTCCAGTTCCGCCCCGAGTTCCTGAACCGGCTCGACGACATCGTGATCTTCCACGCGCTCACGGAGCCCGAGATCGAGAAGATCGTCGACCTTCAGCTCGCCCAGGTCTCGGCGCGGCTCCAGGACCGGCGGATCCGGATCGTGACGACGCCCGAGGCTCGGACCTTCCTCGCGAAGGCGGGGTTCGACCCGACGTTCGGCGCCCGGCCGTTGAAGCGGACCATCCAACGGCAGGTCGTCGACCCTCTCACGACGAAGCTCCTCGGCGGGCACATCCGGGACGGCAGCGAGGTCGTTCTCGAGGTGAAGGCGGACGCCATCGAGCTCAAGGTCACGCCCCCGAAGGGAACCGGGAGGTCGTCCTCGTGACGACCGGCGTGACCGTCGCCGTGGTCGGGGCCCCGAACATCGCGAAGGAGCTCGGGAAGCGGGGGACCGAGTCGGACATCACGCTCTACAACACCGTCACCGAGGGCCACGCGACCACGCTGGTCGAGCCGACCCAGTTCCCCGAGAAGTTCGCCCCCCTCCTCACCGCCCTTGCGATGGCCGACCACTGCCTCCTCGTCGTCGCCGAGCTCTCGCGACCGGTCGCCGAGACGATCGCGACCGTCGAGATGTCCGGAGCCCCCACGACGGTCGTTCTCGGTCCCGCGGTCGGGGAGCCCGAGCTCGCCCGCGCCCTCAAAGGAGGTCGCCTCGAGAGCGCGCCTCGGGTTCCCCTGGACCTCCCGAAGCTCCGGGAGCTCGTCGAAAGCTGGAAGGCCCCCCGAGTGGAGGGACCCGTCCGCGTGCCGATCGACCATTCGTTCCCCGTCAAAGGGGTCGGGACGGTGGCGCTCGGCGTCGTCCGGGTGGGCACGCTCCACGCCCACGACCGGCTCCGGCTCTGGCCGACCCCGAAGGTCCTCGACATCCGTTCGATCCAGGTGCACGACATCGACCGCAAGGAGGCCGAGTGCGGCGAGCGCGTCGGCGTGGCCCTCAAGGGAGTCGACGCGGACGAGCTCTCCCGAGGCCAGGTCCTCGCGCCCGAGGGCGCGCTCGCCGAGGGAGCCGAGCTAAGGGGTTCGCGGTTCGTTCGATGTCGGTACTACCGGGGGGATGCGGGGGCGGGAGCGGCCGTGCACGTCTCGCATGGCCTCCAGGTGGTTCCGGCCGAGATCGGGGAGGTCGGACCGTCCGGGGCTCGGGTGACCGCGGACCGGCCGCTCGTCCGAATGGTGGGCTCGTCCGCGTACCTCATCGACCTCTCGGTCCCCGCGGGACCCCGGCTGATCGGCTCGTTCGCGGTCGAGGGGTGAGGTTCGCCGGGGTCCGCCCTAGGCGAACATCGTGACGGACTCCTTGCGGAGCTCTTCCTCGCCGACGACCTTCTCGATCGCACGGTCGAAGTCCGCCGTCGTCACGCTGTCGCGCTCCTCGCGGATCGCCCACATGCCGGCCTCCGTGCAGATCGCACGGATGTCGGCCCCCGTCGCGCCTTCGCAGCGGTTGGCGAGCGCCTCGAAGTCGATCGGCTCGTGGAGCGCCATGCCGCGAGTGTGGATCTTGAAGATCTCCGCTCGTCCCCCGAACGACGGCACCGGAACCTCGATGATCCGGTCGAATCGCCCGGGCCGCAGAAGCGCGTCGTCCAGGATGTCGGGGCGGTTCGTCGCCGCGATGATCTTGACGTTCGAGAGCGGCTCGAACCCGTCCATCTCCGCGAGGAGCTGCATCAGCGTGCGCTGGACCTCGCGGTCGCCGCTCGTGGCGACCTCGAGCCGCTTCGCGCCGATCGAGTCGACCTCGTCGATGAAGATGATCGTGGGGGCCTTCTCGCGGGCCAGCTGGAACAGCTCGCGAACGAGCCGGGCGCCCTCGCCGATGTACTTCTGGACGAGCTCGCTCCCGACGAGGCGTACGAACGTCGCGTTCGTGTGGTGCGCGACCGCCTTCGCGATGAGCGTCTTACCGGTCCCGGGCGAGCCGATGAGGAGGACCCCCTTCGGTGGGTCGACGCCGACCTTCTTGTAGAGCTCGGAGCGGAGGAGCGGGAACTCGACCGCCTCGCGGATCTCGCGGATCTGGTCCGAGAGACCGCCGATGTCGGTGTAGGAGACGGACGGCTTATCCACGATCTCGCTCGCCGTCACGAGAGGGTCGAGCGAGGCCGGCAAGATCCCCATCACCGCGAGCGTCTGCTTGTTGAGCGCGACGCGGCTCCCGACGGTGATCTTGCCGTGCTCGACGGTCTCGGCGGAGTTCACCACGAAGTCGGGGCCGGTAGACGATTTCACGATGACCCGACCGTCCGTCAGGACGTCGCGAACGCTCCCGACGATCAGCGGCGGGTAGCGAAGGCGGTCGAGCTCGGTCTTGAGACGCTTGACCTCCCGCTGGAGCCGGAGGATCTCGGCCTCCATGTAGTGCCGCTCGCTCTCGACGCGCTTGATCGCCTCGGCGAGCTGCGTGTTCCGCAGCTCGAGGAAGTTGAGTCGGTCGAACGCATCGTGCTCAGAGGGCGGCGCATCGGGTTCGCTCATGGTTGTTCGTACGGTCCCGCCACGGCGGCGGTACCAATCATAAAGCGGGTCCGTTTATAAGTACGTGCGAACAGAACCGTCGGGCGCAGGGAATGTTGATGCGCAGTCCTCGTTCGGCCCGGGCGTTCGCTCCCGGACACGTGACGGGCCTCTTCCGACCCGACGTCCGAAGCCGGGACCCTCGCGGGCGCGGCTCGGTCGGCGCCGGGCTCGTCCTCGACCTCGGTGCCTGGGCCGAGGCACGATTCACCCCCGGCCCGCGCCCCCGCGTTCGTCTCGCGGGCCGCTGGCCGATCTCGCTCGACGTCGCGCGACGTCTCGCCCCCGACGAGCCCGGGACCCTCGAGGTCCGCCTCACGCATGAACTCCCCGTGGGGCAAGGTTTCGGGATGAGCGCCGCCGGCGCGCTCGCGACCGCGCTCTCCGTCGCCGCGCTTTCCGGGCGCCCTCGGGCCCAGGCGGTCCAGGTCGCGCATCTCGCCGACCTGTTCGGGGGCGGAGGCCTGGGGGGAGTCGCAGCGATCCTGGGCGGAGGGCTCGAGGTCCGCTCCCGGCCGGGGATCCCACCGTTCGGCCGAGTTCACCACCTCCCGATCCGAAGCCCGATCCTTGTGGGGATCGTCGGGCGACCCATCCCCTCGCCGGCCGTCCTTCGCGACGCAAGAGCGATCGCGCGTATCGTCGCCGCCGCCCGAGGGTGGAGGGAGCTAGCGGACCATCCTTCCCTCGACCGGTTCTTCCGTCTTAGTGAGCGGTTCACCGACCGGGCCGGCCTTGCGCCGCCGTCCGTACGGCGGGTCGTGCTCGCGCTGCGGGCGCGCGGTTCGCGGGCGGCGCAAGCGATGTTCGGCCAGAGCTTCTTCGCCCGACCGCCGGACGACCGGGCCCGAGCACGATGCCTCGACTGGCTCGAAGGCCACGGGATTCCGGCGGTCGAGCTCCGCCCGGCGGCCCGCGGCGCCCGGGTCGACCGTCACGAGCGCCCCTAGGTCGAGTCCGGTGGTCCGCCGCGGCGTGAGCTGTCCGCAATCCTTTTAGTGGGTACCCTGTCTCGGCGGCTCCCATGACGCGCAAGCCCGCCCGCATGTACCGCAAGGTCGAGGGGCAGGTCTACACCCGCCAGGAGTACATGGGCGGGATTCCCGCGTGCCGGATCACCCAGTTCGACACCGGGAACCTGCGCGCGGAGTTCCCGGTGAGCCTGACGCTCGGCGCTGAGGAGGCCGCGCAGGTCCGGGACATCGCCCTCGAGGCGGCCCGCGTCAGTGCCGTGCGAGTCCTGGAGAAGTCCGCGCCGAACGAGTTCCACCTCAAGGTCCGCTGCTTCCCTCACCAGATCCTCCGGGAGCACAAGATGGCGATGGGAGCCGGCGCCGACCGTATCTCGGACGGGATGCGCGCGGCCTTCGGAAAACCCGTCGGGCACGCGGTGAGGGCCGCGATCGGGACCGACCTACTCACGGTCTACACGACCGAGGCGCACGTCGACGCGGCGAAGGAAGCGCTCCGGAAGGCGTCGCACAAGCTGCCGATCCCGACCCGGCTCACCGTGAGCCAGAAGGCGTCGTAGGGCCCCGGCTCCGCTCGACGAGCACCGGACACGGTGCGTGCGTCACGAGCGCGGAGGAGATACTGCCGATCAGGAGACGCTTCCCGGCGGAGAGACCGCGGGAGCCGACCACGACCAGGTCGCACGGATTTCGTTCGAGGAACCCGAGGATCTCGTCGACCACGACCCCCTCGAGGCAGACTCCCGTCACCGCCGTCAACCCCGCGTCCTGCGCCTTCTTCACCGCGGCGTCCACCAGGCCCTGATAGAGGGTCGTGTCACTCTCCGGGATCGGCGCCGCGACGTAGGGAGCGGCGGGAGGAAAGTAGACCGGCACGAGCGGTGCGACCGTGAGGATCGTCAGTTCGGATTGGTACTGGCCGGCGAGGTCGATCGCGGCGGCGAGCGCTTCGTCAGAGTTCGACGACCCGTCAATGGCCACAACGACATAGCGATAGCGCGAGGAGGGCATCGGCCACCGCCACGGGCGGAAGGATACTTGGGCCTTCTGCTCGCGGCGGGCTCTCTGGTCGGTTTTCCCGCCGCGGGCGCGAACGTAACCGTTTTTATGGGAGGTCCCACTCCCGCCGCCCGTAGGGTGAATCGAGTGCCCCCGGTCTGCAGCAACTGCGGCGCGTCCGACTTCGTCTGGGCCAACGACCTCAAGACGGGAGGGTTGGGGGGAGGGTCGCTCTCTCTCCGCGCTCGAGGGGAGCTCTCTCTCGGTACGCGGATCTGCCGCGCGTGCGGGCACGCGGACTTGTTCCTGAAGGACCCCTCCATTCTCCGGATGCCGCACACCTGGAAGCCGGGAGAGTTCACTCCGATCACGCCCCGGCCCGCGACTCCCGCGATGCACCATGGGGGGCATACGGGCGGTGCCCCGGCGCCGGCGCCATCGCCGGTGCATCCCCCGGCGGCTGCGCCATCCTCTCCAATAGCGCCGGCCGCATCGTCCCCTTCCCCCGTCGCGGCGACCCCACCTCCCCCGGCAGCTTCAGCTTCCTCCGCGCCCCCGGCAGCACCCGCTCCCCCGCCTCCCTCGGCACCAGGGCCGTCCCCCGCTCCAGCGGCGGCCGCTCCCCCGCCGCCTCCGGCGCCCGAGGAACCTCCGAAGACCGAAACGTCTGCGACCCCACCCCCGCCGCCTCCGGCCGAAACGCCGGTCGCGCCCGCCGAGACCACGAGGCGGCCCCCGCGAAAGCGCGGCGGAAAGGCGAAGGAACCACCGGCACCCCCCACGTAAGGCGCTCCGGGCCCCGCGGCGCCTCTCGGGTCACCGGTGGCGCTGAGGGGCCGTCACACCGCGCTCGTTCGTCGAGAGAAACAGCGGGGCATGGAACCCCTCTTTGGTTCAACTCCATTTCGATTGACCCGGCCGTCGGGTCTCTTCTCCGACCTCGTGCGCGGTCCCGGAGACAGGGGCTCGTCTCTGGTATCGATGCGCCGTCCCAAGGTCTAATCCAGCCGGGCGGGATTTCGACGCACGACCATGACGCGGCGGCTTGCCGCCATCCTGGTCACGGCCGAGGTCGGCTTCACCGAGTCGGCGCCGGCGGACGAAGCCGCGACGCGTTCCCGATTGCGGGAACTGGAAGGAAATGTTCACCCGCTGCGGCTCGATGGGATGCGTCCCCCGACGGGAGTGATGTCGGACAGGATCCTTGGTCCCGGTTAGGAGTGAGTTCGTCGGGCAGCAGGCGAGATGGGACTGCCCGTGTCGCGTCTAGTCCGTCGTGATCCCACCCATCATCCAGTACGTTCCGGCCGCGGGGGGCATCCGAACGGTCAAGGTGATCGTCACGGAACCGCCGGGGCCGATCACGATTGGGAGCGAGGGAGAGACGGACGAGAGCGAGAACGGCAATGCCACGGTGACCGATGTGATGTTGTGGGAGCGATAATCCATGCTCGTCAGGTACACTGTGTCGGTGAAACTGCCGCCCACGAACTCGGTGAAGCTGCCGCTCGGGTTCCATGCGATGCTTTGGTCCCAGCTGGGATAATGTCCTCCGTAGTCAATCCCCCAGCCCTGGCCGGCAAACGTGACCGAGCATGCCGCGTTCGTCCCCAGGGCTACGTTCGCGGCCACGACAACGAGGACCGTGGCGACGATCCCCCCGAGCGCCACGCGAACGATCCTCCTCGGTGGCGGTCGAGATGGGCCGCCCTCGTGAGGAGGGGATGGAGACAGTGCGGGCGAGGAGGGCGCTGGGACCGGGGGCAGCTCGACGGGGGCGGCGGCCGGGACCGACTCCACGGAATGGCGGCCCTGCCGAGCCAAGAGGACCACCCCTGCCAGGGAGGCGATCGCGGCCGCATTCGAGAGATACCAGCCTGTGGACGGTCCCCAGGAGTAGCTGTAGGCCCCCGTCATGCTGTTGCGCATGCCGGAGCCCCAGAAGGAACTCCACGGCCCACCGAAGCCGAACTGGATGGTGAGGGCAAAGAGTTCGGTTGCGACGATTCCGAGGACTAGGGCGGTCACCGCCAGCCCGAGCATCCGAGGAGCCTGTTCGGAGTTCCACCGGAAGCGCAGACCGAGCGCTCCGACTATGACCCCCAGAGCACCCGCGGCGTTCACGAGCATAAGTGTGACCGCGGCGAGCTCTCCCGTACTTGTCAGAGAGGCGTCCGAGTAGGAGGTGGCACTGGAGCACGATCCTCCAGTGCAGGAATACCGAACGGTCCCGTCCGACCACGGAAGGCCGAGATAGAAACTGCTCGTGTCGGAAAACCCCCCACTGCCCGTCGGAATCCCGGTCGAGTACCACGGCAGGAACAGAGCCGCCGCCAGGAGCAGCCCCCCGATCAGGACGAAGACCACACCGAGGAGCGTCCGATCGCTCTTCCGAGCCACTCTCCCTCGCCTCTGCCAATATCGCACGCTCGCCTATACAGGGTCGCCGAGCTCCCTGACCGAGACCGTCTCGGTCGGAACGATGGGTCCGAACCTTTCACATGCCGTCGGGAAAGACGGAGAACGGCGGATCACGCGCCGGGAGACGATCGGCCTCACACGAAATGCCGGTCACCCATCAGGACACATGGCGGATAGCGGGGCATGGATTTGAACCATGGATCTACGGGTTATGAGCCCGTCGGGATTTCAGGACGGCCGGCGCGGCCGGACGTTTTCCTGACTACCCTACCCCGCTACGTCCCGACCGAGGGGGACTCGGTATTTAGGCGCTCGGTGCCGAGGGCGCGGTGACCGCCGACTTCGGGGGCGCCGCGAGGAGCGACTCGCGTTCGAGCGCGAGCAGCTTCTCCCAGTGCTCGTGCACCTGCTCCTGCGCGGTCGCGATGTTCTGGGGAGTCAGGTGCCGGAAGCGACCCTGGGCCCGGATGTACTCCTCGACCGGCTTCAACGTGCCCGCCTTGCGGGTGATGTGGAGACGACCGTCCTCGACCTCGTAGAGAGGGAACACGCCGGTGTCGGTCGCGAGCCGGCCGATCGCGATCGTCTTCTGGGAGTCGAACCGCCAGCCGGGCGAGCACGGAGCGAAGATGTGGAAGAACCTCGGGCCGACCATCCCCTTCGCCTTCTCGACCTTCCGCTCGAAATCCTCGGGGAAGCTCGGGTTGAGCGTCGCGGCGTACGTCGGATGGTGGGCGAGAACGATCGCCATCATGTCCTTCTTGGGCTCGACCTTCCCGCGTTCGTGGCCCTCGACCGGCGTGGTCGTCGTCCACGCTCCCTCGGGCGTTTCGCCGCTCCGCTGCACGCCGGTGTTCATGTACGCCTCGTTGTCGTACATGACGTAGATCGCGTTCGTCCGACGCTCGAGCATCCCGCTCAGCGCCTGGATCCCGATGTCCGCGGTCCCGCCGTCCCCGGCGAAGCCGACCACGGTGACGTCCTTCTGGCCCATCGCGTCGAGCGCGGCGCGGATCCCTGAGATCGAGGCGCCGGTCGCCTCGATCGGGTTGTCCATCATCGAGACACCGAGGGCGGTCGTGGGGTACGGCGTCGCGATGACCGTCCAGCAGCACGCGGGCACCGAGACGACCGTCCGCGGTCCGAGCCCCTTCAGAAGGAGCCGCATCGCGAGGGCCGCCCCGCAGCCCGGGCACGCGGAGTGACCCGAGTACATCAGTTCCTGCGCGGGGAGCGTGAGCTTAGCCATCGACCGCCACCTCCTCTTCGATGTCGGCCCAATGGACCTCGGGTGCCTTCGCCGAGAGGAGCGTCTCGTACATGTGGCGGACCACGTGCGGCGTGACGTCCCGTCCCCCGATGCCGGCGTAGAAGCCGGTGATGGACGGGCGGTGGTTCGTGGGGTAGACCGCGGCCGACACCTCGGTCGCGGCGGCCCCCATCGGGCCGAAGGTGTACGACCGGTCGGCGATCCCGAGCCGGTCGACCGTCCCGGCGAGCGAGCGGATCTCGTCGTTCGGGAAGGGGCGGAACATCCGGAGCTTCGCGAGGCCGACCTTCTTGCCCGCCGAACGCATCTCGTCCACGACGGTTCGCGCGGTCGTGGTGGAGGTCCCCATCGTGATGAGCACGGCGTCCGCGTCGTCGACGCGGTAGGTCGGCACCGGCCCTCCGTGGTGGCGACCCGTCGCGAGCCGGTACTCCTCCTCGACCATCGCGAACGTCGCGGGAACCCGCTCCATCGCCTGCGCGACCTCCCAGCGGAAGTCGACGTACCGGTCGGGCCCGGTGAACGACCCGAGCCGGCTCGCCGTCCCCGGGACGAGGACCGCGTGCGGTTCCCGGGGCGGAAGGAACTCGTCGACGACCTTCTGGTCGGGCACCTCCACCGGCTCGAGGGTATGGGAGAGGTAGAAGGCGTCCTCCATCACCATCACCGGGAGCCGGATGTGGGGATGTTCGGCGAGACGGAACGCCATCAGGACGGTGTCCATGACCTCCTGGTTGCTCTCGGCGTAGAACTGGATCCAGCCGGTGTCGCGCTGGCTCATCGAGTCGGTGTGGTCGGCGCCGATGTTCCACGGCGGCCCGACGGCGCGGTTGATCACGCCCATGACGATCGGGTCGCGCGCTCCCGACGCCCAGTGCACGAGCTCGTGCATGAGGAGGAGGCCGTGGCTCGAGGTCGCGGTGTACGCCCGCGCGCCCATCCCGGAGGCGCTGACGACGACCTGGAGTGCGCTGTGCTCCGACTCGACCTGGACGTACTCGGCCTTGAGCTGGCCCGTCGCGACGAAGTCCGCCATCTTTTCGACAATCGACGTCTGCGGCGTGATCGGGTAGGCCGAAACGACCTGTACACGAGCGAGGCGGGCCGCATGCGCCTGCGCCGAATTCCCCGAGAGCACCATCGTCGGCATCGTCGCCTCCTTCACTCCTCCGCGACCATTTCGATCGTCTTCGGCGGGCATTCCTCGGCGCAGATCCCACACCCCTTGCAGTAGTCCATGCGAATGACCGGGAAACCCTTCTCGTCGAACCCGATCGCGTCGTCCGGGCAGAACTTCCAACAGAAGTTGCACTTCGTGCAGTGTTCGAGGTGGATCCTCGGCGTCAGGGTGCGCCACGACGAGGTGTGGAGGACCGTGGTCGGCATCGACGCGACCGGCCCTTCCGGGAGCGGCGGGAGCGGCTGAGGGACCCGAGGCTTGGGAGGTACCGGCGGCGAAGTGGCATCGATCATTCGGACCGCGCCGTACCCTTCGACGGCCGCGTCCCGGTTCTGCCGCGGCTTCGCCGGAGCGTACTTCTCGATCGCGGTCGCGACCGAGTCGAGCGAGACGACCCCGCTCGCGTGGGCGAGCGCGCCGAGGATGACCGTGTTGACGACCGGCATGGTCGCCGAGCCGAGGCCGTGGGCGAGAGCGATCCGGGACGCATCGACCGTGGCGCGGCGGGCGCCCGGAGGCGCGTCGATCTCGGTCGGCGGGCGCCGGGAGTTCACGAGAACGAGACCGCCCGGCCGCAGGCCGTCCGCCACCGGTGTCGACCGCAGGAGCCCCGGGTCGAGCACGACGACGATGTCGGGGTGCGTGATCGAGGTCCGTACGCTCATCGGCCGGTCGTCGATGCGCGCGTACGCCGTCACCGGGGCCCCCCGGCGTTCGACGCCGAAGAACGGGAAACTCTGGGGGACTTTGCCGTCCAGAAACGCCGCTTGAGCGAGCATCTCGGAGGCGAGGACCGCGCCCTGTCCCCCTCGACCGTGGAACCGGATTTCAATCATGTTCGGCCGCATCCGTACCACCCCGTATTGAGTTGATGAAGGGCAGGTGGGGCCGGGTTGACGCTCAGTTAATTTCGCTCCCGGTTCTCGGATTTTCCATGGTCGGGATCCGCCCGCTGAAGAAGATCTGGGTCGATGGCCGTCTCGTCGATTGGGACGACGCCCGGGTCCACGTGCTGACCCACGGACTCCACTATGGGTACGCCGTTTTCGAGGGGATTCGGTGCCATGAGACGCCGAAAGGTCCCGCCATCTTCCGCCTTCCGGAGCACACCGACCGATTCCTCAACAGCGCGAAAGTGTACCGGATGAAGCTCCCGTTCGACCGGGAGGAGATCAACCAGGCGTGCATCGACGTGGTGCGGGCGAACGGCGTTCCGACGACGTACCTCCGGCCCATCGCCTTCTCGGGGTACGGCGAGATGGGCCTCGACCCGACGAAAAGCCCGGTCCAGGTCGCGGTCGTGAACTTCGAGTGGGGGGCCTACCTCGGCGATGCCGGCGCCGAGAAAGGGATCCGGGCCACGGTCTCGAGCTGGATGCGGATCGACTCTCGGTCGCTTCCTCCCCAGGCGAAGTGCGCCGCCAACTACGCGAACTCCGCGCTCGCGAAGATGGAGGCTATCTCGGCCGGGTACGATGAGGCAATCCTCCTGAACTCCACCGGGGTCGTCGCCGAAGGCCCGGGGGAGAACATCTTCCGCGTGATCAAGGACGTCGTGAGCACGCCTCCCGCGAGCTCCGGGATCCTACGCGGGATCACCCGGGACAGCGTGATTCGGTTCCTCAAGGACGAGCACTTGACGTTCCAGCGGACCGACTTCACCCGGGAGGAACTGTTCACGTCGGACGAACTGTTCTACACAGGGACCGCCGCGGGGGTCATGCCGATCCGCGAGGTCGACGGCCGCCCGATCGGCACCGGGAACTATCCGATCACGAAGCGGCTCCGGCAGCGCTACGAAGGGGCGATCCACGGACGGCTGCCCGAGTACGAGTCCTGGCTCACCTACGTTCGCTGAGGGATGGATTCGCGCCGCGGAGGTCCTGGACCGCTAGGCGCGGTCCACGTCCGGCGAGATCCTCCGGCTGGCGTGGCGCAACAGGAGCACGGCGGGCACTGCGGGTGCGACGAGAAGGAGCCAGATGAGTACCGGATTCGCGGTCAGGGATAGGACGACCCCTCCGACGAGGACGGAAAGGACGAACCCGATCCCGGCCATCATCGAGAAGGCGCCGTTGTACGCCCCGATCTCCTCCTTCGGCGCCACGTTCGACGGAAGGGTCGCCTGCGGGATGGTGAGCAGGTTCTCGCCGACCGTGAGAACGACCACTCCGACGAAGAACGCGATAACGGGGAGCGTGCCGAGGGCGCCCGCCAGGCCGAGGGCGAGGAAGGAGACGACGTAGAGACCCAGCCCCCAGATCGCGATCGACGTGTGGCGTTGCCCGATGACGCTCTCGGTGGTCACGGTCTGGCCGAAGACGACCACGAGCCCGTTGAGAGCGAGGCCGATTCCGAGGAGCGAGTACGAGATCCCGAGCACGTTGTGCACGAAGAGCGGAAAGGTCACCCCCCACTGACCCGCGACCAGGGAGGCGAGGAAGAACGCCACGAGGAGCTCGAGGGCGACCCGGTCGCGCCGCAGGAGCCCGAAGCTTTCGCGCATGGAACGCGATCGTGTCGGGGCAGGCGCGGACTCGGAGGGGAGCGGCTGGGTTCGGCGCGCGAGGTCGCGGGGAGAGGGCTCCAACGTCACGGAAAGGAATGCGGCTCCGACCGCCACGATCCCGACCGCCACCGCGACGGCCCCCGCGAACCCGAGGTCGGAGACGAGGAGACCCCCGAGGGTCACCCCAGCGGAGTAGCCCGCGTTGAATCCGATGCGGAAGAACGTGAACCCCCGAGTCCGTTCGGCTCCCACGGCGAAGTCCGCGATGTAGGCCGAATACGACGGGCCGGCCAGGCTGGTCAGGCTTCCCCCGATCGCCGCGGCCGTGATCGCGAGGACGAGCGAATCGATGGAGAAAGCGTAGGCGAGACCCGCGGTCGTCGCCACCTCGGCGACGAGACCGAAGATGATCAGGCGGAGCCGTTCCACCCGGTCCGCGAGCGCTCCGCCGAGAAGCGTCGTGGGGAGCTGGATGAGCCCCACGCCCGTGATGATGATCCCGATCTCGACGTAGCTCACGTGGAGCTGGTTGACGAGGAAGAGCGCGAGGAAGGGGAAGTAGAGCGCGTTCCCGAACATCCGGAGACCGACCCCGATCCCCAGCAACCGAAGGTTTCGATTCACTAGCGCGCCTCGCAGCTCTCGTCCTACGGTCGGCTACGATAGCGGTCTATGAATCGGTAGCTCACGACCGGTATCCACTCGCGGATCGTTATGGCTGGTCGCCGTCGCGCGGACGGCTGCCGCCTCAATGGACCGCAACACTCTTCCTGCTCTCAACCCACGACCAACGTCCCCTCGGACGGCGCCGACGCTCGTTCCGATTCTCGCGGGGGGGCGACCGAAATGGACAGGGGCGGGTCTCACGGAGGCGGTTCCCACCGACCGGTTCTCGGCAGGACTAATACTCGACACTCCGTTCCCCGCAGCGGAAGGAAGGGGGCGGGGGACGGGAAGATGATCGTGAGCATTGCGGAAGCGGAAGCGGCGGGACGGGTGGCGGCGCTTGCGGCGACTCATGCTGCGGCAGCGATGCAGGCCGTGGCATCGATGAAGATCGCGGCCGTCGCCAAGATGGCCGAAACGGACTTGGCGGCGGTCGAGGCAGCGATGCTGAAAGCGCTCGGCGTGGCCCGAGAGGCCGCTGCGCGGGTGGCCGTCACCAAGGTGGCGCTCGCCAAGACGACGTGGAATCGGGGAGTTCCCCATCATAGTGTGATGACCAAGACGATCTGGACCAAGCTGGTTCCCAAGGGCGCGGCGTCGACCCACGCAGCCACCAAGACAGTGCTCACTCGACTCGCGGCAACGAAGACGATCTGGACGAAGCTCGTTCCTCACCCGGCTGTGCTGCGCCAGGGCGTGCCGCACGCGGCGGTCCTCCGTCAGGGTGTCCCGCACCAGGCGGTGCTTCACCAGGCAGTTCTCCACCAGGGGGTCCCGCACCAGGCGGTCCTTCACCAGGGAGTTCCCCACCAGGCAGTACTCCACCAGGGCGTCCCCCACCAGGCGGTCCTCCACCAAGGAGTCCCCCATCAGGCGGTCCTCCACCAGGGAGTCCCCCATCAGGAAGTACCTCACCCGGAAACCGTACCTCACCAGGCCGTCCCGCACCAAGGGGTGCCCCACCAGGCCGTTCCGAAGGCCGGGGTTCCTAAGCCCGAGGTTCCGAAGGCGGGCGTGCCGAAGGCCGACGTTCCGAAGGCAGAGTAAGCCGGTTGCGTACCCCGCCGGGGACGGCGCGATCCGCCGCGGCCGTCCCCTCCGCCAGGCGTCCCATTCTTCAGTCTGTTCTTCTCTTTCCCCGGATGTCGCCGCGGTTCCCCGCGCCGGGCTCGCCTCCGGCCCTCAGCGGTGGCTGTCTCTCGCCGGATCACGAGAGGGTATGCAATTGCTGAGCGACGCGGTCGGAGAACCACGAAGAGTAGATGACCGAGCCGAGCGGGAACGTTCGACGAATTCCGGCGACTCCCTCCACGCCGGCGAGTCCCCGGAGGAATCTCTCCAAGACCGTGGGAAGGTCGGCGGGGGCGAGTCCGGGGAGAACTTTCCCGGAGCTCTCCGGATCGGCGCCGAACCCGTCGCGAGCCACGGGAATCCAGGGATGCCCCTCCGTCCGAATCCAGCCGAGGACCCGGTCCAGGTCGCTCGCGTCCTCCAAGCTCACGAGAACGAGAGCGAGAGGGAACTCCTCGGACGCCGGCCCGTGCGTCCACCAGCATGCGCCGGAGTCGATGAGGCGGTTGTACACCCTCGCGGCAGTCTTCTGGGAGATCCCGACGGAGCCGGCGATGTGGGCAAACGTTGCGTCCGCGACCCGGTGGACGCACGCGAGGACTTTCCAATCGAGGGGGGAGAGCGCACCGTCGCATCTCGGAAGGTGGTACGGACGGGGCGCGAGCTGAGGGCTCCCGGACGTGAGGCGACCCAGAAGAGCCGAGAGCCGCCCCGCCCCCGCGAGGTCCTCCGCCACGAAGAACGTCTGGATCTTGCGCTCCTCCTCGTCCATGACATCCCGCGTGAAGACCACACCGTCCACGAGAGCCAGGTCCCGGAGGATCCGGTTCACCTCTCCCGATTGCCGGACCGGCAGGTCCACGACGAACACGCTGCGGCCGAAGAGAGCGGGGTTCGGAACCACCGTTCGGTCCCGGAGGAAGCCTCGGTGCGTGAGTCGCTGGAGGCGCACCCGGACCGCGCTCTCGCTGATTCCGACGCGCTCTCCGATCTCGCGGGGCGTGATCCGGGGGTCGAGGACCCGACGTCCGGCCCAGAACCTCGCGACCCCGTCGGGCGAGAGATACCGATAGATCGCGAGGTCCTGGCGGTCCATCCTGGCCTCCCCTCGCCCGGAAGCGAGAACTCGCTAACAGACTCTTCGGTCCCGCTCGGAACGCGGGTTCCGCGGGCGCGGACGGCCCGCACCAGCCGTCGTGCCGAGGCTACTCCGCGAGCGCTTCGTCCGCGGCCCGGAGGCGGCGGCTCATCTCCGCGAGGATGTTCAGGACGACCCCGGGCTGACCGGCGGCGAACCCCCAGAACTCCCACTTCTGGAGAACGGCCAGCCTCGAGGGAGCCACCGTCACCACGTCGGCCGACCGGGGCTCCTCGTCGAATAGGGACATCTCTCCAAAGATCTGTCCTTCTCCGAGACGCGCGATCTTCCGATTGCCCCGCCGGACCTCCGCGGCACCCTCCAAGATGAGATAGACGCCGTCCCCGTGGTCCCCTCGCTTGACGACCGTCTCGCCCTTGTCGAACGCGACGACCTCCGCCCAGTTCGCGAGCTGCCGGAGCTGGCTTTGGGAAAGTGCACCTAGGATCGAGATCTTCCCCAGTTGCTTCGCCAACTCGGTCTTCGGAAAACTGACCGATTCGGGCACGCCCTCGAAAACCGTCTCCGGGATTTAATACGTATCTCGGGAAACTTCCTGCCGGGTCCGGGGGGGAATGGGCCAATCGGGCCGAGGGAGGTCGTCTCCGGTTCGCTCGAGCGTCTTCTTCAGAAGAGACGCCGTTTCGTCCGCTCCTCTTCGTCCTCGAGAACGAAGGCGTCCTTCTCGCGGATCACGCCGAGGATCTTCTTCGAGTCGTCCACGACCGGGATCGCCCGGAACCGGTACTTCCGGAACAGTTCGAGAACCCGCGTCCGCGGCGTTTGGGGCGACACGACCACCAGGCCCTGGGTCATGATCTCCTCGAGCCGCTGCGCGGGGTCGGCCTGGAGGAGTTCGTTGATGTCGACGACCCCGCGGACGTCCCGGTCCGCGTCGACCACGTAAATGTACATGGTGACGAGCGACTTCGGGGCTTCCCGTCGGAAGCGCGCGAACGCTTCCTCGACGGTCAGATCTCCCGGAAACTCGAGGAACGTCCGCACCGCGATCGTGAGGGCCGGGACCTCGTGCTCCTCGACGATGGAGCGGACCTTCGTCGCGACCTCCCCCTTCAGCATCCCGAGCAGCTCGCGGGCGTCTTCTTCGGGAAGGATGGAGACGATGTCGGCGATCTCCACGGGGGAGAGATGTGCGATGATCTGCCCGAGCCGCGTGGCCTCCGTATCGGCGATGATCTCCCGCTGGACCCGCGGCTCCGTGGCCTCGAGGGCGAGCGCGGCCGCCTTCGTGTCGAGCGCGTTGAAGATCGTCAGCCGCTCCTCCCGGTTCAGCTCCTCGAGGATGTCGGCGGCATCCTCGGGAGGGATTCGGCCGAGGGCCTCCTGAGTGACGGTGAGTCGCACATCGCCCCCGGTGCTGGTGAGGTCGGGGCCGACGGGCTGGACGTACTTCCACGGGATTCGCTCCTCGGAAGGGTGATTCTCCGACACCGAGGCGGCGACCCTCCCCCAGACGCCCAGCCGACGGCGACGGGCGTCCGCCCCGATCACGGCCGCCACCACGAACAGCTGGCTGCGCGCTCGAAGCAACTGGATGTCGTAGACCACGTCGACTCCGAGACCGCGAGTATCGAGGATGCGTTTATCGAGGATCCGGTCCCGCAGGAGCAGCAGCTCGTTCGGGTCCTCGACGCTTTCGTAGTCGGGCCGCCCGGGCGGCCGTCGGACGACCGTCTCGGAGGCATCCATGCGGACGACCTCGGCCCAGGGCACTTTCAAGGGAGGTCGTCCGAACGGCCGGCGAACGAGCAGGTGCGTCACTTCGGCGTACTTCGGGTCGTCGAGGAAGACGAAGTCCTGGAGTCGCCCGAGGGTGGTCCCGTCCTCCGTTCGGACCTTCCGGTCGACGAGATCACTTACCCGAAGGTACTGGGCTTCCTCGATCTCTCGGAGGCGGGCCGCCGGGTGGTCCGAGTTGCCTCCCGGAATGGCGGCTGGGGTCATGGTCCCTTGCTCCGGCCCCGCAGAAAGAAGTGCCCCATTTCTCGTACCGTACCGGATTCTGGCATGAGTTCGACTCCTAGTATCCCAGCCGCGTGATCAGGGAGTAGAGGAGAAGCCCGACCAGCATGAGGAGGTAGACGCGGAGCAGGACCAGAACCACCTTGGTGGTGCGGCTCAGGCGAATCCGGGGGACGGCGTAGGTCCGGTTGATCTCTCGCACCTTCTCCGCGGCGTTGTGGACCCAACTCACGGTTCGTCACACTCCGAACAAGTACGGGAAGATGGACCCGACGGCGTACAGCGTCGAGAGAGCGAGGATCACGCCGACGATGCTGCCGGCCATGATGTTCTGGGCGCGGGTGTTCTTGTAGCTCCCGACCAGCTCCTCCTGGTTCAGAAGCACGATCAGGAAGACGAGCGCCGCCGGCAACAGCGTTACGGCGATCACCTGGACGAAAAGGGTGATCACCCCGAGGGGCGCCCTCGGGATCAGGACGATGCTCCCGGCGATGACCATGATGCTGAGTCGGAACACGTTGAACCACTTCGCCTGTCCCAGACGGTCGTTGAGGGAGTGGGACCATCCGAAGACCTCGCCGACGGCCCACGAGCTCGCGAGCGAAACCGAGAGCGCGCCGATGAGACCGGCATCGAACAGCCCGATCGCGAGGATCGTGCCCACGTACGGGTGGAGCGGCATGAGGAGGCCTGCCGCCTGACCGGCCGACGTCAGGTTGGTGTCTCCGCCGAAGAAGACCGTCGCGATGATGATGAGCGCGACCGCCGTCACGACGGTAAACGTCGCCCCGATGGCGGTATCCCAGCGGGCGTACGGCACGTCCCGCTTCTTGAGCCCCTTGTCGACCACCGAGCTCTGCTGAAAGAAGATCATCCACGGGGCGATCGTCGTGCCGATCGTCGCCATGATGAGGAACACGACCGGACCTCCGAGCCCCTCGGGAAAGCCGGGGACCACGCCCGTCCGGAAGATGGCGTCCACGTCGGGGTGGATGAAGAAGACCACCGGCACATAGATCATGTTCACGGCGCAGATGGCGAGGACGATCTTCTCCCAGGTCCAGTACCTCCCGTTGAGGAGCAGGAGCATGATGAACGCGATGACGACCACTTCGGTGATCCAGGGCGGGATCCCGAAGACCTCCATCGCCATCGTCATCCCGATGAACTCGGTCGTGATCGTGAGGCAGTCGGTGAGCGTGAGGTCCGAGAGCGAGAACCATCCCCAGAACGGACCGAACGCCTCGAAGATCGCCTGGGCGTGGCCGCGCTTCGTCATCACCCCGAGGCGGACGGTCATTTCCTGACAGACGTACGCGACCGGGCCGAGGAGCAGGACGATCCAGATGAAGCTGAACCGATAGTACGCCCCCGACAGCATGTAGGTGGTGATTCCGCCCGCGTCGTTGTCGGCGACCATGACGATGACGCCGGGACCGATCACCGCCGCGAGGATCGCGAGCTGCTTGCGGAAACGACGATACCGGAAATAGAGGCGGGAGATCGCTGCCATGCCGGTAGAGCTCGGTGTCGCGCTCATCCCTGCCTCCGAGCTCGGGTTCCGGGCGGCGCACGCCACAACCGTCCTCCTGCCACAGCCGAGAATCACCCCGTGGGCCCGGCCCCGCGTTCCCCGATCGACGGCATACCCTACCCTCCAGGGGGGGATGGGGTACCACGGGGGCAGGGATTTATAAAGGCACCGGCGGAGCGGTCTCCCAAGGAGAAGAGTTAATGCTACGGCTTGGCATGCCCGGGCGAGATGCCAGAGTCACCGCGGGTCGACGTCCGGGACCGGCTCGTCTTGGCGAAGGGGCACGTGGAGGGAATCATCAAGATGGTCGATGATGGCAAGGACGACACCCAAGTCCTTCGCCAGATCCTCGCGGTGCATGCCCAGCTCGAGAAGGCTTCGGTGGTGGTCCTCGAGGGGATGCTCGAGTCCTTCATGGATGCGCCGAAGACGCGTCGCAAGGAGCTGCTGCTCCAGATCCGAGAGAGCCTGCGGGACCTGACCTAGCGGGCTATCCCCCCGGGCATCCTTCGAGGGGGGAAGTGACTGTTTCGCCGGACCCCTCGAAGGTGTCCGGGGGAAGCTCGCCCGCCTTAGCGGTCTACGGGCAGCCCAATCTTCTCGAGAAACTTCTGGAACCTCGGGTCGGTAGACAGATCCTTGAAGCTGAAATCCGCCGTGAGAAGTCCCAGGTAGCCAGACCCCTCCTGGAACGCTTTCTCCAACCATTCGAATGCCCGATCCGCATCTCCGATGCTCGCGTAGGCGTAGGCGAGGGAGGCGGCCCCGGTCCCTTTCTTCTCGTGAATCTCATGCAGCTCCGCGATGACTGTCCGGGCATCGTCAATTCGTGCTGCCTGGCTGAGGGCGTACACTAGGTCGGAGAGTTCGGCCGGATTGCTCCTCCGGGAGACGGCGATGGCCTTGCGAATCTCCTCGATCCCGTCCTCAGGCCTCCCCAATTGCACGTAACATAGCCCGAGGTTGCCGCGCGCGAATGAGCTTCCGGGATTCAGTTCCAGGACCTTCTCGTACAGCGGAATCGCCGTCTCGGGACGACCCCCGTAGAGAAACATGGTCGCCGCGTTCTGCATGATGGATATCGAAAGCGGGTCTAGCTCGATCGCCTTCTGAGCCTCCGAAATCGCCCTGTCGGTCTGCCCCCGGATGAGGCAGAATGTGGAGGTCCACAGGTGGGCTTCCGCCAGATTCGGGTCGAGCTCGAGGGCTCGTTTTGCCTCGTCTTGCGCCCTCTTCCAATCCCGGTAGTAGAACTGGGCGGCGCTGAGCGCAGTATGGGCCTCCGCCAGAGAATCGTCGAGTTCGATCGCCTTCCGTGCGGCACGCTCGACGTGGGCGTAGGCGTCCCGGGAGGGAATGATCTCCCAGAGGCCGAGCAGGTTGTACGCTCGTGCCATCGCAGCGTACGCACGAGCGTACCGAGGATCCTCTCGAACCGCCTGTTCGTAAAAGTCGATGGCGATCTCGAGTTCCGTCTTCGTGAGTCGCTCAGCGTGAAATGCTCCTTTCATGTAGAGCAGGTTGGCCTCGGTCACTTGGGTGGGCGCCTTCGCAATCCGCCCCCTATCGGAATCGAGCAGGCGGATTTCGAGCGAACCGGCGATCTTCTGCGCGATCTCGCTTTGGATCGCGAAGATATCGTCGAGGCTTCGGTCGTAATTCTCCGCCCAAAGGTGCCGATCTCCTACCGCATCAATGAGCTGGACCGCCACGCGAACTCGGTTCCCAGCCTTTCGGACGCTTCCCTCCAGAACGGTGGTCGCGCTGAGCTCATGGCCGATTTCGACCATCGGCTTGGTCTGGCTTTTGTACCTCATCACCGAGGTTCTCGAGATCACACTCAGCTCGGGGATCTTCGAGATGGTGGAGATGATTTCCTCCGTGAGACCGTCGGCGAAGAATTCGTCGTTCGGGTCGGGGCTCATGTTGGCGAGAGGAAGTACGGCAAGTCGATGCGGGCGTGGCCCCTCCGCCACCTCCTCAACGCCGGTCCGGGGCGGGGCCACCGTGTAGACGACCACCGGCTCGCGAACTCCTTTCAGGTCCCGGGACCCCAACCTCTCCAGTCGAGCGCTGACCTTGTTGTGGACCTGGTCGTAGACCTGGGCCGAGATGCAGATTCCTCCGGGTTCGGCGAGGGGCTCGAGCCGGGACGCGACATTCACGGCGTCCCCCAGAATGTCCGGTCCGACTCCTTCCACATCCCCGAGGTGGACCCCGATCCTCACTCGCAATTCGGGACGTGGTTCGCGCGCATTTCGCTCCCCGATGTGCCGCTGCAGGTCCACCGCACACTCGACGGCGTCCAGCGCGTTCGCAAACTCGATCAGGAGTCCATCCCCCATCGATTTCACCAGGCGGCCCTGGTGAACCTCGAGCAGTCCGCGGACCAGCCGTTCCTGGTCCTGGAGCAGTCGCAACGCCGCGGGCTCGTCCCGCTGGGAGAGGGCCGTGTACCCAGCGATATCGGTGAACATGATGGCGGCGAGTCGCCGCGTCATTGCTGCGGGGGGGAATCCGCGTTCGGTTAGATTACTCCTCGGGCCAATGCAGAGTTGCGTTATTGCCTCCCTTTGCCGCCTCGAAGGATGAGCCCGGGAGCCCCCCAAGGATAATCCGCTCAGGGAGGGGCATGTCCCCTGGGCGCGCATCCCTCCTGCATCGCCGTTGGGTGGATGCAAAGGGCAGGGTGGTCAGACTCCCGAGTGACGTCACAGCACGCGGAGCGACAATTCTGGGCGAACCCTTAGTTCGACGAAAGCTCTATGGGAGACGGGATGAGGATGGACGCGAACCGGATGAGAGCCATCGTACAGGATCGCTACGGCCCCAGCGCGGTACTGAGGTCAGAGGAGGTTGAAGCTCCTCGGCCCACAGACCATGACGTGCTCGTCAGGGTCCGTTGCGCTTCTGTGAACGCATTGGATTGGCACATCATGATGGGGACGCCGTTCGTCCTCCGTCTCCTTACAGGTCTTTCCCGACCCAAGGTCCGGGTCCGCGGGAGGGATCTTTCGGGGATCGTGGAAGAGTGCGGTTCGGCGGTCACCCGGTGGAAGCCGGGCGACCAAGTTTTCGGCACCGCCAGCGGCACCTTCGCCGAGCTCGTCGCTACGACAGAGAGTAGCCTCTCGGCCAAGCCGAAGGAGGTCACCTTTGAGGCGGCGGCTTCCGTACCCGTCGCCGGGGTCACAGCGCTCCAGGCCATCCGAGATCATGGGCACCTGCAGCCGGGCCAGCGGACCATTGTGTACGGGGCGGGTGGTGGCGTTGGAACCATGGCGGTCCAACTGGCTCGATCGTTGGGCGGGCATGTTACCGCGGTGACGAGTACGGACAAGGTGGACCTTCTGGGATCCCTCGGGGCGGAGACCGTGATCGACTACTCCAAAGCCGATTTTGCCGACGGCCCGGAGCGGTACGACCTGTTCATCGATATCGGGGCCGACCGAAAGCTCCGGGACTGCTTGCGAGTCTTGTCAAGGGAAGGAACCTACGTCGGAGTGGGGTCTCCGCCGGAAGCCGGCATGGTCTCGACGTTGGCCGGACTGATCGGCCAGAAGCTGACCTCCGCGTTTGTCCCCCAGAGGCTTGCTTCGTTCGTTGCGAAACCGAACCAGGCCGACCTGGACCTTCTCGGGAAGTTGATGTCGTCGAAGAATCTCCAACCTGTGATTGGTCATCGATTCCCCCTCGCGGAAACCGCGGCGGCGATCGACCTGCTGCGCACAGGGCACCCTCGCGGTAAGGTCATCGTGGACGTCTCCGAGGAGGACAGTTGATTCCGCGTGAACGGGGGTCCCGGCGATTCGGGGAGCTGCGTTGGGGTTGATGGGATACTTTCGTCTCCCGGGAACCCGTCCACGACGGGTCGTACCTTTCTGAACGCCGGGGTTGGTTTTCGCTGCGAGCGTCCCTTCGGAGGGAAAAGCTCAACGCGCACGACGGCAACTCCGAGTGGAGAGAACCGGTCGCGGGAGGACCCTCGCGATCGTTCGAATCCCCCCAGTCCCTATCGCGAAACCGGGCGCGGGCTCGGCTCTCCGAGAGACTGGGCAAGACGAGATCGCACGGCGAAGGAAGAATGCGAGGACCGAGGAACCTCGTGCCTGGACCCAGCGCCATCAACCCTCAGGCGGTCGACGCGATGGGACCCCACCGACGGAGTCTCCGAAGCCCTCGCGAACGGCAACTAGTTGTCGGCGCGCCCATCTATCGTCCCGACGATGCATCTATGAGTGAACTCCGTGCGGCCATCGGACCCCGGCAGCACACCACCGTCCCTGATTCAGTTGTCACCAGCGTTGGGGATGAGGTGTCGATGTGGGACTCGGAGCGGACCTGAACGCCCGTTCCTTCAAGTGGCCGGTCTACCCCAAAGCGTCTCCCGCCTGTTCGCGGGCCTTGTCTTCTGCTCGGTTCGTTGCGTCCGAGCGCAGTTCCTGGAGACCTTGTGCACGCTGGATGACCTGGACCGGCTGCGTGCCGACGATATCGTTTCCGACCTTCGGGCCACCTACCTGAAGCTCGCCATGACATTTGCCACTATCCTCGAACGTCTCGACAGCGACAAACCCCCTCAGAATTGATGCATGCCCGAGAGTGAACCGGCTCGCGGGGGGGAATCCTCACCGAGCCGCGACGGCAGACTCCGCGAGCTTCTTCTCGACGATTGCAAGTCTCCGCGAGAGGGAGGACTTGCTCTTGCCCATCCTCGTTGCGAGTCCGGTGAGCGTGATCCGCCGGGGGACATCGAAGTAGCCGGCACCCAACGCCATATGCAGCAGGGCGTCCTGATACGGAGTCAGAGTGGGTGGGTAGGTCCGCATTCGGTCTCGACCGAATCTGACAACATCGACCGCCACGTAGACCCGTCGCAGTCCTTGGATTAGCTTCCGGAGCTGAGAGACTCGGCTGGCGACCTCGATCGTGAACACCCCATCTTGGATGAACCGCGGAAACCGGATCAGCACTTCAAGATCCCTTGAAACGAGAATGAACGGTGGGGTCCTCGTAATCATCCGGACCCTCTTGATCGGCCCCGGCGTGGGGACGGGAGAAACCGAAACGACGCCCGGCTCGCGCTCGAGCCCCCGGATCATCTCTGAAGTCTTAGGGCCGGCGAGCTGCATTTCGACCAGCATTCGTCGACCGGGAAGGACGTGGTCCGCCATCACCTCGACGACTCCTTCCGGAAAGTTCTTCGAGACCCGGAAGTACAGGCCCCCGGGGGGAATCTCGAAGCGAAGTTTGACGACCGCAAAGCGCTCCTCTTTCCCCGAGCGGTCGCGCTCGTCCGGGGTCGCTTCGGCACGCGGAACTTTCCGGGCCCGGGGTTGAGCATCACGGGAGCGAGACTCGATCACGGCCGCGCCGACGGAAGGCCTTGAAACTCGGTCCCGGGGTAAAATCTTTGGCCTTGCATTTTGGGTCCGGGGCTCAAGAGCGCATGAGCCGCGGGGGAGCATCCCTCCGGTTTCGACTCCGTCCGGCCCTCACGGGTGTGGGGCGCCAAAGGAGCGGGTCTTGACGAGGGACGCACGGTCCGGAGCCAGCAAACCGCTCGTCCGTCAAGCCGCGAACGACTCGGGTCTTCGCCACCGCGCCTGGGCGGTGACCCGACCGGTCGCCCCGTCCACATGTGCGATGACCCCCGCGTACCGACCCCAGACGCTGAGCTCAAGGGAGTACCAGAAGACCTCGAACCCTGCCGGCACAGCCTTGGCGACGGCGAAGCGGTTGGTCTCCTTTAGGAACCAGCTCTTCCGTGCGCAAGCCGCGTAGCTCGCCCGAATTGCCTGAGCCGGGAAGGACACCGGGCCGGGCGCCGGCTCGGGAATGAGTGCTTCGGCTGTCCGAAAGGGGTCGGACCTTCCCCGGAGCAGATGGTGCACAGTGTACCGCATTTCGAGCAGCCCCGGGCTCAGCGAGCGCTCGTCGTAGAGGAGGAATCGGAACGGGTTCGCCTGAGGCACGACGGACGTGTACCCTCCCTTCCGTCGGGCGCCTTCGACCCACCACCGGGTACCGAGGCGAACCGCAAAGTACGCCACCACTGCGAGCAACAAGACCCACGAAGTGAGTTGCCAGAGCCAGATCGGGGCGCGTCCCCTCTCTTCGAGGAGGGTGGCGTACGCGACGACCGTGAACGCCATCCCGCCGAAGTTGGCGATCCGGTCCGCGTCGAACGCATACTCTCGGTCCTGGAACGGAGCGAGAATCGGGACCGACCAGTGGTCCATTGCGTCGAGCAGTACGTGAGAGAGCCCGCCGACCTCGAGAGCGACAAAGTACGCCCACGGCGCCCCGGAGGCGAACCCTGACCCGAAGCCAAGGGCGAACGCCCCGGGGATGAGCCAGGTGCCGGCGACCGCGATGACAGTGACGCCGACGATCGAGTGCGAGATTCCCCGGTGACGAAGGAGCGGGAATCGGTGGGAGAGCGGGAAGAGCGCAACGTCGGCGTCCGGAAGGGCACCCGCCACCGCGGCCGCGACAACGTACTGGAGTCCTTGAGCGCCGAACAGGCCGAATCCAAGGAGGTACCCCAGCATCAGGTGGGAAAAAGGGTCCATCCGATTCCTTCTGTCCTCCCAGCTCCGTCCTCTGCGAACTCTTCAGGCTACGACGCGGCGGGGAAGAAGCACGGCGCGAACGGTGCCACCATCTTGTCACTTCCTCCACAGTGGGTAGCGCATGCTCTTCGTAAGGGGACCTCTACGGCCGGGTAACCTTTCCGATTCTCAACCACTAGCTTCGTCGAGCACCCCTCGCCGGCCTCCACTTGAATACCGTCCTCACAAGGGTTGTCAATTCGGTGTGGTTTCAGACTCTACCCGGGACCCGAGCCACATTGCTTCCAGGCCAACCAGGACCAACGTTAGGCCGACGATTCCGAATGCCGTCCCGAAAGACACGGTGAGCGCGCTCCACCCGGCGGCTCGGCCTTCGAGCAGAAGCAACAGGAGCACGAACCCGCCGATTCCCACTACCTCCGCGCCGACGACCCGAATCTGCGTGTGCAGCCGCATGTAGTACGCGGAACAGCACCGCTCCTACTAGTTCCTAGTGAATCCCGAGTGGCAACTGATCAGGGCGAACAGAATCCCCGGGAGATCGGCGGGCCCATCGAGGTCGGCGCGGCAGTTCTGCGACACGGAACTTCGTCAGCATTACATTCCGCAACGGTGGCAACCGCCCCGGGAGACCAGCCGCGGGAGGGGTTTGAGCTAAGGATTCAAGGTCCCCTTGACGAGAGCGCCCGAACGTAGGGGGCAGCCCCTCGAAGAGCACGTACGCCGAGGCCAGCTGTTTTGGGGAATGAGTCAGGGTGCGCCTTGTCGTGTCCCGCCTCGAGCCGTAACGGCCTTCCGCAGTTGGCGGAGCTTGTCGTAGAACTCGGGCAGTCGGAAACCGAAAGCAATGAACACAAGGGACTCGCCGCGCCGGAAGTAAACCCCCCTCCAGAGTTCGCCGACGTGGAGCGAATACAGACCTTCGGCCGCCACCCGCTGTCGCTGCCGCAGCTCCGCGCAGAACCACTCGGGTCCATGGGCAATCGGCGAATCTCCGGCGGCGATCTCCCGGAACGCCGAGATGAACACCTCGCGGACATTGGGAGGCAGAGCTAGAAACTCCGTGTCCGCTTCCTCGATGCTTTCGAGGCGAAACGTCACGGAACCCTCAGTAGGGCTGCTTGCGGCTCCGGACGATGAGTTCCTCGATGGGGCGCGGCTCTCCTTCCCGGATGCGACGCGCGAGCTCGGCCATCGTGAGCTGCGTCGGATGGGCGATCAGGAGACCGCGAATCACATCGTCGTAGGTGGCGCCCCCGGTCTTCAGACCCTCCAAGAGCTTCCTCGTCTCTTGAGAGACCGTGATGGTAGTTGCCGCCATGGCCAACGTCAATTGTTATCATGTCTGTTCACCAATTAAGACTATTGGGTCAGCCGGGGGCGCCTCGTCCTACCAGAATCCCTTGTTCAGAGCCGCGGGAGGCCGCTCCACTATGGTTCGAATCCCTCCGGGCTTCACGGACGGTGGCTCCAGAGGGGTGGGTTGATCCCAGCCATGTCAGACGAGTGAAAGGCGGCGGTGTGAGACAAGAAAGCTCCGCCCTGGATTCGAGCTCTGCCCCTACTTCCCGAGAATTGGCCACACCCCATCGGTCAAAGGATATTCTAGAACGGCTTGAGACGGGCCGGATGTCGTCCGCGGCCCCAGATTCCAAGCCCATCCTACCCGGCGCGTCCCACGGTTTCGATTTCGGTCTGAGCAAGCGCCTCTCACTCCCTGCCCCTGCGTGGGCCCTGATTGGTGCATTCATCGCAGTCATCGTGCTGGCGTGGCTTCTGACGATCACGACCGCAAACAACCTGTTTCAGCTTCTCGGCGCGCAGCTCGGCGGTGCGACTCCGGTGGACCGACTCGTCTTCCTCGGCTTGGTCGGGGTGATGATGGTCGCCATGATGCTCCCTTCGGCCCTTCCCATGCTGACCGTGTTCCAGCGGTTGTCAGCCGCCTCGGCGACCAAGAGCGAGGCCAGTCTACGCTCCGTCCTATTTTCGACCAGCTACTTTCTCGCCTGGTCAATCTCGATGGCCCTGGCACTAATCGTCCTCATGGGACTCGGTCTGATGGGGACCCTCGCCCTGCCGTACATCATCCTCCCGGGATTGCTGCTCGTCGGGGCCGGGGTCTACCAGTTCACGTACTGGAAGCAGTACTGCCTGACGCACTGCAGGACTCCCGTCGGCTTCCTCATGACGCACTGGCGAGCCGGGCGCTGGGGGGCTCTGCGAATGGGCTTGGACCATTCCCTCTTCTGCATCGGCTGTTGCTGGCTCCTCATGGCGGTAGTGTTCGTCACGGGGGCGATGAGTCTTCTGTGGATGGCCGCATTCAGTGGACTCATCCTCGTCGAGAAGACATGGAACCCGGGGCAGTGGTTCTCTCGGGCGGTCGGCGGGACCGCCATAGTTGTGGGAGGCGCACTCGCTGCGCTATCGGTCGTCCCTCTGCCCTAGCTGTTGGAGCCCCCCGGGGGGGCGCCGTGGGGGTCTGCCGAGCCCTCGAATGACCGACCTCGGTTTTTATGAAGAGGTGTCGATACCGGGCCATGCCCGGAGCCTGGTCCCTCGCCGGCGACTATTTCGAGGCCTGCAACTGCGAGACGGCGTGTCCCTGCGTATTCCTCGGAGACCCTTCCCACGGTGACTGTACCGTGATGGTCGCCTGGCACATCGATGAGGGGAAGGCCGGAAACGTGCCTCTCGGCGGGCTCAACTTCGCGTTGGCCGTCCACACACCCGGAAACATGATGAAGACCAAGTGGGAAGTGGCAGTCTACGTGGACGAACGGGCCTCCGCGGCTCAGAAGGACGCGTTGGTCGGAATCGTCTCGGGCCAGGCAGGTGGACTCTTCGCGGGCCTGGGTCCCCTCATCGGGAAGGTGGTCGGAGTGAAATCCGTCCGCATGGACTTCAGCGTCGACGGGAAGAAGAGATCGCTAAAGATTCCGGGGATTGCGGAGATGCAAGCGGAGGCTCTTTCGGGTCCGGCCGGAGAGACCACGCTTACCAACATGTCGTTCTCCGTGACTCCCTCGGTCACGGTGGGCCGATCGACCAAGCTGTCGCTCCAGGACCACGGCTGGAACTGGGACCTATCCGGGCGGAACAGCTTCATGTCGCCATTCGCCTACCAGGGTCCCTAGTTCTCGACCCGGGCAAGCGACGGTCGCGGGCGGAATCAAGCCCACTCTGGTCCCGACCGCGGGGAACCGTCGCGAAGCTGGAATCCGTCCGGAATTGGTCGAGGCGAAATGGGCGACTTTAACTCAGGGAACCCATTCCCCTCCGATGCCGGACGTCTGGTCAATGGAGGGTGAGTACTTCGAAGCGTGCAACTGCGAGGTTGCCTGCCCCTGCGTCTTTGGGAGCGACCCAACTCCCGGCACTTGCACTGTGATTCTAGCATTTCACATCGAGCGGGGAAGCGCCGGGAGTCACTCCCTGGAGGGGCTCAACTTCGCCTTCGCAATCTACTCTCCTGGGAGCATGGGCGAGGGCAACTGGGAGACCGCGATCTACCTGGACGAGCGCGCGACCGACGCGCAACGGGCGACACTCGAGCCGATCCTGTCCGGCAAGGCTGGTGGGATGTTTGCCGTGTGGGCTTCTGCGTACGGGACCCTTCACGCTGTTCGCTCGGTCCCGATTGACTTCCAGGCGGAGGGAAAGAGGCGTTCGCTAGAGATTGTCGGCGTCGGCGAGACGTCCATCCGAGCACTCGATCGGCGGGGCGGGCAGGATACGAAGATCATTCCCGGTTCACTCACTCCGGAAGTCACCGTGGCCAAGTCCGAGAAACTGACCTGGAGCGATTATGGCTGGAATTGGAAAGCCTCCGGGAAGAACGGCTTCTACGCTCCCTTCTCCGCACGGGGTCCGTAGAGCGACCGACGAACAAGTTGAGTCCGGGCCGGCAACGCCCTCGACCGACCCCTTCAAGCGGGGGATGTTACCCTGGGCATCGCTGTTCGCTGATAGACACGCGCCATTCTCATCGTGGGGGGGAGGCGAATCGAGAAGAATCAGCCGCGGGAGGACTTTAGCGATAGTTCGAAGCCCTCCGGACGTCACGGACGCGCGGATTAAGAGGCATCACTCCAGGTCGGCCAGAGGCGGAAGGAACTACCAGATACGACTACCACACGAAGTGCAGAGTTTCGCCTCTCGTGTGATGTTGGCCCCACATGACGGACAGAATCCTAGGTTCCTCGCGAACTGCCACCTCGAGAAAACCAGAGCCGGCCCCATAATCATCAGAGTGATGCCCGCTCCGGCAAAGAACCCCGCGACCACTGCGTAGGGTTGGGGGAGGAACAATTCGAACGCGAGTCCAGAGGCAGCGAGAACTAACCCGGTCAGGATCAGTGCCAGTCCAAGACCCCGGCGGGGATGCGCGAGTCTACCGCCTTGCGTGGCGTTGGCTGGGACCCCCATGAGCCTCGGCCCTGCATTGCAAGAGCGCGCCCCATCCTATTAGACCGCTGTGAATCCCGCGCCTTGAGATCGAGGATGCCGGGCCGTCGCGCGAGCGACTGCATCGTACGGTGGTATTGTTCCCAAAGTGGTTTCGGCTCGTTGACATAGGGCTCTTCGCGTCAACAACAAGTGCTGCCGAGCCAACGGAAAATCAGCCGCGGGAGGGAGTTTCCCTTTGGTTCGAGTCCCTGCAAGGGATCCCTTCATCCGGTGCGGGGCTTCCTGACCGAGTCTCAACGGCCACGGCAAGTCGCGGAGAAAAGGTGGCATTCGGGACCGAAAGGTTCCCGAGAGACTACGCGAGATTCATCTTCTTGAGAAGCTCGGCGAACCGAGGGTCCCGACGAAGCGGCTCGAACCGCGGGTCGTTTCGAATCCGCTGAAGCGGGAGGTCGTGCTCCTCTGCTGCCTTGAACAAGATGCGGTAGGCCTCATCAAAGTCGCCGATCAAGGCATACACGGCTGCGAGGCTCCAACGGCTTGGTGGGCGACCGGTTCGGCGCTTTTCCGATTCCAGGATCTGGCGAGCCGCTTCGCGCTCTCCCATGAGGGCGCGAACCCAAGCCACCGGTACCTGGTTTGCCTCTGGGTCGAGGCGGATGGCTCGCTCAAACTCTCGGAGGGCCGAAGGAAGATCGGACCGGGCGTCGTAGTAGATTCCAAGGGAGTAGTGGTAGTCGGCCGATTCCGGCGCGAGAGTTCGGATCCGTTCGATGATTGGCCTTGCCGTTTCTGGTTGGCTTAGAACGCAGAGTTGAATGGCGTAGTACTGCAGACTTCGTCGCGACTGTGGATCGAGTACCACGGAAAGCTCGAGCTCGCGGGAGCCCTCGTCGACCCGACCCTCGTCGAATAGCAGGCCCCCGTACGAATGGTGAGCGGCTGCATAGCTGGGGTTGAGTGCGAGAGCGCGTTTCAGCTCTCTTTCGGCTCCCGTGAAATCCCAGTCGTCCCACAGAATCATCCCAAGCGAGCAGTGCCCCTCGGCAAGGTTTTGGTCGAGCTCCACCGCGTGAGCCGCATACGCGCGACTTGCTGGGAGCCATTCCTCCCGAGACGTGATGTAACCTCCCCAACCGAGGTAGGTCGTGGCATCGGCGAGGCCCGAGAACGCCCTCGCGTTCTTGGGATCGATCGTAGCCGCAAGCTCGAACTGCTTCTTCGCCGCTCGGAAGTTCTCTTCGGACCAGCCCGCGTTGAGGAGGGTCCTCCCTTGGAGATACGCCAGATAAGAATCCGGATGCGTCGTCGGTCGGGCTCCGAGGAGCTCTTCTTCCGTCTTGCCGATCTTGACCCTGAGCACGTCGGCGATCCGCTCGGCGACCTCGGTCTGAACGGCGAAGATGTCGTCGAGTTTGCGATCGTAGGTGTTTGCCCACAGGTGGCCCTGCGAGCTCACGTTGATCAATTGGGCAGTGATTCGGAGTTGGTTTCCCGCCTTGCGCACACTGCCTCCCAAGACCGTGGCGACTCCGAGCTCTGCTCCAATCTGCGTGAGGGGCTTGGAAGTGGACTTGTACGGGGTTACCGAGGTCCGGGCGATGACTTGGAGACCTTGAAATTGAGACAGTACCGTGATGAGCTCCTCGGTCAGCCCGTCCGCGAAGTACTCGTCCTTGGGGTCCGGGCTGATATTGACGAACGGCAGGACAGCAATCCGGGGAAGGGGGGACGTTTGGGTCGGCGGCCGCTCGACCATCCAAGGAAGGGCCACGCGGTAGACGGCGACCGGCTCTTCCACGCCCTTCAGGGTTTTCGACCCTAGGTTCTCGAGCTGGTAGGGGACCTTGTTTCGGACTTGCACGAAGACAGGCTCCGAGAGACAGACGCCCCCGGGATCCGCGAGCGGCTCGATGCGGGAGGCGATATTCACCGCATCTCCGAAGATGTCGGCACCGACCTCTTGAACGTCTCCTAGGTGGATTCCCACTCGGAGGCGAAGCTGAGGCAAACCCGGGAGCGCGTTCCGCTCATGGACATGACGCTGGAGGTCCACTCCACATTCGACCGCGTCGAGGGCGTTTGGGAACTCGATTAGGAGCCCGTCCCCCATCGATTTGACCTGCCGCCCCCGATGTGCGCCGATCACCGGGCCGACGAGGCTCTGCTGCTCCCGAAGCAGTTGCAGCGCCGCTTTCTCATCCTTCTGGGCCAGCGGGGTGTACCCCGCGATGTCGGTGAACATGATGGCAGCGAGACGCCGCGCCATTCCAGCGGGGGGGAAACCGTGTCCAATTAGATTATTCCTCGGGCCGAAGTCGAACGGTCAAGATCCCTTTCAGCCCAGCCTATCAGACGCAGCAGACACAGGCCCCCGGGAAGAAAACCAGCCGCGGGAGGGCCTGCCACTTTGGTTCCAATCCCTTCGGGAGTGTCTAATCCGCGAGATTCCAAAGGACCTTGAGCATAGGGCACGGTCGGTTCCGTCGCTTCAGGCGAGGGCTCGCGACTGGGACAAGACTGGGTCGATCGGAGACGACCACGCGGCGTCCAAACTCAGGTGGCCAGAATCCGCCCGAAGGGAAAGAGTCACTCCCTCATTCGTCGCAGTGATTCGGCTAAGAATCAATGGCTCGTGAAGCACCGAAGTGTCTAGTCCACAATCTCACCGGTCCAAACTGGTCGACGCAGATATATCGGCAGGTCTTACGACCCCTTCGCCTCGAGAGGAACTCGGATGATCTGCGGTGGGTGTGGGCGAGCCTTTGGGTTTCGCACCAACCAGCGCGCTGGAAGATGTTCCAAGGATCGCGTCTACGAATGCTACCACTGCACTACGCTCCTGCGAAAGTGCGTTTACTGCGGCCAGCGGGTTTCGGATCCAGCAGGGTTCCTCCTCTTTGGTGCAGTCTTCATGCTTCTCCTCATGGGGCCTCTGCTGGGAGGACTGTTCTTCCCAGAGGCGATCACCAATGCACATCTGAACTCGGCGCCAGTGACCCCCCTCAGTCAACTTCGACCAGGGGAGACAGTCAAAGTATTCGCGACGGTCGCCGGGAACGAGAGCAGGGCCGTCTACGGCTATTGGGGATACACGAGCAATGGTGGCAACCACTGGTTCTGGACAGCGAAGGACTTTTGGATCGTAGATGGGCCGGTCTCAATCTTCGTGAATGTCTCTACCCTCATCTACGTCAGCCAGCCTGGCAACCCATGGGGCAGCCAGAACGGCGTTGTGAATTACACCGCCGGCAGCCCGATAGCCATCTACGGTAACACAGTCCTAACCTCCAACGGTACCACGATCGACGCACAGTACATTGCGTCGTCTCCGACGATGATGGGCTACACCGGCGGGTATCTGTGGCCCACGGCCGCCGGGGCAATCGGCGTAGCGGGCGCGGGCTCGGTGATTGGTTTCTTCGCGGTCAGGTACCAGCGAAGACAACACGATAGGGCAATCCTTTCGCGACCTCCGACGATACCTTCGCCTCATGTCAGACCTACCGAGCCGAAGGGATCGGTAACCCGGTACGTCAACTCGCGTCTTACGTCGCTGATCCGACGGTCGTGGATCACAACGGCCGTCACTGGAGTCTTCCTCGCGCTCGCGGTCCCGCTCTTCTTCGCGAACTACTTCCTTGGGATCTTCCTCGCAAGCATGGGCGGAGTATTCTTCGCCATGAGCTTCGTCAACCGATACTCCTACGGAAAGTCGCCAGTCGTCATTGTAACCGACGACCTGGGATTCTCCATCGAACCGCTCTCTTCGCTGCGGTACATCGACGATCGCTACGTGCCTTGGAGCGCCATCACGAATTTCTACGTTTACTTCGGCCAGACACTCGCACTCAGAACGGACCGGGGTGAGCTCATCCTCCACTATCTCTCCAAGGATCTAGTTGCGCAAATCGCGTCAGAACTGCAGGCGCGGGGCATTCGCGCCGACGAGAAGTCAACCTTCCATCCGCTTGTGGGATCTACTGAGCGGCTCGTTCCACTTCGTCCCTTGGCGGCGCCAGAATGGCAAGAGCGCAATCGATTGAGTGGGACGCGGCTGAGCTACTCCCTCATCGTGATGACAGCGTCCATCACCGGTGTGATTCTGATCGTTTCATCCATCTTCTTCTCGGCGGTGAATGCTGTTACGGGCAGCGTGGTCCTGGTACTGGGCCTGGCAGTTACGGGAGTGTCATTGTTCTTCACGTTCAGACTGCGCGCGATGGCAAAGAAACCGACTCCGGGCGATGAAGCGACAGTAGTGCGGCCCCCACCCGGCCCCACGATTCTGCCACCCGGGTACTCACCTCCTGCTCCTCCGGCACCACCGCCCCAGTCGGCAAGTTCGCCTTCGCAATCGCCTCCCGCGCCGCAAACCGTTGAACAGTACCCCGCATTCCCTCGGCAGGCGGCCATACCGCCTCCACCGCCGCCACCCCCGCTGGACGTCAAGGCTGCGCCCGTTCCGGACTATTGGTCGGCTCGCCCTCTCGAGATGCCGAACGTCTTTCCTAGAGGTCTCTTGCTTCCGGGTGAACGGGTCCTCTACGAAGTTCGACCTACCTATTGGGGAATCTACGGAGCGCCCACGGCGTTGGTAATCGTACTAATGCTCCTTTTCCTCGCCCCAGTAGCTCAACCTGGCTACGTTGAGAATCCATTCTTCGGGGTGTTTGAGGGGCTCCTTGTTCTCGCGCTGGTCGCCATGTGGCGTGCCTGGCACGGCCTTGCATTCGCCCTCACAGATCAGCGAGTGCTGACTGTGAACGGGAGGAGGGGCACTCAAGGTCGGGAAGGTCCGCTCTGGGC
>OCOJ01053010.1_pt2 | contig 93093 bp, 89 predicted proteins | sample 1539251 | NCBI WGS metagenome assembly OCOJ01 (sample SAMN01911457, study PRJEB22624) | soil metagenome | biome: Soil | place: Malaysia | collected 2012-04-30 | depth RA_metagenome m
GTCGATCGCCCGGTAGATGAGCGCCGAGTCGCACCGCCAGCAGAACGGGTAGGTGTGTCGCACCTCGCCGAGCTGGAAGAGGCGGCCGCGCTCCTCGAGGTCCCGGAGCAGGATCGGGTTCGCGACCCGGAACGACTTTCCCTGGACCAGGGGGACCGCGTCCGTGAAGGCCGCCCGGCTGTCGAGGGGGTCGAAGACGCCGACCTTCTCGCGCTCTCCGAGCCGCTGGTCGTCAACGCCGAAGCTCGGCGCGATGTGGACGACCCCCGTACCCTCGTCGGTGGCGACGAAATCCGCGAGGACGACCCGGTACCGCCCCGGCCCCGGACCCGGGGTGTCGAACGGAGGTTGGTAGGTCCGGCCGGCGAGCGCGCTCGCGGGGATCCGGTCGACGACCTCGACGTCGGCCGGGAAGTAGCGGGGGACGGCGGCGGAGGCGAGGACGTACCGGGCGCCGTCCTTCGACCGAACGACGCTGTACTCGAGCCCCTCCCGGACGGCGACGAGGAGGTTCGCGGGGAGCGTCCAGGGAGTGGTCGTCCAGACGAGGAGCACGCGGTCTTCGCCCGGGCCCTCGAGAGGGAACCGAAGCGTGACGGACGGGTCGGTCGTTTCGTGGTACCCCTGGGCGACCTCGTGGGAGGAGAGGGGGGTCTCGCACCGCGGACAGTACGGAAGGACGTAGTGACCTTTCTCGAGCAGCCCGTGGTCGAAGAGGGTCTTGAGGGACCACCACACGCTCTCGATGTACGGCGGGTCCATCGTCCGGTACGCGTGGTCGTAGTCGAGCCAGTAGCCGAGCAGGCGGCTCATCTCTCGCCAGACGGACGCGACTTCGAGGGTGCTGGCCCGGCACGTCTCGCAGAACCGCTCCACGCCGTACGCCTCGATCTCCTTCTTCGACTTCAGGCCGAGGCGCTTCTCGATCTCGAGCTCGACCGGAAGGCCGTGGCAGTCCCATCCCGCCATCGGGCTCACGAGGTGGACCCGGCGCATCCGACGGTAGCGCAGCTCGACGTCCTTCAGGATCCGCGCGATCAGGTGACCGACATGGGGCGCGCCGTTGGCGGTCGGGGGCCCTTCGGTGAACCGGAACGTCGGACCTCCCACCGTTCCTTCGAGGACGGAGGCCGGTACGCCGGTCTCCTCCCAGTACGAGAGGACGCGGCTCTGCACGGCGAGCGCCGACGGCGCTCCGCTCGCCTCCTCCTCCGCCGGCATGGGAGGCGCCGACGAAGCCGGTAGAGATAAAGCCGAGCGGCCCGAGTCCGGCTACCGTGACAGCCCGTACGGGGGCGGGCTCCTCGACTCGAAGCCGACCCGGCTCGTCGGGTGCCGGGACACGATGGTCCCTTCGTACTGCGTCACGTGCGCGTGGCGGCCGAGCGTGATCTGGGGCGCGCGGACGAACTTCACGTCCACCGCCTCGAGATCGACCTGGTCCGCCTCGACGCGGTCGACCGTCACGGTCACCCGTCGCCCGAGGACCTTCTCGACCAGGTTCGGGATCTTGGCCCGCAGGGAGACGGAGCGCGACCGGACGGCCCCGAGCTCCGAATCCCCCGAGAACTGGGCCGCGACGCGGACGGCCGCGATGGTCGGCCCGGGAGCGTGCATCTCGCCTTCGAGGTCGAGGTCGCCGACCGTGAGCGACGGCGCGGAGAGAACTCCCCGGACCTTCATCGTGCGGTCGACCGCCACGGGGCCGAGGAGGCGAACCGTCCCCCGAAGGTCGGTCTCGAGCGCGTGCAGAGCGGAGCCGGCCCGGATCGTCCCGGATCCCGAGAGCCGACCTTGGAGGTCGACCGGACCCGCCACGTCCACGGTCCCCTGGTAGCGCAGCGTCGTGGCCGAGAGCCGACCCCCGAGCGAGACCGTCCCCTCGAGGGCCCCGTCGCTCACCCGCACGTCGCCGGTGACCTTCGCGACGCCGCGAACGGTCCATCGCTCGACCGCGACCGAATCCCGTCGGACCGTGCCGGTGTCGTGGGTCTCGCCCGGAGCGAGGGGCGGGAGGGACGGCGGCGGCGCCGAGGGCGGGGCGGTACCTGCGGTTGGCGGAGGAGCGGAGGCCGGACGAGCGGTGGCCGACATGGGAAACCCTAGGTGACTCGAGAAGCGTGCGGGCCAAGAAGTCGTCGGTGCTGGACCATGATGCAGAGGTCCTCGAAGACGGTCAATCCCGCTGAGCGAGCCCGGGCGGCGGCTTCGGCGTTCTGGACCCCGAGCTGCATCCAGACGACCGGGTCGTGCCGCGCGATCGCCTCGTCCACGACGGGGGGGACCTGGTCGCTCCGACGAAAGACATCGACGATGTCGACCGGGAGGTCCGCCGGGACCGCCGCGAGCGATGGATACGCCCGCTCGCCGAGGACCTCGGTGAGCATCGGGTTCACGGGGACGATCCGGTACCCCACCGACTGGAGGTAGCGCGCGACCTCGTTCGAGTCCCGCTCGGGCTTGTCGGAAAGCCCGACCACGGCGATCGTTCGCGCGCGGGTCAGCAGGCTCCGCATCTCGTCGTCGCGCGTCGTCATCCGGGGCGCGACACCGCATGCGGTTCTTGATGCTGACGGGTGAGGGGTCGCGGCGGGCTGAAACCCGTAAAAGCGGGCGCGCGCTCCCGAGCGCATGTTCCTCGATTACTCGGGGATCCGGGTCACGAACCTCGCGAAATCGCTCCGGTTCTACACGAAGGGCCTGGGGCTCGTCGAGAAGAGCCGGGGGCGGATGCCGCACGGCGGCGTCTGGGTCCTCCTCGAGGACCGGGCATCGCACCAGCACCTGGAGCTGAACTGGTATCCCAAGGGGTCGAAGTACGCGACCCCGTACACGCTCGGAGAGGGCCTCGACCACCTCGGAGTCCGCGTGCAGAACATGGCGGCCGCTGGTCGGAGACTGCGCGCGGCCGGCGCGAAGCTCGTCGACGAGATCCGATGGCGCGGGAAGGTCGCGCTCGCCTACTACGAAGGTCCGGACGGAGTGTGGATCGAGCTGATCTCCCACGAGATGACGTAGGCTTTCGGGACCCCGGTCATCCTCCCCGTCCGCTCGCGGGTCCGAACGGCGCGGAGGGCTCGGGATCCCCTCCGAGGTAGTCGACGAGCGCGATCACGGCCCCGACGAAGATCAGGAGATAGCTCAAGACGAGCGCGAGGTCCTTCGAGACGAGCTCGAAGAACGCGAGCGCGTCGTGGGCGCCATGGAGCGCCGCCGGTACGACCAGATTCCCTCCCGAGAACCGGTACGTCGCGGCGAACGCGAACCCCAGGAGGAACAGGGTAGGGTAGACGAGCGGGGAGGCGGCCCCATAGGTGATCCCGTAGTACAGGTGGACCCCGGCGAACACCGCGCTGGTCCAGAGGGCCGGACCGATCCAATTGCCCGGCCGGTCCCTCCAGTAGCCGAAGATGAACCCCCGGAAGATTACCTCCTCAGCTGCCCCGGCCACGAACGAGAACCCGACCCAGAACCAGGGGTTGCCCGCCGCCTGCTCGAGCGGCGGAGACGGCTGCTGGAGGACCTGGAGAGCGCCGGGGTCGAGGACCTCGTAGACGATGGTCAGCGCGAGGAAGACGAGCAGCGAAAGGAGCATCAGGAGGCCGTAGAACCGGAGTCCCTGCCACGCCGCGAGCCCCATCCGGTGGTCCCAATCGCGGAGGGGAGCCCCACCGACCAGGAGGGCGAACGCCACGATCGGGACCCCGTAGACGATGGCGACGGAACCGAGCAGGTTCCCGTAGAGGAGGAGAGACGCCGGGACGAGCGACGGCACGAAGTACTGGCTGACGACCGCGAAGACCGTGATGACGACGCCGAGCGCGTACCGTTCGAGGGGGGCCGGGCGAGGTCCGCCGGGCACCGGCCCCCAGTTCGGGTCGGCCATCCCGCACCGAGAAGGCGGTCCGTTTATCTAGCCGACCTTCGGGTCCGCGCTCGGCTCCGATAGGGCCCGCTCGGCCGCCCGGAGGCAGGCGAGGAGGTCCTCGAGCGTCGTCCGGGCGCTGGACGCCGAGCTCGCCGAAAGACGGACCTCGATGTCGCGACCGTCGGCCTCGACCGTGACGAACGAGGGGTTGTCGGCCCGCACCGCCTCGACCACGCGCTGGGCGGTCGCCGCGTCCGGGAACGTTCCCCGGAGCCGGATCGTCAGCTCGACCCCGACCCCTTCTTCTTCGGCGGTCGTGATGGGCTCCCCCCGGGGTCCGGGGCGCCGGGCCCCCGGCTGAGCGCGCCCGGAACGATCGGCGCCGTGTGGGTTCTGCGTTCGGTCTCCGCGCGAGCTCGCTCCTTGAGGTAGTTCACGATCGACGGCCAGACCTTGCCGTCCGTTCGCGCCTTGTTCTCGAAGTTGTGCTCCCCGAGGAATCGCGTGAACGCCGCCTGGCTCACCGGGTCCCAGGTCCCCGTCAGCCGGCCGGTGTAGTAGCCGAGCACGCCGAGGTCGTGCTGGAGACCTTGGGCGACGTCCCCCTCGATCGTGAGGAGGGTCGCCGGGTCCTCCCGGGTGAGCATCGTCATGTCGTACACCTGGAAGATCCGCTTCAGCTCCTCGATCGGAGAGGGATGCTCGTCGACCCGGATGTCGACCCAGCGGTCGTTGCCACCTTCGTATCCCCCGCCCTTGCGCACGGCGTAGAGCGCGGCGGACTGCATCCCCCGCCGGTCGCCCCCCTCCCGCTGGCCGGCGGCGAGCGCCGCGAGGAGGCGGTCGAGGATGTCCCCACCGGTCGACTCGTAGGTCCGCGCCATCGCCCGGACGACTCCGGGGCCGAAGAGGATGTTCCCCTGACAGGCGAACCCCTCGCCCGTCTCGTGGCCCGCCCACTCCATGCACTTCGAGCCCGTGAACGACGCGGAGCCTCCCTGGGCGTCGACGACTCCCAGCTGACGTTCGTCGCGTCCCGAGTCGGCTTCCGTCAAACGACGGACGACCTCGGGCGCGGAGACCCCCTGGCGGAGGAGCGCCAGGCCGTTCGGCCCGTACGTCGTGTTCGCGAGGGCCTGCGTCGCGATCGCGCCCGCGCCGGCCTCGGCGAACGGAACGACCGCCCCCACGGCGATGAACTTCGATTGCACGGCGATCCCCCACGTCGCGGTCTCTCGCTCGAAGGCCACGATCGAGAACGTCCCGAAGCGAGGCGGCGTCATCGAGCGGTCGGGAGGCGCGTCGGCCCTTAAGGAGCCGGTCCCGGGGGCCCCGCGTCCTCCCCGAGCAGTCCCTCGGCCTCGGCGATCACGTCCTCGACGAGCCGCGTACACTTCGCTCGGTCCCCCGAGCGGAGCGCCCGGTCCGCCTCGCGGAGTCGCCGGACGGCCCGGTCGGTGGAGAGCCCGCGCGCCCGAAGATGTCCGAGAAGTCGCGCGGCCAGGTGGAGCCGGTTGAGGTCCCGGTCCTCGTCGGGGGAAGGAGCCTCGTCCGGCGGGCCGGACGGCGTGTAGTCGACGAGGCCGCGCGGCCACTCGGTCACCGCTCCCTCCCCACGACGGACCCGTCGGCGAGCGCCCGTCGGCGCCTCTTCGCTCACGCGTCGTTCCCTACGAGGGTTCCTCGCCCTCGGCGACCGGCCCCGCCGAGGCCGGGGTCTTCGCCGCCCTCACGGCCGGGAGACGGCCGCGCAGGTCGACCCAGAGGGCGTCGACCTCCTCGTAGAACGGGGCGAGCCCCGAGGGGTCGGTGAGACGCGCCGCCGCCGTTTCGACCCGGGGCGTGAGGTCCTGGGCTTCGACGCCGTGGGCGCTCGCCCACGCGACGCACCCCCGGGCGAGGACGAGCAGTTCCTCCGCCGTCTTCCGGGCCTTCTTCGCGTCCTTCTCGGCGATCGGGAGGGAGTGGTCGGGGTCCCAGTGCGGGGGAACGGGAGTCGGGATCGGGACCCGGAGCAGACGGAACGGCTCGGGAAGCGTCGGCCATCGGGGCTCGGCGAACCGGACGCTGAGCAGGTCGAGCGCGGCGAGCGCCGCCGCGTAGTCTCCCGCCGAGAACGACGCCTCGGCCTTCCCGAACGGTCCCGTGAGGTCCGGGCTCGGGGCGCCCTTCCAGATCTCGAGCAGGAGCGCGACGTGCGTCGGCACCAGACGGCGGAGCGCCTTTCTCTCGGGAGGTTCCGGAATCGGGGCGAGCGACGGGGGAGGAGCCTCGATGTCGGGCGGTTTGTTCGGACGGCCGGGCATAGATTGTTCGAGAGAGCGTGCGAAGGACGGAAGGAATCAACGAGGGAGGCTTACAGGAACGCCTCGAACTCCTTCGTCACCTCGGGGTACTTCTCGTTGACCGCCTTCAGGATGTTGTGGACGCTCAGCTTCTCCAGCCGAACGCCCTGGAGTGCATCGATCACCTTGTCGAACGTCTCGTCGCTCAGCTGGACGAGCTTCTCCTTCGCGAGCCAGTTGCGGTAGAGCTTCTCCTCGAGGACCGCGCGCCAGCCGACCTCGTACTTCTGGAAGAACTCCTTCGTCGGGGTCCCGGCATGGACCGCCTCGGCGGCGACCTCGCCGCAGATCTTCCCCGCGATGCAGCCGTTCGCGATCCCGCCCCCCGTGAGCGGGTCGATCATCCGGGCCGCGTCGCCGACGAGCATGATGCCGTCCCCGACCGTCTGCTTGAGCGGCGCCGAGATCGAGACGCCGCCGCCGACCATGTCGATCTTCTTGCCCTTCGCATAACCGGGATGGTGCTCGATCCACCGGTCGAGGTAGTTCCGGGCGTCGGCCATCGCCTTCACCTGGCTCACCTGGACCCCGATCCCGACGTTCGCGAGCCCCTCTCCCTTCGGGAAGACCCAGACGTATCCTCCGGGGGCGACCTTGCCGAGGAAGAAATCGCAGTAGCGGACGTCGCAGTCGACGTTCGTCATGCGGTACTGGAGGCAGGTATCCATGTCGCGCATCGCGATGTTCGTCGAGATCCCGGCCCAGCGGCCGACCTGGCTCTCGAACCCGTCCGCGGCGATCGTCACCGTCGCGCGGATCTCGAACGGCTCTCCGAAGCGCTTCGCCTTGACGCCGACGACCCGCCCGTTCTCCTTGAGGACGCTCGTCGCGGCCGTCTTGAGGACGACGTCGACGCCGGCGTTCGCGGCGTCGATCGCAAGCTGCTTATCGAACTCGTCCCGCTCGACGACGTAGCCGACCTCGTTCCCCGCGTGCTTCTCGTTGATCTCGAAGACCTTCTCGCTCGGCGAGTAGATCCGCGCGCCCTCGACCTCCAGGTTGATCCAGCGTCCCGGAGTGATCCCAACGTCGGAGAGCCACGCCTTGCTCATCCCCTCCCCGCAGCGAACGGGCGAGCCGATCTCCTGGCGCTTCTCGATCATCAGGACCTTCGCGCCGTGCTTCGCGGCCCACTTCGCCGTCATGCTACCGGCGGGTCCGGCGCCGACCACGAGCACGTCCGTGGTGAGGTCCGCCGTCATGGTTGGGTTCTCCTCCCTCCGGGTCTAGCCGATCTCGATCGCCCCGACCGGACAGGCCTTCACGCAGACCTCGCAGCGCGTGCAGACCTTCTCGTCGAAGGTGATCCGGGTCTCGTCAAGGTAGATGCAGTTGAGCGGGCAGATCCCGACGCACGCTCCGCAGTAGATGCAGAGCTGGCCCGACGACTCGATGTGAAGATGCTTCTTGCTCGGCATCGGCCGACCCTCGCGTGCACCGGGAGGGGCGATATTAAAGGCTATCCCGGTGGAGATCGGGGTCCCGCCGAGACGACCTTCGGCGACGCCGCCGCGAGCGCGGAGGTGGTGGGTCGCTCGTGCTCCGAGAGCCAGCGGGCCGCGTCGATCGCGGCGCGGCACCCGTCGCCGGCGGCGGTCACCGCCTGGCGGTAGTGACGGTCGTGGACGTCCCCGGCGGCGAAGATCCCCTCGACGCTCGTCCGGGTATGGTCGTGGACCTCGAGGTACCCGTCCCGGTCGAGGGCGAGCACCCCGCGGAACACCTCGGTCGCCGGAACATGGCCGATCGCGACGAAGAGGCCCCCGACCTTGAGGAGCGCGACCTCGCCGCTCCGAACGTTCCGAACCCGGAGCCCCTCGACCGCCGACGTCCCGAGCACCTCGTCCACCACCGCGTTCGTGAGGAACGAGATCTTCGGGTGACTCCGGGCCCGGTCGAGCATGATCGGGCTCGCGCGGAACTCGTCCCGCCGGTGAAGGACCGTGACATGGGTCGCGAAGTTCGTGAGGAAGAGCGCCTCCTCCATCGCGGTGTCGCCACCGCCGACCACGGCGAGCTCCTTCCCTTTGAAGAAGAACCCGTCGCACGTTGCGCACGCCGATACGCCGTGCCCTTTGAGACGCACCTCGGAGGGGAGGTCGAGCCAGCGAGCGTTCGCCCCGGTGGCGACGATGACCGCGTCTGCGTGCACGGTCCCGTGCGCGCCCGTCCGCAGCGCGAACGGTCGCCGCGCCACTTCAAGGTGGGAGAGGTTGTCGTCGAGGAACTCCGCCCCGAACCGTTCGGCCTGGCGACGCATCCGCTCGACGAGCTCCGGCCCCTGGATCCCTTCGGGGAAGCCGGGGTAGTTCTCGACGTCGGTCGTGATCAGGAGCTGCCCCCCGGCGGGGACCCCGGCGATCACGAGCGGCTTCAGTTCGGCGCGCGCCGCGTACAAGGCCGCGGTGAGGCCGGCGGGGCCGCTCCCCACGATCGCGAGCCGGACCGACCGGCGTTCGTCGCTCCTCATCATCGTCCGTGAACCAGTTCCCGGGGAGGTTAAAGGCCCAGCGACTAGCGTTTCTCGCGCGTTCCCAGATGAAGTCGGTCGGAACCCTCGGCGTCCGCGTAGGCCGACCGGAAGAATAGGAGCGGAGGAGCGTCCCGGCCGAGCTCCTCGTGCACCACCTCCCCGACGAGGAGGATGTGGTCGTAGGTCGGCACCCGCTGCGCGACCCGGCACTCGACCGAACCGAGGGTCCCATCCACGAGCGCGACCCCGGTGCTCCCGCGGTGGAAGGAAAGGCCCGCGAACTTCTCGGCCGAAGGAACCTGACGCGCGAACCGTTCGCTCAGCGGGCGCTGGTCGGCAGCGAGGAAGTTGACGGCGAAGAGGCCGGTGCGCTCGATGACCGGGGTCGTGTCCGCGTCCCGGGTCAGGCTCACGAGGACGGACGGGGGCGTGAGCGAGACCGAGAGGAACGCGTTGACGGTGAGGCCGGCGTCGAGCGGGCCGTCCCGTGCCGTGACGACGGAGACTCCCGTCGACCAGCGTCCCATCAGCGTGCGAAAGACGGCCGCGTCGACCGGTGGCGGGGGGTTTCCCGAGCTCATTCGTCCCTCCACTTGAACAGGCGGATCGCGAGCAGGAAGACGATAATCGATCCGACGAGGATCACGACGAGGTCGAACGCGGCCCGCGAGATGTTCGTGAAGAGCATCACTTGGTTCATCCCGTCGATGATGTAGTAGAGCGGGAGGATGTGGGCGAACTCCTGCAGGCCCGGGGGCATGGACGAGACCTGGAAGAACGTCCCCGAGAGGAACATCATCGGGAAGGTGATGACGTTCCCGATCAGTGCCGCGCTCTCGGGAGTCTTCGCGACCGACCCCGCGAGCATTCCGAGCGAGACGAAGAAGAACGGCCCGACGATGAGGAACGGCACCAAGCCGAGGGTGAGCGTGACGTGGGCGTTGAAGAGAAAGACGCCCGTCCCGATCATGATCGCCGCGGTGACGAACGTCATCATGACGTACCAGAGCACCCGCGAGGTGAGCCACTCGGAGCGCGTGAGGGGCGTGAGGGAGAGCTCTCGGAAGATCCCGTCCTTGCGGTACGACGAGGCGATGTCGACCATCGAGAACATCGGGCTTGTCAGGATTGCGAACCCGATGAGCCCCGGGATCAGGTAGTCGATGTACTTGTAGACCTGGCTTCCCACGTTGAGGCTCGTGAAGCCGATCACGGGAGCGCAGCTCCCTCCGTTGCAGGCGGCCTTCAGGTTGAACCCGTTCGCGACCCCCCCGACCGCCCCGAGCACCGTCCCCTCGGCCGCAGCGGCCTCGGGGTTCGTGTAGACGGTAAGGTTCACCGGCGTGTGGTGGAGGTAGTCGTTCTGGAACCCGCTCGGGATCACGAGGCCCGCCGTCTGGTCGTTCTGTCCTAAGTACGTCGAGAAGTTCTGCGGACTGACCGAGACTAGCTGGACGGTGATGACCGAGGTCTTGTTGAGCGCGTCGAGGAACGCGACGCTGACGTTCGTGTAGCCGACCCCGTTCGGGTTGTGGTCCTCGTTGACCACCTCGAGGGTGACCGTTCCCGAGCCGACGGTCGAGAAGATCAGCCCGAACATCCCGATGAGGATGATCGGGAAGAAGAGCGTGAAGAACAGCGCGACGGGGTTGCGGAAGTACGTCCGCGCGACGATCCGGAAGTCCGCCCCGACGTGACTGAGCTTCACGGTTTCGCCCCCTCCGACTTCAGCGCTCCCTCGTCCATCTGGCCGACCAGGCGGACGAAGACGTCCTCGAGCGTATCGTGAGTGGTGGTGAAGCTCGTCCAGGGGAGCCCGCTCTCCTCGATCGCGGTCAGGATCTTGAGCGCGTCCCCCTTGTCGCGGAGGGTCACAGAGACCTTTCCGTCCTCCTCGACCGCGGCGGAGCCGAGGTTCATCCGGAGGTAGGCGGCGAGAGCGGGGCTCCCCTCGACGGTCATCCGGGCCGGCTGGCCGTGCTCCTGAATGATCTCGAGCGGGCTACCGGCGGCGATGATCCGGCCGTTGTGGATAATCGCGACCCGGTCGGCGAGCAGCTCTGCCTCCTCGAGGTAATGGGTCGTCAGGAAGACCGTCCGACCCTCCTTCTTCAGAGCTCGGATGACCTCCCAGATCGCCCGACGGGCGTGCGGGTCGAGCCCGGTGGTCGGCTCGTCCAGAAAGCAGNATCTCGGGGTCGTTCGTCAGGGCGAGGGCCAGCCCGAGCTTCTGTTTCTGGCCGCCCGACAGCGTGTCGTACCGGGCGTTGAGCTTGTCGGAGAGCTCGACCTTCCGAAGGAGGTCGACCGGGTCAACGTGGGTGTGGAAGAGAGTTCGGTAGTACTCGATCGCCTCCTTGGGAGTGATCTTCTCGAAGAACCGGAAGTCCTGCGGGATCACTCCGATCCGGCGGTGGAGCGCGTCCCCCTGGTTCCAGGGGTCGAGGCCGAGCACCTCGACCTCGCCCGAGGTCCGCTTCCGAAGCCCCTCGAGGATCTCGGTCGTGGTCGTCTTCCCCGCGCCGTTCGGCCCGAGGAACGAGAAGACCGTCCCCGTGGCGACCGTGAAGTCGATCCCGTCGACGGCCGCCAGGTTCCCGTAGCGCTTGACGAGGCCCGAGACCTCGATCGCGGCCGACATCGACCCGCTCGACGGCCCGAGGGATAAGAAGGCTCGCCCCCGCCCGCGGGCCGGAGCGGCGGGAGGGCGGCCGTTCCCGACCCCCGGTGGCACTTCCCAGCGTCTCTCCGCGGGGGGACGAAACGATTTATCCCGTTCCATCCCCCGGGAGGTTCGGCGGTTCTTCGTCGATGGCCCGACCCCTCTCGGAGGCACTCCGCGAGTCCCCGCTCTTCTTCGAGCCGGTTCCCCCGCCGGCCCGGACCCCGGCCCCTCGCGTCGAGGAGAGAATGACGGCGGTGGCGCGAATCGTCGAGGCGGTCCCGCGAGTCGACGCGCTCGACATCCCCGAGCTGGTCGACGAGAACCACGAGGGTCAACCGCATTACCGTTCCGCCGACCCTCGGACGTTCGCCCGGACGCTCTCTGAGCGCACCGGCCGCGAAGCGATTGTGAACAAGGTGGTCGCCTACCTTCCGGACATCTCCGCGGTCGAGCGATGGTCGCGCGAGACGGTCGCGCGCGGGGTCCGTCGTGTCGTCTTCGTAGGGGGCAGCAGCCGGTACATTCCGTACCCGGGACCCCCGGTCGTCGAGGCGGTCCGCCTCTGTCGGGCGACGTTCGCCGAGGCCGGTGGATCGGTCGGGACGGTCGCGATCCCCCAGCGGGCCGGGGAAGCGCACCGAATGCTCGCGAAGACACGCGCAGGGGCCTCCTTCTTCACGACCCAGCTTCTCTTCGATGCCCAGTCGATCGGGGAGGTCCTCCTGCGCTACGACCTCCTCTGTCGGCAGGCGTCGCTCCCGCCCGGCGCCGTCCTCCTGAGCGTCGCCCCGATCGCCGACGACGAGGACGCCGAGTTCGTCCGGTGGCTCGGAGCGGACCTCCCCGAACCGGCCGAGCGGGCGATCCTCGAGGGAGAGGAGGGAGGAGCGATTCGTCGGAGCGTCGAGATCGCGGTCCGTGTCTGGGAGGAGGTCCGGTCGATGGCGAAGCGGGAGAACCTCTCGGTCCCCGTCGGAGTGAACGTCGAGCAGGTCTCGGCCCGTCATCTCGAAGCGGCGGGTGCGCTTCTCGAGGAGATCGCCCGGCGGATCGATCGACCGCCCTAGCGGGCGACCGGAATGCCCTCGACCAGGAACGGCTCGTCGTCCAGATCGACGTCGGCGCCCGCGAGAGTCGCGAGGAACCGGAACCGGGAGAGGTTCCGCCCGCCGAGGGGGCGGTTCCCCCCGAGGAGGAGCCCGACCGACCCGGCCGCGACCTCCTCCGCCTCCGGGGCGCGAACGACCGCCGGATTGACCCCGAACGTGACGGCGCCGGGAAGCTCCCGACCTCGTCCCCCGCGCGCGTAAGCGCGCGCGAACATGCTGCCGCCCCGGTCGAACGAGTACTCCGACAGTCGGCCGTCCCGGAACGTGAACCGGGCCCCGACGGTGACCGCGGGGTCTGCGAAGCGGTCGTACGCCTCCCGGTTCGATTCGAAGACTCCGTCGGCGACCCCGGCGACGAGCGGTGCGGCGACCACCCCCGCGGGGATCTGAGTCCACAGCCGTCCCGCTCGCCGGTCCGCCCGGTCGACCCGCCCGTCCTCCACGGTGGGAGGGACGCGAAGGAGCTCGACAGTGAGGTCGGTCCCGTTCGGATGACGGACCCGGAGGCGCCGCGCTCGCTCGAGACCTCGGGCGAGGAGCGAGGCCGCCCGCGCGAGCCGGTCCGGCGGCACGAGGCTCGCGCGGAGAAGCTCGCTCTCCCACGCCTCCCGGTCGACGCCGAACCGGCTCNGGCTCGCCGCGCTCGGAGTGGCGGTCGCGACGGCGAGCCGGGCCGCCCGCACCCCGGTCCGGCGCGCCGCCCGCCACCATTCCGGTCCGTGCCTCCCGACCACGGCATCCAGTTCGTCGGCGGGGAGCCCGAGAAGGCGAGCGAACTCCTTCGGCCCCGGAAAGTAGATGTACGCGTCGCTCGCCGACGCGACCGAAGACGGCGCGCGGGGGACCGAACGGGTCGCGGACTGCGCGAGCGAGCGGAAGAACGCCTCCTCGTCCTCGACGACCAGGGTCGGCTCGCAGCCTCGTCGGCGCGCCTCGAGGACGAACGACCGCGCCCAGGGCAGCGCGTAGTCCCAGGTCTCGACCGTCACGCTTTCGCCGCGACGCACGCCGAGGCACTGGTCGAGGACGACCCGGGCGAGCCGGTCCTCGGGGCGCGGACGGGTCACCGCCGTCCGCCGTGGGGATGATGATGTCCGGTCCGGCCTCCCGCCACGGCCGGTGCCGTCACGAGCCATCCGCCGTCCCGAACCCCTTTCACGCCTCGGAGGTCCTCGGCCGCGCGCTCGATCTCCCGTCGGCGCCCGGTAAGAAGGACGACCTCGGCGCAGGCATCCCCCTCGAGGTGGACGTGGGTGGTCGAGCGGACGTGCTCTCCCCAGCGATGCTCCGCGGCGGTCAGCCGTCGGAGCACGTTCGGAGTATCGTGACGGTAGAGCAGCGCCACCACTCCGAGGGCGTCCGAGTCGGGGTCGGAGAGCGTCCGGTGGGAGACCTCCGTGCGGATCAGGGCGCGGATCGCGTCCGAACGGCTCGCGCTGTTGCGCTCGCGAACCCACGAGTCGAGGAGCCCGAGCAGGTCGGGCTCGAGCGAGACCCCGACCCGAACGACGCGGCTCGTCACGGCGGCGCCCCGGGCGCGTTCGACGAGAGCTCGGGGCCGGAGGGCGGGTCGAGCGGCGGGAACCCAATCTCCTCGTACCGTCGGTACCGGTAGAGGGCCATGGCGATGAGCCAGGTTCCGACGAAGAGCGCGATGATGCCGAACCCGACGTACTGCCAGGCGGTCTCCCCGTTCACCGACGCGAGGCTTCCCCAGAAGGGACCCCCGAGCCGGAGCTCCTGCGCGAGCACGGTGAGCACTTCGAGCCCCCCGATCACGAAGGCGACCAGGACCGAGATGACCGTGATCGTGAGGTTGTAGTAGATCTTCCGGATCGGCTTCAGGAACGCCCAGCCGTAGGCGTAGCGCATGGCGATCCCGTCGGTCGTGTCGACCGCGACCATGCCGCACGTGAACAGGAACGGCATCAGAAGGGCCGTCCAGAGCGGGACCGGGGCGAGGCCCGTCGAGAGCCCGAGCGTGAGGGCGATGACGGTCACCTCCGAGGCCGTGTCGAAGCCCAGCCCGAACAGGACCCCGACCGGGTACATCTGCCAGGGTCGGCGGACGACCCGGAAGAGCCGCCCGAAGTAGCGGTTCATGAAGCCGCGCTTGTTGAGCTGCTCCTCGAGGGCCTCCTCCGAGAGGCGTCCGGCGCGCAGCCCCTGGAAGATCCGGTAGATCTCGAAGACGATGACGAGGTTGATGAGGCCGATGATCCAGAGGAACGCGCCCGAGATGACCGTCCCGAGGACCGACCCGACGGACGCGAACGTCCCGTAGGTCGAGTTGACCGCATCGAACGCCACCACGAGGGCGACGATCATTCCGACCACGATCGTCGAGTGCCCCAGCGAGAACCACGTCCCGACCGTGAGCGGGCGCTGCTCCTGCTGGAGCAGCTTCCGCGTGGTGTTGTCGATCGCCGAGATGTGGTCGGCGTCCACCCCGTGGCGAAGCCCGAGCGTGTAGGAGAGGACCCCGAGCGGGAGGAAGAGCGCGTATGAGCGCGCGACGAGGAGGAGCAGGAGAAATCCGCCCGTCGTCGCCGTGGCGATCGCGGCGTAAACCCCGACGATCGCGAGCCGTTCGGCCCGGGTCAGAACGTGACGACCGGGGGTCACCGATGGACCCGGGTTCGCGAGAGGAGACGGGGGCGCCCCGCCCATGCTCGACGCTACCGGCGGGCGTTCTTAACGGTTATGTCGTCTTTTCAAAAAGTGCTACGACCGGGACGGGTCCGGGTCCTCACTCTTCGACGATCGGTCGCTGGTGCTGGAGAAAGTCCCCGTGGCGGAGCTGGCGTACGGCATCGAGGAGCTGCGCCTGCGTGTTCATCACGATCGGCCCGTACCAGGCGACCGGCTCGTGGAGCGGTCGGCCCGACACGAGGAGGAATCGAGCGTCCGCGTCGACCGCGGTCGCGCGCACCGGCCCCCCCGGCCCGAAGAGCGCGGTCTCCCCGGCGACTACGGGGTCCGTATCTGTCCCGTCGAACCGGACGTTCCCGAGGATGGAGTGCGCGAAGGCGGTGTAGCCCGGGGGCGCATCGAATTGGAACGAGCGACCGGCGGGGACGGTGACATCGAGGTACGTCGGGTCGACCGGGATTCCCTTCACGGGTCCCTCGCTCCCGCCGTAGAGGCCGGCGACGACTCTCACCCGGGTCCCGTCGTCGGTCGTGACCTCGGGAAAGTCGGCCCTCGTCAGTCCGCGGTAGGCCGGGACGGACATCTTCTCCTTCGCGGGAAGATTGACCCACAGCTGGAAACCGGACATCGTCCCGACCGTGCGCTTCGGCATCTCCTGGTGGATGATGCCGCTTCCCGAGTTCATCCACTGGACGTCGCCCGCGCCGATGACGCCCGCATTGCCGAGCGTGTCCCCGTGCTCGACCTCGCCGTCGAGGACGTACGTGACGGTCTCGATCCCGCGGTGGGGATGCCAGGGAAAGCCGGCCATGTAATCCTCCGGGTTCGACGAGCCGAACCGGTCCAACAGGAGGAACGGGTCGAAGAGAGGGACCTCGTTGTTCGAGAACGACCGCCGGAGCCTGACGCCGGCCCCCTCGAGGGTCGGGACTCCGGGAAAGCGATGAGCGATGGAACGTGCGACCTCCGCCACTTTTGTTACCTCATTCTATTCAATTACCTTTGGTTACTTAAAGCCGTGGGGGCGGCCGGGTAACTAGCCTCGTTCCCTGAGCGGTCCCGGTCAAAGGAGGTGGGCCTGGGCGAGCGCCCAGACGAGCCCGAAGCCGAGGGCAATCCCCGATGCGGGCCCCACGCCCCAACCGAGGAGGATGCTGCGGATCGGCTTCCAGAGGACCGCGGAGCGCCGGCGGGCCAGCCCCGCCCCGATCATGGCGCCGACGAGCGCTTGGTTCATCGAGGTGAAGAAGCCGTAGCCGACCGAGGCGAGGATCACGATCGACTGGGCGAGCTGGGACGCCGTCGCCATCCTCGGGTCGAGCTCGACCAGGTCGAAGGCGACCCGCTGGAGAAGCGGACGGCCCCACGTGAGGACGCCCAGGGCGATCCCGAGGCCCCCGAAGACCCCGGCGACGAACAGGGAGAAGAGGCCGGTCATGATGAGCGCCCCAGTGGCGTTCGACACGTCGTTCGCTCCCATCGCGAACGACGCGGCCGAGCCGACGCCGACGAGGCCGAGGACCGCGCCGCGGGCGAGCGCGCCCCGGGTCGGGGAGACCGGTCGGAGACGATCGGCGACCCGCACGAGAACGAACCCGAGGCCAAAGGCGGCGAACGGAGCCGTCGCCCAGAGGGCGACCAAGGAGACGATCGTGCCCCAGTGGACCGGGATCCCCGCCGCGAGGCCACCGCCCACGGTCGCGAAGACGAGGATCTGGATCGTCGACGTGGGGATCGTCACGAAATTGTACGCGCTCGTCAGCGCGAGCGCGGCCACGATGATCGCGAGCGCCACCCCGAGGGCGACGGTCCCTCCCCCGAGGATGCCGTGACCGACGGTCGTCTCGACGTTGCCGCTCGCGAACGCCGCCCCGAGGAACGCAAGCGGGGCCATCAAGAGGAGCGCGTTCCACGGGCGGATCGCGCCGGCGGCGTACGGCATGCCCATGCACGCTCCCGTGTAGTGGGCTCCGATGCTGAACGCAAAGGCGAAGGCCGCCGCCACGAGGAGGTCGGCGGTCAGCGTCACGGCGCGCTCACGGTCGAATCAACACCCACTCCAAGAACCGGAACGACGGAGTCCGGCAGGATAGGGTCGTTTCGGTGGGCCGGCACTCCCCACCCTCACCCGGCGGCCCCTATAGCTCGTCCCCACGGGCGAAGCGCTCGTGCGGTCCCTTCGGCCGGCCACCCAATCGCTCAGGTCGAGCGAGAGGGGCCGGTCTTCCGGCGGAGGGAGTCCTGGATCTCGTCAATCTGGTCGAGGACTGGGTCTCGGCCGTCCGTGGCAGAAGCCGCAGTAGGGGAGACGTCTGGATATCGTTCCCAGATGCGGGGGCGAACGGGGACGGCCTCCTCGGGCTCGAGCGTCGACTCGTCCCACTCCGCGACCTCGACGGGTGGGGATTCCGGCACCGAGGTCGGCGGAGGGGTCGCGACCGTCGACGACTCATCGTCCTCGATGAGAAGCGCGAACGTCCCGGCAGCGAGACCCGTGATCGCGAGCGCGAGGAAGAGGGCCCACGGCTCGAGATCGATGCCTCCGTTCCGTCCTACCCCCGGGGAGGCTCCCGAAAAGTAGAGGTCGAGGGTAACGGCGAGAAACGCCGCACCGACGATGAACAAGGGAAGCGATGCGTAGACCCTCTCGCCCCACGTCTCCGTCGTCGGCCGGTCCAAGACCGCCGCGCCGGCGGCCGCGGAGGGGTGGGAGTGTGCCGCTACCATCGCCGCCGGAGAGATGGGGGGTCCTCCATTATGGACATGCCGTCGTCGAGTTGCAGGTGTTCACCGTGACCTCCACCGCGGTCACGACCGGGCGCAAGGCCCCGAGGTCGACGAAGACCCGCAGCGTGATGGTCGACGCGGCGGCCGCCGTGGAAAGCCCGGTCGAGAAGTACCCGACCCCGAACACCCACCCGGTCGCGGTATAGACGCCGATATCCACGTCGAATCCGACTGCCGTGCCCGTGCGCGCCGGCTGGGTGACCGCGAAGACGATCCGTTCGGCGAAGTGCCCGGCGGCGATGGCCGGGCTGGACGCGGGGCGGTAGCTGTCCGTGCACGCCCTCGCACAGGCGGCGAGGACGACGGTCGTTCCCTGAAGGCCGGGGGAAGTCCCCTGGACCCCGGCGGCCGCGTATCCCGGAGCGACACCAAAGCGCACCAGGGCGTGCGCGCCGACCCGGAGGGGGGGCGCCGAAGGAAGTGCGATTCGCTCCGCACGATACGGCGAAGCCGGGAAGGCGCGGACGGAGGTCGCCCCCGAGGCGAGCGCGGGGAGCACGAGCAGGAGAAGGAGCAGCGCCAGGCCGAGCAGATGCCGCAGCCCCACCGCCTTCCGCATGGTCGCTCTTCTTACCGGGAGGTCCCGACCGCGGGGCGTCCCCGCGGTGGACGTGAAGGAGGGCGCGGACGGGGCCTTCGGGAAGCCCCGTCCGTGCGAGGAATCGGTTGGCTATCCTCTCGCGGACGCTCTACGATGCGGAGTGACGGTGCCCCGACTACTAGGGGCAAGCGGTCGCGAGCGAGCACTGGTTGAAGACCATCGAGATCGGCGAGTTGACGACGGGTGCCGTCGTCGTTCCGAAGTCGAGGAACAGGAAGACCGGGATGGTCATCGCCGAGCCTGCGCTGGTCGTGCCGGTCGAAATGTACCCCTGGTAGACGACGTTGCTCGTCACGATGCCGACGGTGATCGAGATCGTGATCGAGAAGTCGAAGGCGGAGGCCCCGGTCCCCGCGGTCGGCTGGGTGACGCTGAGGACGATCTGCTCCGCATAGTCCGCAAGCGTCGGCGTGATCGCGTTCTGGCTGAAGGGTCGGAAGCTCTGCGCGGCGCACGGAGACGCGGCGCAGGCCGTGAGCGCGGTCGGGGTTCCCCCGAGTCCGACAGCGATCGGATTCGTCCCCGTGGTTCCCAGGCCGACCATGGCGTTCGTCATGAGCACGAGCTGTTCCGACGTGACGGTACCCTGAGCGAACGCCGAGGTCGGAGAGGTCGTGACGTTCGAGCCCTGGTTGGGTCCGTTCGTGAGGGAGGTTGCGGCGAGGGCGTAGCCGCCCACCAGCGCCACCATCAGCGCGGCAGTCACCAGATAGATCGTTCGATACTTTCGTCCGATTGAGGCCATCCCGGTTCACCCCAAATGGCCCGGGTGATTCTGTATCTATGCGTATTTAAACGTACGCTCGTCCCCTCTCGTAGGGGGATAAGGTCCGACGGACCGTAGTAGCTTAAGAGCCCCGGCCCGTCAGGGGAGAAGCCCGTCGGAGTGAACTCGGGTTGACCGACCCGTTATGCGGCGTTGGCCGCCCCAACGGCCGAGGGTGCTGTCATGTCCGGCATCGTCGACTTTGACCGGTTCCTGTTCGCGTTCACCATCGGGTCCCACATCCTCTTGGTCTCGCTCAGCATCGGGATGTCGATCCTGATCTGCGTCTCGGAGTTCCTCCTCGCCCGGACGAAGAACAAGTACTACGGGGGACTCGTTCGTCGTCTCGTCCGACCGTTCGTCGTCTCGTTCGGCATCGGGACGGCGAGCGGGATCGTGATGGCGGTCGAGCTCGTCAACCTCTTCCCCCGGTTCATGACGCTCGTCTCGAGCACGGGGGTCATCGCGATCTTCTACGTCGAGATCTTCGCGTTCTTCATCGAGACGATCTTCCTCGTGATCTACGTCTACTACGGGAACACGTTCAAGGGAACGTACACCCGCTGGGCGCTCACGGTTCCGATCATGGTCGGGACCCTGCTGTCCGCCGTCCTCATCGTCATGGTGAACGCGTGGATGAACACCCCGAACGGGTTCGACATCGGGGCGTACGTCGCGAGCGGGTCGAGCTACTCCGTCACCGGCGTGAACCCGTGGGCGCCGTTCCTCACCACGTCGACCGGCTACGAGGTCTTCCACGTCCTCGGTTCGGTGCCCCTCACGGGGGTCATGTTGATCGGCGGGTTCTTCGCGTACCGCTACCTCCGCAGCCCGACCGCGGACGAGAAGGCCCTCTTCCTCACGGGCCTTCGGCTCACGGTCGCCCTCGCTCTCGTTCTCGTCGTGATGTCGATCCTCGCGGGCGCGCTCGAGATCGACGGGCTGTGGCAGTATCAACCCGAGAAGTACGCCGCGATCGAGCTCAACCCGACGCCCGGAACGAACCTCCCGATGACGCTCTTCGGGACGGTCGTGGGGACGAGCATCGTCGGCGGCCTTCAGATCCCCGGACTCCAGGGGTTCCTCGAGGGCGGGAAGATGATGCCCGGACTGTCCCAGTTCAGCCAATCGACCTGGCCTCCCCTCATCATCCATGAGGCGTTCGATGTGATGCTGATCGGCGGTGCGCTTCTCGGACTGTTCGTGTTCGTCTACGGCGCCCTCTGGCTCGCGAAGAGGCGACCGTTCGACAAGCCGCTCTTGGCCTATCTCTTCCTCGCGTTCTCGGCGCTCACCGCGACCGTGATGGAGCTCGGTTGGATGGTCGACGAGCTCGGGCGCCAGCCCTGGATCGTCTACAATACCCTCAGCGTGGCGGACGCCGCGAACAACAGCAACGCCCTCCTGGGACCGGGGGTCGTGATCATCATCGGGTACTCCTTCCTCGTCCCGTTCACGTTCTGGTTCATGGACCGCGTCTTCCGCGGGAAGCCGATCGCGGTCGACCTCACCGGCCCGGCGGGAGGCGAGGATGTCAACTATTAACTGGCTCTTTGAGATCAATTTCGCGATCTTCTCGATCTTCTTCGTGCTGTTCGTCTCGGAGCTGATGGGCGGGGTCCTCCTGCTCGTCGCGTACGACGCGACGAAGGCGAAGGTGCTCCCCTACCTGGTGCCGATCTGGGAGGTCACCGGCACGTTCGCCGCGTTCTGGGTCGTGACCGGGGACTTCGCGTATCCGAGCATGCTCTGGCCGCTCGCGAACATCCTCGCCGGGCTCATCCTCGTCTTCCTGATCCTCTTCGTCCTTCGGAACGCCTCGATCACGTTCGCCGAACTCCTCCTGAAGGGCGGCCGGATCTCCGAGAAGCGTCTCTACCAACTGTTCGGGCTCGCCACCCTCGGGATCGCGGTCGCGGTCCTGGTCGTTCTGTCGGCGGTCGTGAGCGGCGCCGGGGTCGACCTCGCGAACCTGAGCTTCTCCCTCTGGGGCTGGGTCACGAACCCCGGGAGCCTCCCCTACCTCCTCGGGGTGGTCTTCATCGCGGTCGGGCTCGCACCGGTCTTCTACGACATCGCGCCGTTGCGCCGGCTCTCGGTCCCGTTCACCGTCGCCGGGGTCGCGGTCGAGGCCGGGGCGCTCTACCTCTACTCGGCGAGCTTCCTTTCCGGGTACTTCCTCATTCCGGCCGTCCTGACGGTGCTCGCGTCCGTGATGTACCAGTTCCGCGCGACCGCGGCGCTCGTCACCAACAAGCTCGTCTTCGCGATCGTGGGCACGGTGATCGTGTTCTCGCTGAGCTACCTCGTGTACCCGACGGCCTTCGGAGGGGCCATCGCGGTGGACGACGTGACGACCAAGGGCCCGATGGTCGGGGCGTTCTACGTCCTCTCCGCGGTCGGAGCGGTCGTGGTCGGCCTCCTGATGGCGTTCTACATGGTGACGGTCCGACACGCCTCCCGGACCCCCGGGGTCCCGGCCTCCGCAGCGCCGGTCGGACCCGCGGCCCACAACCCCTGAAGAAGAGCTCCGTTCCGAGCCGACGGGCATCGACCGGTCGCGGCGTACTGTCTACGTCGGGTGGGGCCGCGGAACGCTCTCTCCCCCCAGGTGGGGGATCTTCACGAAGCCGAGGAACAGGAGGACGATCCCGACGAACTCCGCGTAGTAGAGCGTCGCGGGAAGCTGGACCAGGTAGAGCGTTCCGGCCGCCGAGATGACGATCGTGCCCGCGGCGATGTAGAGAAGGCTGGGACGGTGCCGCTTCCAGGCGCCGTAGACCGAGCTCACGACGAGCAAGATCGCCGCCGGGAAGGTGATGAGCGAGGAGAGGACGTCGACTGAGGTCGGGGGAAGCCCCGAGACGACGCCGCCGGACATCACGTCGGTCGGGACGGGGACCAGGAAGCCGATCACGACGAGCGCGACGCTCGTCGTTCCGATGTACCCGAAGTACGCCTGCCGCCACCGACCCGACAGGGAGAGCTCGGCCGAACCGAGGGAGAGGATCCCGACCAGAACGGCGACCAGGATGAAGTACGACTGGATGAGCGGCTGGGACCAGACCCCGAGGTCGAGGACCGCTTCCTCGACGAGCGTGACGAAGAAGAGGAGGAGGCCGACCCCCCAGTAGAGGTGACAGGCCTGATGCTCACGACGGTAGCGGTCGAAGACGAGGACAGCGAGCGCGAGCGCCGCGACGCTGAGGACGATGAGGGACGCGGCGATGACGGTCGAGTTCGCCCACATGCTGGATGGTCGGTGCGCGAGGGAGACGGGAGAGGGATGAACGCATCGTGAACGAGAATCCACCGACCGTCGAGTCTGCCTAGTCCGAGCTCCGGGCGGGTCGTTCCGCCTGAGAGACCGCCTTCCCGAGCCTGAGGACCGTGTTCCAGTTCCGGGCGGTCCCCCGAGTTTCGAGCGTCCTCTCGATCAGCGCCGGGGTGAGCCGGGAGCGGCCCACCCCCTCGGGGTAGTCGATGTACGCCGTGCGTCCGTCGCCTCGGACGTGTTCGGGACCCCGAATCGCGGCGTCCAGCGCACGCCATTTCTCGGCCGACGGGGCGGTCTTGAGGGCGACCGCGAGCAGGCGGTTCGGTGCCTCGACCGCCTGCGTCGGGAACGGGTTCCGCGCAATGATCTCCCGCCATTCGTCCGAGGTGCGAACGAACACTTCGGTCGTGATCCGAAGGTCCTGGGCCAGCCGGGAGGCGAGATCTCGTTCCCATCTTGTCGCGTCCCGCTCGTCGCCGCGGAAGACAAAGTTCCCGGACTGGAGCAGCGTCGTCACGCCCTCGAGCCCCATGCCGGCGAGAGCCGCGGAAAGGGCATCCATCCGGACGACGGAGGACCCACCGACGTTCACCGCTCGCAGGAGTCCGACGTACGCGGGCATGGGCCCTGAGCGACCCCTCCGGGTCGACATAAAAAGGACCGGGGGAAAGTCCTCGGAGCCGACGCGTCTTCCCTCTCGGGGCACACGGCACGTGAGACGCGACCCGTTCCCCCCTTCGAGACCAAGTTCCAAATACGCGGTCCGTCGGAAACATTCCCAATGTCGCGCCGAACCGTCGCCGTGCTGCTGGCCGTCCTGATGGCGATCTCCGCCATCCTGGTCCTAACCCCCTCCGAGGTCCACGGGGCGAGCGCCCTGCCGTCCGCCGGGGCCTCTCTGCGAAGCTCGGCGGCACCGTCCGCGGCGATCTCGTACTCGATCCTCAACGGCTACGGTGGGTACACTCTGCGATTCTTCCCGGGGGAGGTCGGCTGGGGGACCTTCTGCTTCGCGGTCACCGATTTTCTCGACGCCGCCGTCAACGTGACCCTCACGGACCCGAACGCGGTCCTGGACGGGGTTTCGACCCCGGCCTTCCACTTTGTCGCCCCCCTCAACAAGACGACCTTTTCGTTCAACTCGTACCAGGCCGGTGTCTGCTACACGTTCCCGGCCCACGTGCCGTACGGTGGACCGTGGACGGTCAACTTCTCGGCGCCCAACGGGGGAACCGTCCATCAGAACGTCACTTTGCTCGTCTACTACGCCAGTCTCTCCACGTCCGTCGGGGGAGCCGGCACCCTGCCGGGAGAGCCGGTGACGGTGTTCTACTACCTCCTCTCCGAGACCAACGGCGCCTCGCTCTATACCCACGCGACGAGCGTCACTCTCTCCGCGACGTACGTGGGGAACGGGACCGTCCAGAACCTCTTCCCGGGAGGGCACGTCGTCCTCACTCCGGCAAACGCGGGCCAGGGCGAATGGAACGGGACCGTCCCGTGGAACGCGACCCCGGATTCTCGCGTCACGTTCCTCCTCGATGCCGTGACGAACGTGAGCGGGAAGGTCGTCGAGAACGAGACCGACACCATCAGCGTGAACGTCGGTTCCCTCGTCATCGAGCGCGTGGGACTCACCGTCGCTCCGCCCGCGTGCACGCTGTTCAACGCGCTCTACTTCGCCACCGGCTCGCTCCTCGGCGGCTGCATCCGCGCCGGCTCGGACTACTTCGGGTCGTTCTGGCCGATCGCGAACCTCCCGGTCACGGTCCAGTACTGGGACGGCTCGGTCCACGTCTTTCCGAGCGGCGCCCCGACGGCCCTGCGCACGGACGCGAACGGCCAGGCCGCGTTCACCTTCCTCGCCACCGCCCCGCCCTTCATCCCGGAGGTCCAGTACCCGGGCGACAACGCGGTCAACTTCACGGTCTCGCTTCCGGGAGCGAGCAAGCTCTACCCGTGGACCCAGTGGTCGAACGAGACGTTCTACCTCACCGGAGGGTCCTCCGCCTCGGGCGTCGTCCAGGTCTCGCTCGACCACACGAGCTACTACGCCGGCACGGTCGCGACCGCGTCCTGGTCGGTCTCGACTACCAACCTCTCGCTCACCGGTCCGGTGAACGCCACCGGCTGGTACGTCACGGGGCCGAACGGCATCACCTACGCGAGCGGGATCCTGCGTTCAACCTCGACCGGGGGGACGTTCTCGTTCGGCGTCACGAGCGCGATGGTGCCGAACACGATCACCGTGGAAGTGATCGCGTCGAACGCGACGGAAGGATTCACCGGGGTCGCGCAGGCGCAGGTGCTCGCAACTTCGCTCCTGCTGTCGCCGCTCACCGGCTACTACACGGCCGGTTCGACCGCGTCCGTGACCGCCGTCCTGAACGGCGGGGCGGTCGCGGCGACGATTGACTACCAGCTCACCGGCTACTGGGGAACCGCGGAGGCGGTCGTGGGAACCGGGACGGTGGCGAACGGGAGCGCGATCTCGATCTCGATCCCGAGCACGAACCCCCCGCAGTCGGTGGCGGTCGCCGCGTGGGCGACCGTCGGCGGCCAGGTGGTCGCCACGAGCTCGGTGAACATCCTCCTCGCCCTCGGCTACTCGATCGAGCTCGGGGTCACGACCCCGTCGAGCTACTCGGACGGAAGCTACCAGCCCGGCCAGACCGTGACGCTCTCGTACCAGGTGGTCGCGACCGGAGGAGCCGCCCTTCCCCAGGTCATGACGTTCGACCTGCTCACGGTCGGCTACCCGTTCTTCAACCTCCTCCAGAACGTCGGGCCGAGCGGGTCGTTCTCGTTCACGATCCCATCGAACGCGGTCGAGGGGTCCCTCCTCGTTGAGCTGATCGCCACCGGCGCGCTCACCGCGGGTCCGTGCCTGCCGGGGGGCCTCTGCACGGGACTCCTCGCACTGACCATCAACCCGAACCCGTCGGTCCTCAGCCTCGAAGTTGGAGCGGGGAGCGGGATCACCGTCGGTTGGCTCATCCTCCTCATCCTGGTGCTCGTCGTGGCGGTCGTGCTCGTGCTGACCGTCCGCCGGCGCGGCGGGATGCGACGGGCCCCGTACGCACCGTCGTCGACCACGCCCACGACGATGAGCCCTCCCGCGGCTGCGCCCACCACGCCGCCGCCGACCGAGTGGCAGGCGCCTCCGCCGCCGCCCCCGCCCTCCGAACCCGCCGCCGAGCCGACGGATGGCACGGCCCCGCCCCCGCTTCCGCAACCTCCGTCGAAGTCCTCGTAGGACCCCGTCGGCTCGAAGGGCGCGGCCCGACCTAGCGCTAGCGGTCGCCGCCGCACGTGAGCAGAGCGGCCGGTCCCCGGTCGTCGACCGTATATCGAGAGAGCCTGTTTCCCGATTCGATGCCAGCCCTCGTTCTACCGGCTTCGTCGGACGCACGGGGCACGGAGCGGTTCGTCCGGGAGCTCGACCATCGCCTCGAGCGACTCGACCGGGCGATCCTGGTCGCCGACTGGGACCTCTTCACGGGGCGCTCGGGCCGCGGCTCCGCGGCCTGGCAGCTCCGACGGGCGGCCCTCCTGTCGGACGAACGGCTCCTCGACTGGGTTCGCCGGGCCCTTCGGCGCGACGGGTCGCGCCCGACTCGCCGTCGCCTCGAGCTGCTCGAGCGGATCCTGCTCGACACCCAGGTCGAACAGAACGAAGCGGTGGTTCGCCTCCGAAGCCGACTCCAGAAGCGGATCGTCTCGTTCCGACCCCGCTGGGAGGGAAAGAGAGTCGACCGCTCGTTCGTCTTCCAGGTCCTCCACGAGAGCGACCAGGAGCCCGACCGCCGGCGTGCCCTCTACGCTCTCGAGCCGCTCTACCGGCCCCTCGAGAGGTCCCTGGTCGAGCTCGTTCAGTTGCGGAACGAGCGCGCGCGAAGGCTCGGGTACCGAACGTTTGCCGAAATGCGCCTCGGCTTCCAGGGACTCTCTCCGGCGCGTCTTCAGAACTTGGCCGAAGAGGCGGCCGCCTCGCTCCGGGGTCGGCTGAGAGCGTTCCGGGACGGTTTCCAGGACCGGACCGGCCAGTCGAGCTGGCACCCCTGGGATTTCGAGTACGCATGGGCGCATCAGGTGCACCTTCCCGTCCGTCTCTTCCCGTATCGGGAGATGATGCCCCGGATCCGGAGCGCGGTCGCGCAGTGGGGATTCCCGGTCGACCGCATGCGGTTCCGCGTCGTCTTCCACGACATCCCCGCCGGCGGACTGACGCTCGCGCCGGACCCTCCGAAGGACGTCCGGATCGTCGTGCATCCTCGCGGTGGCTGGGTCTCGTACATGATCATGTTCCATGAGGTCGGGCATGCAGTACACTCCTCTCTGATCCGTTCTCCCCGCCACCTCCTCCGCTGGCACGAGAACGTGCCGGGGTTCGGGGCGTTCCATGAAGGGATCGGCGGCCTCTTCGAGGACGTCGCGAGCCGGAGCGCGTGGCTCTCGACCGTTCCGGGCGTGGGCCCGAAGCGAGCGGAAGAGTTCGAGCGGGCCTCCCGATTCTCTTCTCCGATGGCCGCCGCCCGGCAGGCGGCCTGGCTCCGGGTCGAGCAACGTCTCTATCAGAACCCGGAGCGGGACCCGATGCCCGAGGTCCACCGGTTCGAGCGCCGCGTCTTCGGGTTCGACGACTACGAGCCCGTGTCGTTCACCGACAGCTTCTTCGTCGACGACCCGGTCTACGCTTCGAACTACCTGCTCGCGATCCTCTTCGGGGCCCAGGTCACCCGGACGCTGCGCGACCTCTTCGGGGAGCCGGTCTGGCCCAACCGAAAGGTGGGGCCCTGGCTCACCCGGAACTGGTTCGCACCGGGGTCGTACATCGACTGGATCCCGCATCTTCGAACGGTCACCGGTCGACCGTTCGGGACCGCGGCGTTCCGGGCGGAGCTCGCTCGCTCGGCGTGAGCTCGGGGGCGGTCCGTCCCCGGGCGCTCGGTTTCGCCCCCGCCCGGCGCCTAGGGGACCTCGACCCGCTCGTAGAGCCGGGCCCGGTCGCCCCACGCGGCGTGGGGGAGGAGCCCACGGGCTTCGTACTCGTGCCGCAGGGCGTCCGTTGAGGGAAAGAACGCTTGCCACTCCTCGTGACCGAGCGCTCTCGTCAGAGCGCCGAGGGCCACTACGAGGTCATCGAGGTCGCCGCGCAGAGGATTCACCCATAGGGTGCGGGGGTCCCGCCACCAGTCCTCCTGGACCGCGACGGCGAGCCCGGGGCCCACGTAGAGCTTGCCTTCGCGGGCCCATCTCGGGACCAGCGACGTTCGCCACCGCCCGAACCTCCCTCCGTCCGAGCCCGGAAGCACGTCGACGCGCCCGGTACGCTCGGGGAGCCATCCGACCGGTCCTCCGAGCGACCCTTCCTCCGGGGCCGCCCGCCGGAGAGAGAGTTCGGAGGGGGTATCGCTCGCGCGCCCTCGACGGAGTGCAAGCGGAGCGACCGCACGGAATCCCGCGCGGTCGAACACGCGTCGCGAAGCAATGTTGTCGTCTTCGATGACCCCGCGAAGGGCGAGGATCCCGAGCTGTCGGGCGTCCGCGAGGATCGCCTGGAGGAGCTGGCCGCCAAGCCCCTGTCCTCGCCGAGAAGGGAGCACTCGGGCGCCGCTGAGCCAGCCTTCCCCATCTCCCAGGTCGTGGAGCCGGCCGAACGCGAGCCACTCGTCGCCCTCCCGGAGCACCCAATGCCGGCCGTCGTGGATCCATGCTGCGAGGTCCTCGAGGAGGTAGTCGTCCGGGTCGGAGGCCACGAGGAACGAGCGCAGCCGCTCCGCGTCACGGTTCGGGTCGACCCGATAGAGTTCCGCGGGCGGCATCGGTCACCCGGGGGGCGGAACCCCGGCCATCTTCGCGAGGAGTTCGGAGAGTCCCTCGCGGAAGTCGGAGGACCGGGGGGTCCACCCGAGCCGCGCGATCTTGGCGGACGAGCAGGCCCGGCGCGCGTGGAGATGGTGCGCCACGTCCCCTCCGTAGCCCGCCGACGCTTCGCTCATCGAGATCGACGGCGGAGAGGGTCGCGCGATCCGGCCGGCGACGAAATCCCCGAACTCCCTCCAGGGGGCGGGGCGACCGTCCACGAGGTTGTACACCTCGCCCGGGGCACCGACCTCGGCAACGTGCGCGAAAGCGGTCCCGGCGTCCTCGAGGGAAACGAACGACCAGGCGTTCGAGCCGCCGTCGATGTACCGGTAGCTCCCGTCCCGGATCGACTCGACGAGGGGCCGGAACCATGAGCCGTCCCCGTAGACCATCCCGGGGCGCACGACGAGGGTCTCGACGGTTCCGCGGAACCCCGGGTCGAGCGCCACCCGCTCCGTCATCCAGTTCACGAACGACTCGCCGCGGGGGTCGACCTCGGACTCCTCGGTGATCGTGCCGGGCTGGTCGGCATAGACCCAGTACCCCGAGCCCACGACCACCCGGCGAACCCCCTGCGTCCGGGCTCCTCGGAGCAGAATCCGGCAGCCACCGACCCGGACGTGTTCGGCCCGGCGGGGGTCTTCCGGACTCGCGGAACCCGATGCCGCGACGTGGACCGCGAGCTCGCATCCTCGGAGCGCCGCGTCAACCGAGTGCGAGTCGAGGATGCTCCCGACGACCGCGACCCCTCCCGCCTCCTCGACCCGAGCGCTCGATTCGGGGCGCCGGACGAGTCCCCGGACCTCCCAGCCGGCCGCCGTCAGCGCACGGACGACCGACCCGCCGAGATACCCCGCCGCGCCCGCGACGAGGGCGCGTCGGGACCCGGGACTCTCGCTCCTCATCGAGCGTCGAGGGAGGCGAGAGCGGACTTGGAGCTTGCGCCCGCGGGGGAGCCGCGCTCGCTAGTACTGGAGCGTTCGCAACGAACGCATCGTCAGCGCACCGACCCCGATCACAACGGTCATCACAATCCCCGAGAGGACGAAGAACGCCGCGACGGACCAGGTCTGGGCGAACCAGCCGGCGAAGAGCGGACCCGCGGGACTCGTCGCGGTGACGAGAGCCCCGAACGTGGCGCTCACCCGGCCGAGGAGACGGCCGGGGATCTTCGCCTGCATGGCGACCGAGATCGGCAGGTTCGTGACCGCGAGAGCCACCCCGAAGAGGGCCATCACCACGAAGGCGACCGGGATGCTCGTGGTCAGGCCGAGCGCGAGGAGGAGGGGGCCAAGGGTGATGCCGCCCGCGAAGAGGTACTTTCCCGCCGTCGTGTGCATGTTGACCTTCCCCATGATGCCGGCGCCGACCAACGACCCCACCGCGAGGATCGCGCCGAGGAGGCCGTAGACGACGACCCCGGCGTGCAGGACGAACTGCGTGTAGGGAGCGAAGAGGGCGGAGAGCCCGTTCCCGAAGAAGTTGACCAGGACCCCGATCGCGATGATCTCGAGCAGGAACCGGTTCTTCCGGATGAACGCGAACCCTTCGACGAACTCCTCCCGGAAGGTCGTCGGAGCGACCGGGGCGGAGGCGGCGGTCGGGCGGATCCGCGGGATGAGAACGAGAAGGACCGCGGCCGCGAAGAACGAGATCGCGTCGTACTCGATGGGCAATGTCACACCGAGCAGCGCCACGAAGGCGCCGCCGATCCCGAGTCCGACGACCTGGTTCAGGGAGCCGCTCAGCGAGAGGAGCCCGTTCGCCGGGGGAAGGTCGTCCGGCGGGACGACCGAGGGGACGTACGCGCTGGTCGCGGCCCGGACGATCGTGAATCCGACCCCGAGGAGCAGGACGACGACGAACACGACCGGCAGGCTCGCGTGCCCGAGCGCCACGACGACCGAGAGCGCGGCGACCACGACCCCCTGGCCGATGTTCGTCGCGACGAGGGTCTTTCGCCGGTCCCATCGGTCGACGTAGACCCCGAGGAACGGACCCAGGAGCACGCTCGGGAGGATCGCTCCGGTGACGACCACCGCCACCGCGAACGCCGAATGGGTCTCCTGGAGAACGAACCAGAGGAGCGCGACGTCAAAGATGTAGTCGCCCGACTGGGAGATCAGCTGGGCCAGCCAGACGAGGAAGAACGGGCGGTTCCGAAGCGTGCGGGTGTAGCTCGGCCGACCGGGAGCTGCAGCGCTCGGCAGCGCCTCCTCCCGTTCCTCGGGGGGAGCGGACGGACGATCCTGCGCCCCCGGGGAGCTCGACAAGAAGGGACACCGGCGGAGCGCAGCTGGCGGAGGCTCATCTACCTTGGCCGACGGGAGGGGGTCACTCGACCCCCCGGATCGCCTCCGCGGGCGGAAGCCGAGCCGCCCGGAGGGACGGGCCGATCACGGCGAGCGTCGCGAGAAGGCCCGTCACCAGGATCACCGCCAGAAGATTCCACCACGGGACGAACAGCGTGGCCGCGTAGGCGGCGGACGAGCCGGGACTGATCGTGAAGTTGTAGACCACGAGAAGGCCGAGCAACCCTCCGACGAGCGCCCCGACGATGGTGATGAAGGAGTACTCCACGAGGAACGCCTTGATGATCATCGGTCGGGTGAGCCCGGTCGCGCGCAGGGTCCCGATCTCGTGGCGACGCTCGGTGACCGCGCGCAGCGCGAGGATCCCGAGGGCGGCGATCCCGACGGCCAGACCGAGGGCGATGAACACCTCGAGCAGCCCGATGTCGCCCGAGATGATGGCGGTCGTTTGCGCGAGGATCGCCCGGAAGTCGACCAGGACGAGCCCGTACTGGTAGAAGGCGGACTTGATCTTCTGGGCGGCCAGGGTCGACGAGACTCCCGGGTGGACCGTCAGGAAGTAGCCGTTGAGCGTCAGGTAGCCGAGCGAGGCGGCCGTGGAGGGGTTGAGCCACACCCCGCCGACGATCGACTCCTCGAGGACGCCGATGACCGTGACGTTCTGCGCGGCCAGGGTCCCAGGGTTCTCGACCTCGATCATGTCCCCCGGAGCGACGCTCGGGTGGGGGCCCGCCTGCCCGAACCCGCTCCCGCCGGCGTACCCTCCGTCGACGACCGCGACCGAGCGGTTCGACTGGAGCTCCGCCATCACTGCGGAGGCGCTCATCCCGTGGTCGGTCGACTGGAAGGTGAACTGGTTCGTCGCGTAGAAGCTCGTCTCCGCCGTGGTATTCACCGGAGCGGAGAACAGGTTGTCGTGGTACGGGTTCGCGGAGAAGCCTTGCACGGAGACGAACGCGAGCCCGGTCGTCACCGGCACCACTCCGGAGTACAGGGCCGAGAGGGTCGAGTTGGTGGCGACCTTCGACGGGAGGTCCGGGATCGGCTGGGACGAGATCCCGAGGAAGGTGTACCCTCCCGATTGGCTGGTGACTGAGTTGTTGAGGTTGCCGGTGAGCGTCGCGCTGTACACCGCCAGCAGGATGATCGTGAACAGGACGAGCGCGAAGATCGTGAGACTGATGGACGTCCGGGCCGCTCTTCGACTCGGGTAGGCGAGGCCGATGCGGGTCACCGGCGTTGCCCCCTTCCGGCCGGCGGCCAACCGCTCGACGCTCCGGGCGAGGTCGACCCCGTTGAAGGCGACGATCATCAGGGCGCCGGCGACGAGCATCACGCCGTCGACGAAGACGAAGAAGATCCCTCCGGAGTGACCGGTTCCGAGCACCCAATCATGGAGCGGCTCGACCCCGGCCCAGAGGAGGAGGCCGGCGCCGACCGACGTGAAGACGGTTCGGTTCTTCCAGAACCGGGACGCGACCAACCCCGCGCCGAGAATGACGAGAGCACCTCCGATCACGGGATAGGAGATGTCCGACGATCCTCGGAACGTGGTCAGGAACAATAGGGCCCCGACGGCCAGCGAGACCCCCCCGAGGTAGGCGAGGTACGTGTAGGTCCGAAGGGGCGGCAGCGGTTCCGGAACGTCCCGGATCGCCCGAACGATGTTGAGACGGCTCACCCGGACGCTCGCGACGACCACGGTCGCGAGGGTGAGCAGGAAGCCGACGAGATAGCTCGTGATGAGCGAGCTCGAGCTGAACGTGAACGACGCCCCGAGGACGTTGACGTCGAACCCCGGGGTCGGGACCGTGTGGACGTAGAACCAGAGGAGGATGTATCCGGCGGCGACCCCCGCGAAGGTGCCGGCGAGGGCGCTGCCCGCCGAGTAGACGAGACCCTCGAAATAGTACGCCAGTACGAGGGTGCGCCGCTGGATCCCCACGGCGCGCAGCATCCCCATCTCGCCCTTCCTCTCCTCGGCGATCATCGTGAAGATCCCGATGATCAGCATCGCTCCCGCGATGATCGAGAAGAGGCCGAACACGAGGAAGATCGTCGTGAGGCTCGTGCTCGCCGACTGGGCCGTCGCGAGGGAATCGCTCAGGACCTGGTGGACGGAGAGCGCCGAGGTCCCGGGGATCGTCGCGAGAGCGGCGGTGAGGCTCGCGCTCACCGCGGAAGAGAGGCCGACTCCGCTCTCCTGGGAGCCCGCGTTCGTGACGGCGATGAAGTTCACTTCCTGCGGCGTCCCTTGGAGGGCCTGCGCGGTCGCGAGGTCGACGAACACGCTGCCCCCGCTCACCCCGGCGGTGAGGAACCCTCCGCGAATGTCGTCCTGGACGATCGCCCCGACCTTCTCGGGGGCCGCGAACTTCCCGTAGAGGAGCACGGAATCGCCGACCGAGGCGCTCAGGTCCTGGGCCGCGAGCTTGTCGAGGAAGATGCTTCCCGGGGCCGGGGACCCCGGATTCCCGCCCGATACGGAGGTGAACGGCCCGAGCGCCGCGCTCTGCGAGGCGTTGCTGCCGACCAGGTAGAGATTGGTCTGAGGGATGCCGGTCGTGTTGTCGAACGCCTGGACCGTGCCGACGATTTCGGGACTCACTCCGTCGATCCGGGAGTCGTTCGCGGAGGCGGTGACGACCGAGTTCGCCACGATCGAGGAGAAGTAGAGATAGCCGCCCGAGGAGGAGGTGCCGTAGATCGCCTCGTCCGTGTACCCCCACCCAATGTAGGAGTAGTGCACCGTCGCGGTGTGCACGGTGTCCCCCACCACGAGGCTCCCCGACACGATCGCGGTCGCCACGAGGAGGCCTAGGATCACGAGAACGGAGCGACCTCGCGCTCGCACGATGTTCCGCAGCGCGATCCGCAGCGAGAGTCGGTTCCGGACCGCCAGGTACGCCGAGACGGCGCCAACCGCGCCGAGGGTGGTGGCGGCGAAGAGGACGATGGGGTCGGTCACGGGCCTATCCTTCTAGGTGACGAAGCGTCCGTCGCGCATCCGGAGGGTGCGGTCGCACGCCGCGGCCACGTCCGGGTCGTGCGTCACGACCACCATCGTCTGCTGGAAGTCGCGGTTGAGCTGCCGGAGGAGGCTCGTCACCTGGCGAGAGCCCTCCTCATCGAGGTTCCCGGTGGGCTCGTCCGCCCACACGATCGCGGGCCGGCACACGAGGGCCCGGGCGAGCGCCACTCGCTGCTGCTGCCCCCCCGAGAGCTCCGAGGGTCGGTGGTTGACCCGGTCTCCGAGCCCCAGCTCCCGGAGCATCTCGACCGACCGCGGCCGGGCCTCTCGCGCCCGGACCCCGGACGCGAGAAGCGGCATCTCGACGTTCTCGGCCGCGGTCAGGATCGTGAGCAGGTTGTACGACTGGAACACGAACCCGGCCCGGCGGGCTCGGTACTCGGTCTTCAGACGGTCGGACATGGCATGGATGTCCGTCCCCTCGAGCGTCACCTTCCCGCGGGTGATGTCGTCGAGTCCGCTGAAGCAGTTGAGGAAGGTCGTCTTCCCGCATCCGGAAGGGCCCATCACGGCCACCATTTCGCCTCGGCGAATGTCGACATTGATGCCCCGGAGCGCCGGGACCTGAGTCTCTCCCTGCCCGTACACTTTCCAGACTTCCTCACCGACCACGACCGATTCCGGCATGCTACCCTCCCGCTTCGTCTTGCAGATGGTCGAACCTGGATGGCCGAGGTCTCGCCGTCCCTCGTTCGAGAGCTCGACGCGTCGTCCTTCTGTCCGTCCGGCTGCCCGGCACCGACGCAGCGAACATCGGTGACCCAACCGCTGACTCTTGGTCCGTTAAATGAGCGCTCGGTGAACGGATGTTCACTCGGCGGTTTTCGAAGTACTACGGAGGGCCGGTTCACCCGCATCGGCCATGGACCGACAGCACCCGTTCCCGGGTCACCGGGGCGGGGGCGGGAGCTCTCGACCGAGCTCTTCAGTTGGTTCGCCCGCTCAACCGCTGAAGGTCGGCGCGCACCATGATCCGAACGAGATCCTTGAATTTGACCTTGGGAACCCACCCGAGTTCCCGGGCGGCCTTGGAGGCGTCTCCCCGTAGGTTGTAGACCTCGGACGGTCGGTGGAATTTCGCCTCCGAGGTCACGTGCGACATCCCGTTCTCGATCCCAACCACCCGGAACGCCTCTTCGACGAACTCTCGGACGGTGTGCGACTCCCCGGTCGCCCCGACGAACTCCCCCGGGGTCGGGTGCTGGAGGGTCCGCCACATCAGGTCGACGTACTCCGGCGCATAGCCCCAATCCCGCTTCGCATCTAGGTTCCCGAGCGAGAGCGACTGGGCCTGTCCGAGGGCGATCCGCGCCACCCCGTCCGAGATCTTGCGCGTCACGAACTCGAGCCCCCGCCGCGGGGACTCGTGGTTGAAGAGGATTCCGTTGCTGATGAACATCGAGTACGCCTCCCGGTAGTTGATGGAAGCCCAGAAGGCGTAGACCTTGGCCACCCCGTACGGGCTCCGGGGATGGAACGGCGTCAGCTCGTTCTGCGGCTCCCGGTCGACGTGGCCGAACATCTCGCTCGAGGACGCCTGGTAAACCCGCGCATGAGGCGCCTGGGTCCGGACCGCCTCGAGCAGGCGCAGAGCTCCGAGACCCGTCACCTCGCCGGTCAGCACCGGCTGGCTGAACGAGGCCCCGACGAACGACTGCGAGGCGAGGTTATAGACTTCGTCCGGTGACGACCGACGAATCGCCTCGTTGAGGGAGACCTGGTCCATCAGGTCCGCGTCGAGGATCTCGATCTTCTCCCGGAACCCCGAGATGTGGGTGACGTTCGGGCTCGAAAGCCGTCGGATGAGCCCGTACACGCGGTAGCCCTTCCCCAGGAGGAACTCCGCAAGGTACGACCCGTCCTGGCCGGTAACGCCCGTGACGAGGGCAACTCGGTCCGCCACCGTGCGTCCGAACCCCGCTCGAATATTAGCCCTTGGTCCGCGGCGCCGTCCGGCGCGAAGAGCTACCAGGTCCTTACCCGGCGCTCGCCGAGGGCCTTCGCCTCCACTCGAGCGCGGGGGCGTTTCTCCTCGGCCCCCCCGGCGCAGGCGAAGGGGTGATGGTGTGAACCGACCCGGACTGACCGTTGGCTTTCGACCGAAGGCGGGTCTCGGGACGGTTCGGCCGACAGGAATAGGTTCCTATAGGTGAAGACAGTAGCGGGCCGCATGGCAGGCCCGGCGAAGGTTCCCAGTTGGATTGACATCGGCCAGATTGTCTGCGGCATCGGTGGACTCCTGATCTTCATCGGGTTCATCTTCGGCTACCTGGCGATGACCAATTTCCCCACGTCCGCCACCAACCAGGGAAACCTCTCGAACTACCAGGGCGACTTCGAGGGCTTCTTCATCATCACCGCGTTCGGCTTGCTCCTCGCGGTCGGCGGCTGGCTGATGCACTCGATCTGGCCCAAATTCCAGGCTCGACCTCGCCCGGCCCCCGCGGTCTACGCCCCGCCCGCGCCGGCGCCGATGGCGGCCCCCGCACCCGAGGCGATGGCTCAGGCCCCGCCCCCTCCCGCTCCGGCTCCCGTCGCGGCCCCGGCCGCCCCGCTCTGCCCGAAGTGTGGCAAGCCGACCACGTACATCGCCCAGTACGGGCGCTACTACTGCTACACCGACGGCCTCTACGTCTGAGGCCATCGAGAGAGAGCGCACGGACCAGGCCCCGCGGCCGGGCGGTCGGCTTCGCCTTGTTCCGCCGGACGGCCGCGGGGCGGGTTATACATCCCCGGCTCGTCCTCGGGGAGGTCCGCACATTCTTAGGGAGGGAGCGCGAATCTACCTGGCATGGCGGTGCCGGGGCCGCACGTCGCGCTGCCCTACAGCCACGCGATTCTCATCGGTGCCCTCGGCCTGGTCGTCCTCTTCCTCGGAGGCGTCCTCCTCGGAATCGTGCTCTTCGAGGGGCTGATCTCCGCCGCTTGGATCTCGGTCATCCTCACCGGGATTGCCATGGTCCTGATGGCCCTCGGGGCGTGGTTCATGTGGTACGGGCTCTCGAAAGCGTATCCCTCCTGAGCCTGGAACGAAAGAGGAAAGTCGACCCCCTCGGGGGACTGAGAGCAGAATCCGTCGCGCGGCGTGACGAGCCCGGGGACCCCCGCTTCGCTTTCGGCCCCGCTCAGATCACCGGGCACTGTAGCGCCCCGCGCCGGTGAGAGTCATGAAATAGCCTCGAAACCGGTGCCCCGCTTGGGGAACCGACACCGTGGCGTTATCGATTGACGTGTGGGTTCTCGACATCGTCCTGCTCGTGCTCGTCCCGGCGGTCGTTGGGATTCTTCTGACCCGATGGATCCGGGAACGAGCGAAACGGGCCGGCTCCAGCCCCGCTCAGGTCCGGGGCCTTGAGATCCTGGTCACTGTCATCTGGGTGGCGCTGGTACTGATCGGGACGTCCGTCACTCTCGGCCCGATCAGCCTCCTTTCCACCATCACCTTCTCCGCGGTCACCGGGATCGCCGTGACGCTGGCGTTGCAGACCACCCTCCAGAACTTCGTCTCGGGCGTGATCCTGCTGCAGCACCGGGCGATTCGGATCGGCGACGTCATCCAGTTCGGAGGCGTGAAGGGAGAGGTCGTCAGCTTCGGACTCGTGACCACGGTCGTCAAGCAGGAGGACGGCACCTTGGTGTTCGTGAGCAACTCCAACCTGCTGGGGGGACCCCTCGTGAACTACACGGCGGCGAAACGGCTCGAGGGCGAGTACTAGCCCTTGCCTCCCGGGAGGCTAACCTGCGCGCCGGATCGAACGAGAGGATGCAAGTTGTGTTGCACCCGCAACGGACAAGATCTTCATCGGCGCAGAGTCAATCCTTAATAGATAGAACCGCTTAGTTCTCACGGTCACTATGGGGACAGATGTGCTTAGGGAGAGCAAGATCTCTCGGGGTTTCTTGACGGTAGTGCCCCGGGATGTCCGTCAGGCGATGGGTGCCCGGGAGGGTGACCGGCTCGAATGGCAGCTTCGGGGGACGGAGCTCATGGTCCGGGTCCGGAGGCCGGTCACGATGGAGGACATCGTGGGAATCGTGAGCCACGGGGGGGACGCCGTCGCGAGCAAGAAGACCGTTCAGGGACTTCGCGATCGTGTTCGTTGATTCATCCTACTGGGTTGGTCTGGTCGACGCGAAAGACCAGTGGCACAAGCCTGCTCTCGCCCTCCAACCGCGCGTTCGAGGGGAGCTCCGAGTTCTCGACCTTACTGTATCTGAGGCGGTTACCATCATCGGGTCACGGAAGGGAGGAAAGCCGGCGCGCGAGCTCTACCAATTCTTCTGCGACTCCTGCCACATCATCTACCTGGATGACGAGTTGCTGGACTCCGCGATGGCGCGGCACGTGGCCCACGATGGGCGGCTGTCCGTCCCGGACTGCGCGATGGTGGAAGCCATGGTCCGGGAGGGCGAGACGACCATTGTGTCGTTCGACTCCGACTTCGATGAGATTCGCGGGCTAGTTCGGCTGCACTGACACTCGGCAGATCGGTCCGCTGCCCGGTCCGGTCCTGCTCGCGACCGCTCGCGGGGAATCAGCAAGGATTCACTCGGATGAGGCGCGATTCTGGGATCTTGCGGTGGTCCAAAGAGGACAGTGTTGGAGGTCTCGGTCGCCTAGGGCCCTGTGCGCCACCTTGGGGAAAGCCCGTCCGGCGGCAGCAAGCTCCCATGCACCCAACCGATCGAATCCCCAACAACTCAGTCATTATCTGCAGGCCGGGATGGAGTGGAAAGAGGCAGGTTCGTGATCTCTCGGGTCCGGGTCTTGGAGTCAACTCGCGTGACTCCAACCGTGCATGATGTGAAGTTCGAGAAGCCTGCCGGATTCGACTTCGCGCCCGTCCAGTTCTGCGGTCTGGAGCTCTCAACCGGGCGCGGTCCTATCGAGTACCCGATGTCGCTCGCGTGTTCTCCGACCAAGCCCTATTTGGAGTTCGGGGCGCGGGTTTCGAACTCTCCCTGGAAAGAGGCGTTTGCGGCGCTCGGTCCGGGCGATGATGCCGAAGTGGACGGCGCCTACGGCCATTTCGTGCTCGATGAGACCACTCCCGCTGTTCTCGTCGCGGGGGGCATCGGCATCACGCCCCTCAAGGGGATGGCCGAGTATGCGACGGACCGTCACCTTCCCTTGGACGTGCGCCTCGTGTACTCGAGCCGAGACGAAACAGAGATCGCGTACCGTTTGGAACTGGATGGTCTGACGCGGCAAAACCCCCGCTTCCACGTCCTTCACACCCTCACGCGCGCCCCGAAGGACTCGTCCTGGACGGGACGTCGCGGACGCATCGAGAGCGACCTCCTTAGCGAGGCGTCGCGCGGGCTGGACGGGCCAACGTACTACGTGTGCGGCACGCCCGGGATGGTGCAGGAGACGTATCGCAATCTGCTAGGGCTGGGGGTCGCCGCCTATCGAGTCAAGTACGAGGTCTTCCGCGGCTACGGATTGGAGTGATTCGCAGGACCTGAAGACCGGGTTTGGGACCTACCGATACTTCCTGACCCACAGTGCCGGAATTTGTCGCCAGTCGCCCAGCGCATTGGGGCAGTGGGTGCAAGTGCAAGCAACGCACTTCGATGATCGGGACCGCGGGTCGTCGGGAATTCGATCTTAGGACTGGGGCGAGGCTTTCGGCTGGCGATTCAGGACGTCGTAGACGAAGCGCAGCATGGCCTCGTGGTGGCTAATGGACAGCCCGATATCGACGAAGGCCCCTATATGACCCGAGTCGAACCATAGGACCCGGACCTCCTTGCCCAGAGCGCGCGCTTTGGCTTCGTAGAGCTCGACTTGCCGAGGCGGGTCTCGAGAATCGTTCCTCCCCTGGATGATGAGAATCGGTCCCGAGACGTTCTCGAGGTAGCGAATCGGAGATGCTCTCTCGTAGCTCTCCCGCTTCTCCGACGGAGGACCCCCGAACAGGGCCAGGTCGTATCCCCGTAGATTCTCCGACTCATCCTCGAACTGAGTCACCCAATCGGCCACGACGACGCCCCCGATCCCCCCCGCCCAGAGGTCCGGCCTCAACCCCATGGCCTGCAGGGTCAGGTATCCCCCGTAGGACCAGCCGGTGAGAAAGATCGTGTCGGCCCGAGCGACGCCGTCATTCACGAGCCAGTCTCGGGCGGCGACCATGTCCTCGACCTCCCAGTGGCCGAGGTCCCCGTAGATCTTCTTCTCGAACTCCTTCCCGAAGGTCGTGGACCCTCGGTAGTTGATCGAAGCGTAGGCGAACCCGTGGTCCAGCCACATCTGGCTCGAAGGGGAGAAGCCCTCCCGCTCGACGTAAGTGGGACCACCGTGTGTCTCGAGGATGGTCGGGAACGGGCCGTCCCCCGGCGGTACGGCCACCCAGCCTTGGATCTCTTGGCCGTCGGAAGAAGGGAATGTTACGGAGGTCCAGGCGCGGTTGGGCGGTGATTCCTCGCTCGGAAGTAGCACTCTCGACGAACCCCGGTCCGGGTCGAGAGCAATCAGTTGGGGAGGGTGGGTAGAATTCTGCCAGCGGAGGAGGATCTCTCTCCCACGGAAGCATGCCGAGTCGAAGGCGCCGGAGGGATGGTCCAATCGGGTGACGGCGGAGCGGCCGAGGTCGTAGAGATACAGTCGCTGAGAGGCCCGGAGGAGCTGGGAGAGAACGACCCGACCGGCATCCGGTGACCACGCGAGAGGTTCGATGTCCCCCTCCAGGGAGCCGACCTCCAGCGCGACGAGCTTTCCGCTCGTCGCGTCCCAGATCCCGGGTCTTCGAGGGCCGCTCTCGGTGCTCGTCGCGAGGATCCGTGGGTCTCCCTCGAGCGGCGAGAACGCGACAGGTTCAACGCTGCTCGAATCGAGGGAGAGTTCGGCAATCCTTTCCCCCGAGGTAGAATCGAAAGAGAACAGACCGAAATCGAGGCCGCCCTGCGCCTCGCAGGAGGCCACGATGGCCCGGGTCCCATCGGCCGATAGGATAGGGCCGCCGGCGAGTTTGGGACTCCGGTTAAGCCTCCGCGGACTCCCGACGGGACCGTCCGAGGAGATGGAGAGCAGATACGAATCGAACCCCTCGGGACCGGGGAGAGTGAAACCGAAGCGCGAGCTGTGCCCGTCTACGAAGCACTCGGAAGTCGAGTACTTTGGCATAGCAGGAGTAAGGTCCTGAGGGTGCGCCTCCGGGTGGCCGAATGGAATCCGGACGAAGTGGCCGGTCTCATTCCCCATCTCGTCGTCGAGATAGTACACGTGCTGGCCATCGTCCGACAGGTAACCGTTCGGCGTGCCAAAGGGTCGATTCGTCAACTGCTGAAGGGTCCCGAGAGCTAGGTCGTACGAGTAGAGCTCGAACTTGCCCGACTTGTTGCTGCCAATCAGGACCCGATCCGGCGCTCCCGACGCTACCTTCGCGGCGATTCGGGGCAGCAGGAACCGCCTCTTCCAAGGAGCGGTGGAGCCTAGAATGGGTTCGCGCACCGACGGGAACACGATGCGGTCGATGGGCATGGATGAGAAATACCGTTCGGCTCGGGGATTCCGAGATGGGAGGGACGGTGAGCGCCGGATTCTCGAGCAGTGAGCGACCGCCAGATCCCACCTTCCGTCGCCCGGGATGACCTAATGTAATACATCTTGTATTACACCGCCGGATGCCGAAGCTGGTCGTCCGACGAACGGGAAACTCCCTCGGGTTGCCGATCCCCCACGAGATGGTCCGGGATCTGAAGCTCTCCCCTGGGGACGAGCTCTACGTCTCGCTCGAGCGTCTTCCGAAGTTCGTCCAAATGGCGGGGCGGCTGAAAGGAAGGCTTACCGCCGACGAATTCACCCGATTGAGCAACGAGGGCGAGGACCTTGGTTGACCTCTTCGCCGATAGCTACGCCCTCGTAGCGGTCCTCGAGGGAAACGAGCGTTACGTCCGCATATTCCGACGTAAGGATGTAGTGACGAGCTCCCTGAATCTCTTGGAGGTCTACGCTACTCTCTTGCGCCGCATCGATCCCGTCGAGAGCCGAGAGCTCGCATCGGGCATCCTGGCCATGATCGTCCCGGTTCCGCCGGAGGTTGCTTTCATTGCAGGTGAGTTTCGCCAATCCATGAGGTCCCATCGGAAGGACTGTTCCTACATCGACGCCTGGGGATACGCCGCGGCAGGGAATCTCGGGGTACCGTTCCTGACGGGGGATCCCGCGTTTCGTGGCGTCGAGGGCGTTCAGTTCGTCCGGTAATGGCTGATTGGGGGCCCCAGGCGGTCTCCGGAATCCAGTGGGTGTAAGCAGCATTGCACCGCCCCCCCGCGACGCGCGAGAGTCCTCCGCGCCAGTCCCTCGATTCTTGCCGAGCCACCGCTCACATTCCGCACGGTCGGAAATGCTGATATAATGCATGCGGCATGCACACGCCGAGATGTCTGCTGCGATCAGCTCGGTACGCGTGTCCCGTGAAACCCTTTCTGAACTGGAGAGGTTTCAACGGGCGCTTGGAAGCAGGACCCTGGACGACGCGATTCGTACTCTCCTTGCCGTGAAACGCAAGGAGCTCGTCGCCCAGATCTACGGGAGCGCTCGTGGGATGCGTGCGTTCCGGGAGTCGGACCGTCTTGACGCTGATCGTTGACTCCTACGCTTGGGTCGAGTTCCTTACCGCTGGCCCCCGGGGGCCGAGGGTCCGCGAGAAATTCGAGTCTTCAGGCGATCTGGTCACGCCGGACATCGTGCTGGCGGAACTGGCGAGGGTGTTCGCACGTCAGGGGATGGAACGCGACCAGATTGTCGGGCACCTTCGGTCGATGGGGGCCCTCAGCACGATTCAATCCATAGACATCGATGTCGCCTTGGGAGCAATCAGCGCTGACGAGGAACTGCGACAACGCGGCCGTATCCGAAAGATTGGCCTCCCGAGCTTCGCCGATGCAATCATTCTTTCGTTCGCTCGCTGTCTTGGGGCGAGAGTTCTCACCGCGGACAAGCACTTCGAAGGGATTCCAGAGACCGAGTGGGTGGGAGCGTAGTCCTGCCACACGGACCGGTTCGAGACGAAGACTTGGTTGCAAGCTGCCTTGCAACAACTCGACGTATAACATGGGGTACTCGCAGCCTAAAGGGTACAGCCAACGTCGTGCTTGCGGGGGGGGTACTCGACATTAATCCCGAACTACACCTGACCGAGAGGGACTGTGTCGCAACTCCAATTGGCAGCATTGGTTCCGGCGCTCGATTGCACGTTAGGCGAACCCTGGACCGGGCCGGATGTGCATTTCCTGTTGAATAACCAATCGGACGAACGAGAGTTTATTCCCCATTGTCGACTCTACATACCATTCGCCCGGATGTGAATGCGGTTGAACCTAGTGGAGTGCTGGCAATCGCGATATCTCCGGCCTGCCCCGACGACCCGGCGCACTTAGGTGGGAGTTACGGGACGCTAACATGAATGCGTCTCATTGGATCTGTTGCGCCCCAGTCATGAGGTCCCCTTCATGATGCCGAGCCTCCCCAGGAGTGCGGCGCTACGTTCGGCCGTCGAGTTTCCCGTGGCCGTATCAGGGTCAAGGTACGAAGAGCAGTTAGAGCCGGTTGAAGGGCCCGATGGAGTGAGCCTCATTATCCCCGCCTGGAACGAAGAAGCACGGCTTCCGATTGCACTCGAGAGATACCTGCCTCTCCTGGAATCGTACGGGAGACCCTTCGAAGTTCTCGTGATCGTCGATGGTGTAGCCGACCGGACGGCCGAGGTCGCCCGAATATTCGAATCTCGTGGGGTACGGGCTATTGAATTCGAAGACCGTCTCGGCAAAGGTGGCGCCGTCATGGAAGGCTTTCGGAGAGCTAAGTTCGACCTCGTCGGATTCATCGATGCGGACGCGCCGATAACTGCTGTGAGCATGGCATATCTCTTGGCAGAGTTGACCACTGCTGAAGGCGCAATTGCTAGTCGCTGGGACAATCGCAGCAATCGCGATCTTTATCCACGTTTTTCGAGAAGAGTGTTCTCGAAAAGCTGGAACCTCCTGGTGAGAGTGGTTTTGGGCTTGAAGCTAAAAGACACGCAATGCGGGGCCAAATTCTTCAGACGCCAAGCGGTCATGAGTATCCTCCCGAAGGTCTTCCTGACGAATTGGGCCTTCGATGCTTCGCTGCTGTTCCACTTCGAACGTGCTGGGTTCCGTGTTGTGGAAGTTCCTGTGAACTGGAGTGCTGACCCAAGCACAAAGTTGAATCTCAGTCGAACGATCCCGGCGATGTTCCTATCCCTTATCGGGATTAGAATGATGAACGACCCGCGACTAGCCAGACCGACGAGGGCGATTGCACACTGGTTTTACACGCACTTAGGCTAGTCATAACGAGTCCTGCAAGTTCGATTTCACGCATGTAGCTTCGCCAACGTGAGTCAAGTTGCCACGTCAATTGCTCGCTTTGGCTCGATGCTCGCGCATCGCATCGGAGCGATGCTTTCGACTGAGCATAAGTGGCCGAAGGAGCGCTACCTCGGGAAGTGCCTCAGTCGTAGCCCCAAGCAAGCAACCGACGTTCCAGAGCATCCGCATGGTCGACGCCCGACTCTGCATCGAGCGCTCGACTCACGTTCCCGGCCTCCTCGCGGAGCCACCGCTCATACTCCACGGGGACACCACGGGCTGCTCCCCCATCCACAGATTGTGAACTCTTCACGATGGTAATGCACTTGGCTGATGGGTCGATGACGAATCTATCTTTGTCTGCGAACGCGAGCAAGTGATGTGTCGAAGCTCTATCCAGTCGCAGGCCGTGGGACTTCCCTTCATGAGCGAACGTTCCGATATCGGCCAATGCCCAGATCAGTCGATTCTCTCGAGGCACAAAGCAGGATTGAATGTCAAAGCCAGGAGGGTCACGTGTTGTAGACGTCACTGCGCGAAAGAGAAGATTGCCCAAGTCTTTGAGAGATACTAGTGTACTAGCCGGGTCCCAGAGTTCTTGAGATCGCGGGGGTTTGATGATTAGCGGGACGCGAAAGAGGGACTCGGTCCCCCCGCTCCCATGGAACAGGTTCCCATCCTCACCAAAGACCTGTCCGTGATCGCCGAGGAAGCAGATCCAGCAGTTTGAACTGTCGCGATACCGAGAAAAGAGATCAAGAATCACTCCGATCCGGGAGTCGACTGTTCGGATTGACTGCTCGTACAATGATTTGAGCCCGTCCAACGCCGGATCCGCTCTCGGTCTATCGGTCCGCTTGCTCCTCGAAACACTGAGACGAATAGCGCGCATCCGGTTCAGGGAGCTCAATGTCACTGCGGAACCACACTCGACGCCAACGTAGGGTTCGTGGGCGTCCATGTAGTTCACAAAACAGAACGCTGGGCTGTCCTGTGGAATGTTTCGAAGCCAGGATTCGACATGTGCTTCTATCCAAGGAGACACACACGGATTTGGTATCGCGCGGTCTGCGTGCAATCTGGTCCAACATCGGATTGACATGTCCAAAGCCGAGGGATAGGTCTCGATGATGGAATGCCCGAGTTTGACAAGCTGGTCGGGGAGCGTGGTCCCCACTTGTCGAACACCGGTCGCGGGGGCTTTCCCCTTGGGAGGGGATCCCTGAGACCGCACGAAAGGCATGCGCAAAGTCTCCTCGATAAAGCTGCCCCACTTCACCGTCGAAAATCCCTGAGTCAACCCGGTCCTCGGCGAAATGAAAGGATTTGACGAAAACGAAGCGGTTCGGTAACCAGAGCTGAGGGCTTCGGTCGCGACAGTCTTAGTCCCGGCCGGAAGAGTGGACAGCGAGTTCAGCATTCGAATGTTCCAAGGGTACAATCCCGTGAAAATGCTCGCGTGGGCTGGGAGGGTCCACGACGAGGGGGAAATCGCACCCTCGAAACTGATCCCTGCCTTCGCGAGTTTGTCAAGCGTAGGCAGTCCATGGCCGGCCAGCCGAGCGTTGTCGAATCCGGTCTTGCCGATGCAATCGCCGACAATTACTAGAACGTCCGGAGCCCGAGTCATCTCACGCGGTGGTACAGGAATCCATGTTCCTTTCAAATATATCGATTGGAGCTCGATACGCTCGGCAATTCACCCCCCAGGGGCCTAGGTTTTCGAAGCCACGACGAGCGTCCTACGCGGCGAGGAGCTGTTTGAAAGTCGGCTCGTAGAACCTCCGAATCACACTGTCCCACGACCATTTCTCCAATGCCTCGGCTGTGATTCTGGCGGAGTCGAAGTGGTCCAAGTCGTCGATTCTTGCGGCCAATCCTTCTATACTATCCGAAACGACGCCATTCCGTCCGTCGACCACCACATCGTGGAAGCCTGAGAAGGGACCGGGTCGGATTCCTATGACCGGAACACCATGCGTGATGGATCTCAATAAGACATCCGGCAGCGGGTCGTTGTAGGTTCCGATGTAGACCAGCCCAGAGCTATCGTGGAAGATTTCCTCCAGCCTTTGATCCGAAACTTCTCCTACATAGGCAATTTGGCCACCAAGCTCCGGCTGAACACGTGAACGGTAGTATCCAAGATCGGTAATCGGTCCGACAATTCTCAACGGGCGTTTGCACATCTTCGCAAGTTTGATTGCCAAGTGGGGGGACTTCATCCGATCAATTCTACCGACGAACAAGAGACTCTCACGAACGAGTCGTTCGGCAGGAAAATTCGAATGGATGCGAACCCCATTAGGTGTGTAGAAGACTCTGAAGCCGCGGTCCTTCATCCAATCGTATGTAGGTCGATTCAGACTTCCGAAATTCAGTCCTCGCACTGCCCGTGTGAGCTGTTTGTATGGTACTGAGTCCCAGTTCACGAACCCGTGCAGCACATTGATTGTCCGGCTCACTCCAAAGCGAGCCGACATCAGATAGCTTATCCAAAGCTCATTGCGAAACGCATCGTTGAAGATTATTCGAACCGAAGGATCGAACCGGCAGTTTGAGTAAGCTAGAGGAAACGCATATGGTGCGCTCGAGAGGAGCCATCGCACCCGCTGTACATTGTCCCCGGAAGTCGGACCTGACAGGTTCGGCGTTTTCACTATCCTGACCTGGGTCGTTCGATCCGCCAAACTTGGCGTGCTTGTCGGAGCCGCCAACTCAACACGATAACCTGCTTCGCGGAGTGCAGATGAACGATCTACCACCACTCTCTCAACCCCACCATACCCGTCGAGAGGCAGTACCTTGAAGGGAGGTGCGACGATACCAATCGTCTCTGTCCTATCACTCATCATCAACAACCGGAGCACGCAACCTAGACCGCAGTTCCGTACGCACGTTGCTCATTCTAGGATTCCGGGGTGAAAATGGCTATGAAGTGCGTGTACGAGCCAAGGTCGTGTGACTGTTGGCTTACTGGATTAAGTTCCCAAAATGATGCAAAATTGGGTATCTTGTTTACCAGTGTGTCTCCCAGACTCCTCCCGAGAGCGCTCCTGTAACTGTCCGCGGGGCGCGTCGACTCATGGCCTGCCTTCGGATAGAACACTCTCTTGCGGACTTGCTGAATGGTCGAATCGAGACGATCAATTCTCCTCTGTCCGAGATAAGACGCCGACCGCGAGCGTGCCCCGACAAGTTTTGAAAGCTGTCCCAAGCTGAACTCGTTCACGTGATAGGGAGACATGAACATCCTAGGATTCCCGGCGGATATCCCTCCATTAGGAGTCGAAAGGACGATTCTACCTCCCGGCCTCACGAACCCACAAAGAGTGCCCAAGTGAGCGAGAGGATCATGGACATGCTCGATGACTTCGAACGACAAGACGATGTCCAAGTGCCGATTCAGACCCCTAATCTTGGGATCGTCAACGTGGAAGAAACGCGCGTTCGATGCTCGCGATTCAATGTTAGACCTCGCCCATTCGATGGCTCCCCGGTCGGTGTCAACTCCAACGATACTTTCACAGCTCGGTTCCAAAAACAATGCACCGAACCCGTGTCCACAGCCAAAGTCTAGGACGCGGCATCCTCGCGAGAGGGCTGCGGCAAGCTTGTAACGCGAGACATGATCTCCCCGGGCATATACGAAGCGCAACAGTTCGGCACTGACGTCGCCCCGTCCAGGTTGATGACTTCCGCCCTGCGAGTGCTCTAGGTCAGGTCCGTGTGAGTGGGGGGCCATTTCCAGATCTAGATTCATTCAATCTCTTGCCGGCGGCGGACAGCTCCGCGTGAGCGCGTGAGTGCAGTACCATTCCATACATCAATTCATTACTCGGAACACCAAGGGAGAGATAGGATCGGTGTAGGTAAGGTCGAAATGACGATTAGGATCGCCTCTTCCGTTCGATTGACCGAGATCGCGGGCTTGGCGGCTCGCGACCATCAGGTGATGAGTTAGTCAAATGTCAATCGGGGGTGAGCAGCCATCCAATCAAAAGAGGATACTAGTGTTTGGTGTGTTCTACCCCGACCATGCTTTTGCTGGCAACTCGACCACGGGAATTGTGTTCGGGCTCTCCCAATCGGACATCATCAGTCGAGTGGTTTTGGTGGCTCAGACCTCTAGCCAAGTCCCACCGGCTCTGGGAGCATTCACGAAGCTGGAGCTCCACAGGGTCTGGAAGGTGAATGATGCGGCGTCGCTGGTTCGGGCGGGCCTGATTCTGACCCGTTTCGCGAGGAAAACTGACTCAGTCCTCTTCAACATCTTCCCGACATCCTTTGGTAGGTCCCGGCTGTGTAGCGCATTCGGACTCCTCCTTCCGACAATTGTCAGAATTGCAGCAAGGCGCCCCGTAACAACCTTCATGCATAGCTTGGTCGAAACACAGGACCTCGCTCAGATGGGGTATGAGCCATCACTTCTGGCTCGCGTTGTGGCTTCTCTCCTCGAGCGCGCTCTCATCAACACCACTCGAGTTGTGGTTCCTCTCCCGAGTCAAGTGAGCATCATTCAGAAGGAGTTCAGAAAGGGGGTGTCTCAGGTTTTCTTGCCGTATGTCGAATCGCTTGTAAGTGGTGCAATTGCGCTGCACTCCGGCAAGCCAATCCCGGTGAATCAGAGCTCGGCCCCCTCGAAGATTCTTCTCTTCGGGAATTGGAGCCCCCAGAAGGACCTTTCCGGCACGCTAGAGGTCTTGAGCAGCATCTTGGCGAACCGTCCCGACGTGCAGGTGACGGTCGCCGGTTCCGTAAATCCCAACTTCCCTGAATACGCTTCGACAGTTTCCGAGCTTAGGGCACGATATGAGTCAAACCAAGTGAATTTCATAGGGCGGGTTTCAGAGGAAAGCACCGTTCCTCTCATCCTGGGCCACGATCTAATGGTCCTTCCGTATCTAGCAACAGGAGGTTACTCGGGAGCGCTAAACTGTGGCGCATTTTGCGGTATCCGGATTGTAGCCTATGATCAACCCCAGCTGAGGGAGTCGGCAAAGCTCCTCAACTACCCAGTCGAATTCATCCCGCCCCGCGACTACCTCCAGCTGAAGTCGGCGATCGAGCGGGGCTTACGGGAGCCGGTTTCTCCGGATAGGGCGGACACCGTCCGAAGAAACCTATCCATAGGATTCAGCGCGATTGGTTCTCTGGCCTTGTTTCTGAACTGGCAGAATCATTCCGTCGGAGACGCCTAGTTCGACGAATCGAGGTCAATCCCAGCCAAGCGCCGATCGTGCATGCGAAGGCCAGTTCTACGCCGGACAATTCAACGCTCGCCAAGTAAGGTGCCTCGAACTGCAAAGTAAAGTGGACCTGTCCAAGCGAGCCGAGGTCCGAGATTTTGTAGACATTTGCGTAGGTAAGGTTTGCTATCTTTGTCGACGTGCCAGCACTGGAAGAGAGCTGCCAGAACGGTGTAGCAGGAAAATCGAGTACAACAAAGAGTGGCTGAGTAGATTGATTGGTCGTAACTGAGGTCAATATCTGACCCGTTGGATTGAATGAAACCCTCTGCTGCTGCAACATAGGGGTTCGCTCTCTAAGCCAATCGAGCAGGTATGAGAAGGACAATGGTTTCAGGATAGATGGGTCGACCAACTCGGCTCCGACCTGATTGGCGAGAACGGTCACCGAATAACTCTGAAAGCCGGGTGCAACGGATGGAGCCGCGGTTAGGTTCCTCCCACCGTTGTGCGACAAGTACTCGCCCGAATAATTCAGTGTGTCCCACACGATCGGGCGCCCCGGAAGATGAGAAGCAGTGGCCACTCGAATGGTAGTTGAGTTCACCCAAGTGTCAATACTTTCTATCCCATCAAAGAACCCGTCGGGCAGTGCAGCATTGTTCCATGCGTAACGGTTGCCGTCATTGAATGCGGTTGCGGCAATCACACTGCTCTGCGTTGAGGAGTCGTTGTACAAACTCAATTGGATAGAAACATTGCCAAGCGAAACAGTGACTGTAATCCAGTTGCGGGGGGCCAGAGCAGTTACGTTTACATCGGTATGGAACCAAAGGGGTGGTGGAACCCCGTGTAACCACCAGCCAAGAGTTCCAGCTCTTCCGAGGGGGTTGCTGAATGATCCATTCACAGGAACCAGAGTCGTGAGGTTGGCCGCCGTCGAATTCGGACTCTGAATCTCCCCGGGAACCAGCATAACTTTCCCAGTGGTGGGGTCCCAAGAAACCCCTGGAATCCCAGAATCGGTGGCAGAGGTGTTCCAAGTCTGTACCGAACCGGATCCGTTGACGATGTATGGCGTTACGTTAGGCCCGACTGAGAAGGTCTGGAATCCGCCATTAAGCGGAAGGACCTGGCCGACTGAGAAGTTTGAATCGGTACTCGTATTCAGACTCCAAATCGCTAGACGCAAGGCGGATGCGAGGTTCGACGGCGTGCTCTTCAAGCTTGACATGAAGCCCATCAGCGACCCGGGATTGGGCGAATTCAGAATCATCGGGTTGGCCACTACGTACGCGATGGGGGTCACGTCAGCGACCGTGAAGATCTCGAACTGGCCAGCTCGACTGCTGGGACCAAGTCCCGCCGATAGTCGCATGGACGTCTCCGAGGCATTATAGCTCGAACCATTGAGGGAATGTGTTGGAAGACCGGGTTGGGCCGCATAGAAAGGATTCAGGACGATGTACTTAATGTGCAGACTTGCAAAAAGAACTGTAAAGTTCAGGACTGCGCCCGAAGCAATCCCATCAAACAGGTAATTCCCAATGGAATTCGGGGTTGCGTAATAGAGCGGATACGGGATGTAACTTGCCAGGAGCTCGCTAGAATCGACGAATTGCCCATTTGAGTAGTTCACAAGGGGTACGCTTGATGGACTGATTGGTAACACCAAGACGTAGTAAATGGGACCCGAGTAATTCTGCTGGAAGAAATTCGAAAGGTCCGTAAGATCGGAGGGTGGAACGAATTGGTCTTCGAAGCTCCCGGTGGAGACGTAGACCCTCCCCTCAATGAATGGAGCCGCCATGACCGAGGTCGTGGCAACCAGCACCGCGCATACCGCGAGTAATGCTGTCTGACGCAAGTACTTTCGTTTGGTCCTTCGAAACAAGGCACTCTTCTTCTGTAGGTAAGGAGCCTTGTCCGGGGGTTTAGGAGAGTCCCCCGCGTCAGTGGAGCTTTCTACGCCCACTGAACGGAACTCGTTTGTGGAACCCACCCAGAGAAGATACATGATAATACTCAGAAACACAGCGTAGTACTCACATACAAAGTAGTACGGGTTGACCAAGTAAGACCCGAAGCCGCCGAGGTTGACCAGGAAGTTGTTGACCGGTCCCGCGGGAGGGTTGTTTCCCGTTGAGATGAGAATGCACAGCAGGACAAATGGCAGCAGGAACGATACCTCGCGCCTGCTCCGGAGAAAGAAACCAGACAGAGTCAACAACGCCGGACAAATGAATGCCGCACCGAGAAGGTACGCCAACTGAGGAGTCCATCCATAGGCACCTGGGTGATCATAAATCCAGGAGAGGCCAAGCAGAGTCACAACGTTCAACAAACTTGTGTGACGCGACTGATATAGAAACTCCTGAGGTATTCCGGGACCCGTAAGAAGGCCGAATCCTACTTGCTGTCCAAGAATCAGGAGAGGCAGGTTAGTCCATGTCAGGAGCAGCAACCCCGAGAGAAAGACGAGAGAAAGTCGCTTCCAGGCATCTGTCCATTGTAGTCGCCCCGTAATCACGAGCCCAACGACTACGCACCCGGTGTAAAGGAAGATCAGCCCTGCCGAGATTCCGTAGGCTCCTGTTAGACCCGGTGCAAGGAGAATTGAAACGATGACTGTGACGATTAGTCTGTTCCATGGAAGGTTCTTCGAGAAGCAAATTGAGAGACATAAGGAAATCAAATAAGGGGTCAAAATAAAGAAGAGTGTCCAGGCCTCGAAGTGCCACCAAACTACACTCAGAGAAAACGGATTGAACACAAAGAAGGCCGCCGCAAGAAACCACCCGTCGACTCTTTGGCGGTCACTGTGGTTCAGCCGTTCTGTGAGTTGGATCAAATCGATTAGGCCGAATACAGCTAGAGACGTACCCAGAACAATCTCGACGTGTTCAGCGAGCGCGTCCGAAATTCCCAATATGTGGAAGAACTGTGAAAAAGTTGTCAGGTAAAAGTACTGCGATGTGTCGTAAAGGGGCGTGCTGCTGGAGTAGACGTAGTTGTAGGGAATGGTCGGGCTGAAGTTGTAGTTGAAGGGCTGAACAAAGAAGTGAAAGGAATCTTGACCGTACACGAATGAGTTTAGCGGCAATGTCCAAAGCAGGGTCAAGACTCCGAATCCAAGCGAAAGACCCACCTTCCAGAATCGATGCTCCGCGATGAACCACTGCTGGATTACCCGACCAACTCTCACGGTAATGGCCGAGAAATCACGAAACTGTGGCCCTTTCCAGGCTGAGTGCAATTCAGATCGCCGCCCTGTAGGCTCTTCCCGACAACGAAGGTGAGATGTCGTTGAGAACCAGTAACGCCAAGATCCCGAGATCTTGGATCGGAGAGAGGGCAAATCCAGAGGCGATGAGATTGAGTGCCTGGCGGTGCAGATTCACTGGCAGCCGAGTTCCTCCGTTTATCGCGCGAGTAATTAGAAGCTGCAGGCTGTGGTGCCGAGCGAGGTCTGCCACGGCGGGGTAAGGCGAGTCGCTGCACATTCGGACAATCACTTCCATCGACTCGTCAATGCCTGAGACAAACTTTGCACTTGTCGACTCAACTATAGAAGCAGAATGAGCCACAGAAGCATTGGTTCCATGGATTCTGTATTCGCTAAGGGGTTCAGCGCTAGCCGCAAGGGAGTACTGCGAACACAATGCTGAAAAATACAAGAAAGCATCTTCTCCAGCCAAGATTTCTTGAAATTCTGTGCTCACATCCATCAAGAGTCGCCGCCTAACAGCCATAGTGGACTCATTTGCGTAAGGTGCGTAGCGATTGAGGTGCCGAATCGACGAAACATCGCGCTTCTCCCCAAGCACAACCTGCCCTTCGGCAGGGGCTACCAGGTTCCCACGTCTACGACTCCACCGACGATCGAGGTCAGGCAGGGGTTTGCCGAAACGGTCGACATATCTGAAGTTGTGACGGAAGAATCCGAGCCGAGGATTCGCATCAAACATCCTTGCAACAACCGAGAGCTTGCGCGGGAGCCAGGTGTCATCGTCGTTTAGGAAACAGACAACTTCCCCTTGGCACGCCTCAACTCCAGCCCAGAAAAAACGTCCCACTCCTGCATTGTCGCAGTGGACTACCTTGATTTCTGGTCCGCCCTGCGATCTTGTTGTGATTCTTTCGACCTGGGTCCCCGTGATGTCAAGATTTGTCAGCAAGACAATCTCATACGACTCCGAGATAGATTCTTGACAAAGTGCAGACGTTAAGGCTTGAACGAGGAACTCGCGGCGATTGAAGGCAGTTACAAGACACGACAAACTCGTCAAGGACGATCAGGTACCCACTGCTGCCGACCCGCAGAGGTGCATCACGTAACAGGTCTATTATCTTGGTCACTTGGCAGACTGAAAGAGACCGTGACGTGCCTTCGCGCCAATCTTCTGAATGTTTGAGCCGCGCTATCGCTGACTCAGGTCTCGGCGACATATAACCGCCGTCCGCCCCGAGAGTGTGTGGAGCCCGGTTCGGTGCGCCGCCCCAAGCGGGAGAAGCTCCGCCTTCGGTCAGCGTTCGACCGGTGGGATGCGTAATTCAGAGGGCGCCTCGCTTGCCTCGGGTTGCTGAGGGAACCGACCTGCCCCTGAAAGTATGGACCCCGAGCATTCGGGGTCCGAGCGAGTCGCGGATGCAATTCAGATTGCACCTGAGACACGGCTTCGAATCCGCTCTTCCAGCGTGGAGGCTGGTACGCGGGCCGTGTAGGCGAAGTAGTCGGCCACCGGCCAGTTGGTGCCTTTCGGCAGGTTTATAGACCACTCTCCGTTGGGAGTGCTACACCGTGTCAAGCCGCCCCTATCACCTCCGAACTCGACCGCTGTGGCTCCGAATCACCGCTGTGACGGTCGTAGTCCTCGCTTCGCTCGCGGTTGTCTTCGTCCCGTTTCCTGGGCATTCTGGCTCGGGCGCCGGGCCCACGGCCCCCCACGCGCCCCCGGTGCCAACGACCACGGCCGTTGACCCACAATTCCTGCCCATCACGCTGAGCTCCACGCAACCGGCATCGACCGGTCACTTCGGGCAATCCGTGGTCGTCACACCGTCCTATGTGGTGATCGGTGCCTCCAACGAAGCCCCGTTCGGAATCTCGGAGGCGGGGGCCGCCTACATCGAGAACTCGACCACGGGGGCGATGCTTCGAATCGTCAGTCCGAGTCCCCAAGTCACGGGACTCTTCGGCTACTCGGTGGCCGCCAGTGGAAACGTCGTTCTCGTGGGAGCTCCGGGCGAATCGGCCAACGGGGCGGGCAGCTCGGGCAATGCTTACCTGTTCAACGCGAGCAGCGGCGCTCTGCTGCAGACGTTCACCAGTCCCGAAGGAGAGGTGGGCGGCGCCTTCGGAAACTCCGTTGCTCTCTCCGGGAACTTTGCCGTGGTGGGCGCTCCCAGCGAGGGTCAGTCGGGGTATCTCTTCTCCGGCGACGCCTACCTGATCAACCTTCTGACGGACACATATCGCCTGCTCATCAGTCCCAATCTCGAGAGTGATGCGGCACTCGGAAACTCGGTCGCGATCAGTGGCAACCTCGTCGCCGTGGGCGCCCCCTACGACTCCACCGGTGGAACCCTGAATGAGGGTGCGGTGTACGTCTATGCCGTCCCGACCGGAAACGTGGTCGAGGAGATCGAGAACCCGGTGCCGACCATCGGCGCCCTTTATGGATGGTCGGTCTCGATCAGTGGGACCACCGTTCTCGGAGGGGCGCCCGCCGAGTCCCTCCCACCCATAGCATCCGCGGGCGCTGCATTCGAGACCAACATGATCACGAACGGCTCCATCACCTTCACCTCTCCCGCGCCCACCTTCGATGGGTTCTTCGGAGGAGATGTAGCGATCGATCCTGTGACGGTCGTGATTGGTGCGCAGGAAGAGACTTCGGGGGGACAGATCAAGGCCGGCAACGCCTACTTGTTCAGCGTTCAGAGCGGAGAGCTCGTCTCGTCGGCCTTCTCCGCTCCGGGGTGGCCGAACAACGGCCGATTCGGATTCTCGGTCGCCGAGACGGGCAGCACGGTCGTCGTCGGTGCCATATTCGAGAACGGGTCGAGCGTCTTCCGAGCCGGTCTCGCCTACGTGTTCAACCAGATCCCACTGAAGCTGACGAGTCCGAACGCCATCGCCGGTGGGGACCTCGGCCGATCGGTTGCGGTGGGTGGAGGCGTGATGGTTGCGGGAGCTCCCTCGGAGAGTCCCGGCGGGGTCACCCAGGAAGGGGATGTGTACGTCGTGCCGGTCGATCCCAGTCCCAGCCTCGCGGTAAAGACGCTGATGAGCCCGAACCCGACCGTCGACGGGTTCTTCGGCCGGTCGGTCGCGACCAACGGGAACTGGATCGTCGTCGGGGCCCCGGGAGAGTCGCCCGGCGGATCGACCCTCCAAGGAGAGGTCTACGTGTTCAATGAGTCCGACCTTTCCCTCTACCGGACTTGGACGACGCCCAGCCCGATGCCCGGTGCGTTCTTTGGATTCAGCGTCGCGCTGAGCGGAAGCTTGGTGGCGGTCGGAGCTCCTCTTGCGACCGTCGGGGGTCTGGGCAATGCGGGGAGCGCGTACGTCTTCAACGTGTCGACGGGCGCCCTCGTCACGTCGATGGCAAGTGGACACGTCTCCTCGGGTGGCGAGTTCGGGATCTCGGTGTCGATCAGTGGCGGCGACACGCTCGTCGGGGCCTGGGGCGAGAGCGTGGGCGCCGCAGGCAGCGCCGGCCGGGCCTACCTCAACTCTTCGACGACCGGTGCGGCGATCGCGTCGTTCTTTAGCCCGAACGCGCAAGGCGGCGGATTCTTCGGGGAATCGGTCTCGGTCTCCGGGGGTACGATCATTATCGGTGCTCCCTCGGAGACCGTCCAGGGGTACCTCGACGCTGGTCGGGCCTACATCTTCTCGCAATCGACGTTTTCGCTCGTAGCCACCCTGATCAGCACGCAGGTCCAGCAGGGCGCGCATTTTGGCACGAGCGTTTCCACGAACGGAGGTACCGTGATCGTCGGCGCTCCGGGGGATACTTCGGTCGGTTTCTCAGGGGCGGGGGCCGTTTACATGTACAACGCGGGCACCGGCGTCCCGATGGACCGATACTACAGTCCCGACGCACAGTTTGGCGGGGAATTCGGGCAGTCCGTCTTCGAGGCCGTGAGAGTGGTTGTGGGAGCCGACGGTCAGGGTTCGGACCACACGAGTGGAATCGGTAACGCCTACCTCTTCGGGTTCGAAACCAGCGCGCTGTTGTGAACGGGGGAGCCCCGATAGCGGCTCCTTCGCGGCCGGTCGTGTGGTTGTAATTGGGATCGCAACCACTCGGACTCCCCGCGTCGAGGAGACCTCCCATCGTGACCACAGTTCAGGGGGGCGAGAAGGGTTATAGGGTACGTAGTACAAGTACTACAGAACACGACGATGGATGTCATCAGCGTCCGGGTAGACTCCGCGACACGAGGCAGAATGGCCAGTATGAAGGACGTGAATTGGGCGGAGGTTGTACGATCGGCACTCCGGGAGCGCCTCGACATCGAGGAGGACCTGCGGCAGCCCATTGACCGAGCTCGCGCTCGGCGTGCCGCGCGCAGAATGGATGCGATGCGAAAGAGCCTCCCGGTACTTCCTTACGCCTCCACCCGGGAAATCCGCAAGTGGCGCGAATCCCGGAAATAGTCGCCGACGCCTCGGTGGCGGTCAAGTGGTTCCTCCCGGAAAAGGGCGCTGACGACGCGAGAGCTCTTCGAGATGAACACATCGAGGGTCGGGTCAGGATTCTGGCCCCCGATTTGATCTGTTACGAGGTAGCCAACGCCCTGCGATACCACCCCGCGATTGGCAGTGATCGCCTCGAGGAATCCATTCGTTACCTCTACGACCTCCAGATCTCCCTTGTTCGTCCCACGTCCAACGACCTCAGCGCTGCGGCGGATTTCGCACGCCGCCGAATGGTCACTGTCTACGATGCATGCTATGCCACACTCGCCGAGGGTCGCTCTTGCCCGCTCGTCACGGATGATTCCTTGCTTCTGAAGACGGTGAAGCGGGCGATTCGGCCCTCTGAGTGGACCGCGCAGAAGTGAATCGGCCCGGAATCGAACGGATATTGGTTCGCGGAACAGCCGGGGGTAGGAAGCGTGTGCAATTGGGCTTACACGCACCCACTCGCAGCGATGGCCACTTCCCTCGTTCTTCCCGTGAGTCGATAGCTTTACCGAAGGTTGCCGTAGGGCTTGGCATGGTTGATTGGCTCAGTCCGGCTATCATCCTCCCCGAGGACCATGCGGCAATCGGAGCGCTGGCCGTCGCAGTTGCGTACGTACTGGCCCCGGGGAGACTGGGGGACCCGAGCCGAGAACATCCGAATGTGTCCAGGTTCGCGGTCGCGGGATTCGTGGCCATCGTACTGGTCAAGGAGCTGTTCTGGGACCCCGCCAATGAGGCGAATCAACCCTTCCTGTGGGCCGGCGCGATGGACCTGTTCTGGTACCTCGTGGGAATCGGTGCAATGTTGGGAGCGTTGTGGGCGCGCTTCCGTCGGATTTGACCGAAAGGAGTAACGAGGCCCGGTTCGAGACGGAAGGTAAGTGCAATGGGGATTGCACACCCTCGGAACGGTGCGAGTATCGAATGGGGGAATCCACCCCGTGTGCCGCGGACTGACTATTCGAGGGGAAGCATCTTGACGTCCCGAGACCAGACGGGCCCCGGGGCCACAGCGGGCCGAGCGAACCGTTGAGTGTCGGTCTTCGAAAGAGGATTGTTAAGGCGCTCGAGGTACGGCCGCTTGCCGCTCGATTGAAGTCGCTGGCTGGTTGCCGATCATCCGTACATGGTGATGTGCCCGCACTTGGAACAAGGGTGGAGTGACGAAGGCAACCTGCTCTCAAGGATTCGGCTCATTGAGACAGCTTCGGACCGGTCACGCGCCAGGGATTCTGATGGCGGGATCGACAAGGAAAGGGTTGGGCGTGGGTAGCGGGGTGGTTTCGGCCCCTCGCACCCTGTCTCAGCTCCCGTTCACCGTGAACGAGATTCCACCCGTGATGGGGGTCGGGTTGGCCGTCGACGGTCCCATGTCGAGGTAGACGGTGAGCACCATGTTGGTGACGGCGGTTCCCCCTCCCGAGATGGTGAAGCTCTGTTGGGCCGAGCCCGCGGCGCCGCCCACCACGTAGAAGTAGAACGTGTCCGAGCCGGTGGCCGGATAGCTCGCCACGGTGGGGAAGGTAAACACCTCGTACCATTCAGTGCTGCCCGAAGCTGCACACGCAGCCCCTCCGATCAAGTAGACCGAAGTGGCGGCAACAGCCACTGGCGATAGGTCACAGGCAGCCGTAGAAGTGGCCTGCTGAAGGCTCACGGATACCGATCCTCCGCCCCACACGGTGTTGCCTCCTACGACGGTACCGAGGTTCTGGCCGGTCGACGTAACGGTGATTGAGTTCACGAAACTCGCCACCGCGAACCCGCCCACCATCGCGAAAATCGCGACGATCGTCGCGGCATAGATTGTCTTTCGTGGAATCGACTTCCTCATACTTCCCGTCCCTTCCTTTCCGCGCTGGTTCTCTCGCGCCTCAAGCGAGCAGGATTAAACAGGCGGTGATTGCGTATTTATGCGTATCCATTTCGCAGTTGCCGTAGTACGGCTTGGTGGACCGAAAACGACTATCTGATTCGAAGGCCATCTCTCCAGTGCGTTCGAACACGGTGGGGCGAAGGGTGACCGACGCGCGACAGTCCTCGGCGAAGCGAATCCCTAGCGGGTGGGCTGCTCTCCCAAGCGGGGCTCCGCTCTTCCTTCTGGCTCTGGTGTTATTCGTCGGGGCCTTCCTCACTTCGAGGGGGACCCTGGTCCTGCTCCCCGGCCGGATTCCCCTATGGATCCTCCTGTTCGCTACAGGGTTCGTTGCAGCCGCGGGCGGGATGGTTGCCTTCTTCTTCGCGGAGGAAGACCAGCCCAAGACGGGACCGGTCCAGGCCGCGTCTCCCCAGAGGCAGGTGTCCGCTGTCGAGGAGGCGAAGAAGGAGTTCGGCCGGCCCCGGCCCAATGTGGTGGTTTCCCAATCTCCTGCCGAACCATGGCGCGAAACCTGGCCCGAGGAGCCCGCCGGTTCGGCCGAGCCCGTCCCCGCGCCGGTCGCTCCCATCGAGCCGGAGCCCGCGTACGACCCCGCGACCTTCGACGAGGTCCTCGTCGAGTTGGACGCGATCGAGCGGGAGGTCAACCGTCTGAGGCGCCGGTCCAAGGCGGAACCCCGTTGATCGGACCTCGGCCATGCACGTCGTTCCGCCGAGGGGCAAGAACGCCTGTCGTCGCTGAGGCGGCACCCGGTCCAACGGAACGGTCCGACCCGATCCGAGATCGAGCCGACCTCGGTCGTTCAGCACGAAGCGGGACCCGGGCGAGGGTCACGCGCGTCGGCTGGGGGTTCCGCCCGACGGAGTGCAACCTTGATCGCAGCCAAGGTCGCGAGCGGGCTTTAGATTCGGTCTTCCGCCCCTTCGGTGTTTGAGGGTCCTTGGCAACGTGAGAAGCCGAGGCGCCGCGGTGCCCCGCGTATCGGTTCCGCGTCTCAGGAATTCCGCCAAAACTCCAACGAGTCCGCGATCGTCCTCTCGATCGGGAATCTCGGCTCGAACCCGAGAGCACGCAGGCGGGAGATGTCCGACCGATTCTCCGGCTCGTCGGTCGGACGCATGAGAGCGGGATCCGGGCGGATCTCGATGGGCACGCGGGCGAGGCGCACGAGGGTCTCCGCGATCCAGGCGACCGAGTAGCTCTGGCCGGCCCCGACGTTCACGGGCTCCGTCGGATTCCCTTTCTCGAAGATCAACCAAAGGGCGCGCACCGAATCCCGGATGTCGACCACGTCGCGACGAGTCGAGAGGTTCCCCACTCTCAGGACCCCGGGTTTTCGGTCCAGCTCGAGGGACGCCACCTGTCGTGCGAAGTCGTTCAGCGCGTCGCCCGTCTTTCCCGGCCCGGTCGTCCCGAACAGGCGGGCCCGGAGGATGCGGAGGTCGAAGTTCAGGGAATATTGGAGCGACAGCATGTCCTGGCAGGCTTTCGAGACGCCGTACGGGTTGGTCGGGTTCAACGGGGTGTCCTCCCGGATCGGCAGCTCCTTCGCGACCCCGTAGGCGGACGCGGACGCCGCGAGAAGGACGCCGTTCTTGGGGGGATGCTTGCGGAGTTCCTCGTAGAGCGCGATCGTCCCGAGCACGTTCGTCCGGAACGTGTCGAGGGGGTCGCTCCACGCCTTCTTCGCGTACGCCTGGGCGGCCAGGTGGAACACCGCGTCTCCCCGGCTCGCTTCCACCACCGACCGGATCTCCGAGAAGTCCTGCATGCTCAGATGGACCCACTCGACCCCGTCCTTCGGGAGGTCTCGCGCCGAGAGCTCCTCCTTCGAGAGATAGGTCCCGACGACCTCGTGGCCCTGGGAGACGGCGTAGGCCGACAGGTAGCGGCCGATGAAGCCGGACGCGCCGGTAATCAGGACCCGCATCGCCGGCGGACGCGTCTCCCCTGTAATAATGTCAGTGGCCGAGACGGCCGGAGGAGCCGGAAATCGCCGGAGCCCGCGGGAGCGAGGAGTTCGGGGTCGCTAGATCTTGGACGCGAAGTACCAGCCCCTTCCGCTCTTGCGCTCGATGACCTTCCTCTCGATCTTCCCTTCGCTCGCGAGCCGCACGAGGAAGGTCTCGAAAATCGCCAGGTGAACGCTCTGTTGAAGCTCCCGAAACTCGGTCCCCGCCTTGGAGGCGCCCGGGGCGGGGGGTTTGGCGAGTTCATGGCCGATCGCCGTCGCGATCTCCAACGAGCTGAACGCCTCGTTCGGATGGGCGTCCAGGTAGCCGATCACCCGGCTCTCGTCCGAGTCCTCCGTGCGTCCAGTATCGAAGTCCCCCCTCGGAATCGGCATCGCATGGGCTAGGGTCGTGAGGATAATCCGTCTTCCTCTCGGGGGCCGGAAGGACCCGATCGGCCGGATTCGAGTACCCCACCTAACCGAACAGGAGGAGCCGAACGTCGCGGCGCTCGGGAGGACCAGCGCTCCTTCCCGCGGGTGTGGCTGACCGTCCATCGGACCTCCGAACACACTCGTCGTGGCATTCGAGGCAAAGCCGCTTGTCGTTCGACGGGATCCGTTGGCCGACTGCCCAGCACTCGTCCATCGTTCCGTGGCCGCAACCGGCACAGGGATGGAGCAGGGAAGGCATCGGCCGGCTCACTGCGCGGGCGACTTAGAACCCTTTGGGGGAGGAACCCGCCGAGAGACGATCGACAACAGAGGAGCGGGCGGCCGGCCCTCCGTCAGTCGTACGGGGATGGCCGCGCCCCCAGCCCACGTTCTCACCGGAGACAGTCCCCTCTCACGGGGGGTCGCCCAGCCGATAGGCTTCCCCCGTATCATGGTGGACTCGAACGTACGAAGGCCGGGGCCGGGACAGACGGACGAGGGCCGCGATCGACACGCCGAAGAGAACGAAGCCGAGCGCCATCATGAGATACCAGGCGCCCTCGTCGAGGACGATCGTGAAGGGATAGAGCCGGACCGGGAAGAACGAGCTCCAGTGCTTGACGTACGTGACCCAGAGCTGCCAGGTCAGGCTGTACGGACCGAGAAACGTGCCGACCAGGGCCCCCGTGGCGGCGGCGGCTCGGGAGAGGTTGAAGACCGCCCAGAACGAAAGCAGGACTCCCAGGAAGAAGAGCGCCAACCACGCGGAGACCTGGACGAACGTCTGGGGCGACAGCGCGTCCGCCGTCGCCATGACGATGCCGATGACCACCCAGATGAGGCTGACCCGCAGAACCCTCGTTCCCACGCTCGGCTCTCGGAGAACGTAGATGGTGCGTGCCGGAGGCGCGCGGATGCTCGCTCGGGTCCCGCCAGCGGCCGCCATCCTGGAGACAAAGGAAGCCCGGCGGGCTTAAAGGTCTGGAACCCGGAAAGTCCTCTCGAGGAGCCCTCTGCGCAGCTCCGGCGGCAGTTCGCGAGGGGATTGCCAGCCGGTCGGCTCACCTTCTGCCGTGCTCCCGGATTGATGGGCGACTCGGCCGACAAGTCGTGTCCGTCACGAGGGAGGGGCGTCGGTCAGTGGTAGCCCCAGGATGCGAGTCGCGCGGCGACGCTCCGGTCCCGCCGGCCCGCATCCGTGTGGGACATGATCTCGACGACCCGTTGCGCCTCTTGGCCGGCCGCTCGGACGAGCGGTTCCTCTAGGGGCCAGAGGTTGTTCGTTTCGCCCGGGTCGTTTTCAAGATTGTAGACCTCGAACGTGTCAGGGTGTCGATGGAACCGCACCTTGAACTCGTTCCGATAGACGGCCGCGCTCAAGGTGTTCAGAGTATCGAGCGTGGTTCGGGGCAGAAACCGCGTGGCCGATTGCAGGTCGAACACCCCGTCTCCGACGGAGTAGACCGCATCCTCCCGCTCGCGGTCGAGCATGTCGACCAGGTCGCGTCCCTCGCACGAACTCGGCACCGCCAAACCAGCGGCGTGATGAATCGTAGGAAGGATGTCCACCAGGCTCGCCCACCCCTTCGCCGTGGACCCACCGTGGGACCCCGAGGGGAACCGTACGGTCAGGGGAACCCGAGCGATCTCCTCGTCGAGGCGGGTTCCATGAAACAAGAATCCCTTCTCCAACAGTGCCTGACCGTGGTCACTGGTGAGTACGAACAGGGTCGAATCCCACCGACCCGCCTCCTTGAGCGCTCGAATCAGGTTCCCGACCCGGTGGTCGAGCGTGCTCAGGGTCCGTTGGTACAACCTCCGGAAGAGCTGGCTGAGCGAACGACTCTCCGCCCTCGAATCTCCCAGATACCTCCACGCCCGTTGGGAGATCCGGGCCTCCCGGAACCAATCGGTGAGCTTCCGGGTGGACTCGGGGTCCGTCATGTACGGTTCGTGGGCATCGAGGAAGTTGACCATTCCGAAGAGCGGTTGGCTCCGGGGCACCGTTCGCAGCCATTCTCGGAAGGCGGGCTCGATCCAGGGCGCCACCACCGGCGGTCCGCTCAGCTGCCGGACCTGGCGGTAGGTCCGATTCACCACGTCGAACAGGAACGGGTACCGTCGAAGGATCCTACCTACCGGATTCCCGATGATCTCGGACCCGAGAAGCCTGCCACCTTGGGAGCCTCTCCTCTTGGGCTTGGAACGGGAGTGGGGGGCTCGCCGGACCAGGAGCTCCCTCGGCGTCGCGACCGTCGAGAGCTCAAAGTCGCGGTCGAAGGCGGAATCGGATCCCAAGAACGCATTGGCCGAGAACAACGCGGTACTGTAGCCCGAGCACCGAAGGTCGCGAACCGTCGAGGGGAGCCCCGCCCGAGGCACGAGCCGATTCTGGGCGTGGACCCCGTGCTGCCAGGGATAGAGCCCGGATGTGATCGAAAAGTGCGAGGGAATGGTCCAGGGCGCCGGAGCCACGGCTTTCGGGAAGACGACGGAGTCGTGGCGAAGTCCTTGCATCACGGGCAAGTTCGGGGCGGGATCGGCTCCGCCCGGGCAGTCTTGGGCGCGTACGCAATCGAGCACGACGACCACGACGTCGGGCCGGAACGGCACCTCCCGTGAGCTCCGCGTAACTGGTACCCGGCGACCTTCCTGGATCGGAGGTCGAACCAATATACCCGTCGGTCAGGCAGGACTTAAGCGTGCCACAATCCGAGCCCGCGCGGCACTCGGGGGCTCGGCGTCGCGGGGGTCAACGAACTTACGACGGAGCGAGGAGGGGAGACCACCACGTCTCGTGGGCACGGTACCATTCGACCGTGGCCTCGAGCCCCTCGTCGAACGTGAATCGAGGCTGCCATCCTAGCTCCGCCTTCAAACGGCCGGGGTCGAGAGCGTACCTTCGGTCGTGGCCGGGCCGGTCGGTGACGTGCTCGACGATCTTCCAGTCCGTTCCGAGAAGAGCGAGTAGGCGTCTCAGGACCTCGAGGTTCGAGAGCTCGTTTTCGGCCGAAACCAGGTAGGTGGAACCGACCTGGCCGCGGTGGGCAATGAGGTCGACCGCCTCGCAGTGATCGATGACGTAGATCCAGTCTCGTACGTTCTTCCCGTCCCCGTACAACGGGATGCGGCCTCCCCGGAGGGCTCTCGTGATCGCGAGGGGAATGAACTTCTCGGGATGCTGAAAGGGACCGAAGTTGTTGCCGCAGTTCGAAAGGGTGTACGCGAGCCCGTACGTCTCGGACCAGGCGCGGACGAGGTGGTCGGCGGACGCCTTCGATGCGGAGTAAGGCCCGCGGGGCCGGTAGGGGGAGTTCTCGTCGAATCGGTCGGGAGAGTCGAGGGCGAGGGAGCCAAACACCTCGTCCGTGGAGACGTGGTGCAACCTCGGCACGTCGTGCCGGCGGCATCCCTCGAGAAGCTGGGCGGTCCCGAGGACGTTGGTTCGGACGAAGACGAGCGGGTCCGCGATCGCCCGGTCGTTGTGCGTCTCCGCCGCCAGGTGCAGCACGAGGTCGGTGCCCGGAAGGGCCTCGTCCCAGACGTGGGGGTCCGTGATGTCCCCCTTCAAGAACGAGAAGCCGGGCCGATGGTTCAGGTCCGCGAGGGACTCCCGGCGACCGGCGTACGTGAGGGCGTCCACCACGAGCACGGTGTCTTCGGGGTGCCGGGCGGCCCAGTGATGGGCCAAGTTCGAGCCGATGAAGCCGGCGCCTCCCGTGAGGACTACCTTCACCGTTGCCTACCTGACCGGGCCACAGACACCGGTGTTAGTAAAGTCTCGAGCCGCCCGCGTCCGCACGGGAGCTCCGAGGGCTATCGACCCTGAACGACCGTCCGCACGATCGCCGAGATGCGGCGGACGTCCGAAACCCCAAGGGCAGGGTGGAGCGGCAGGCAGAGGACACGGGAGGAGACGCTCTCCGCGACCGGGCAGGACGCTCTCCTCGACCCACGGAGATACGGCGCGACGTGCGTCGGGGGAAAGAAGTACTTGCGCGGGCGGACTCCGGAGCGTTCCAGATCGCGGGCGACGCGGTCCCGAAGCCTCTTCGTCGGCAGAAGGATCGGCATGTACGTGTAGTTGTAGCGGCACTTTGCCAGCTCCTGGAACTGGACCCCGCCCGTCCCCTCGAGTTCGGAGCGGTACCGGTCGTAGCGTTCCTTGCGGAGGCGGATCCAGCCATCGATGTATCGGAGGTTGAGAAGGCCCATCGCGGCCTGAGCTTCGTTCAACTTCGCGTTGATGCCCGCCTCCACGACCTCTTCCGGGCCCCGGAGCCCAAAGTTCCGAAGACGGCGCACCCGGCGCGAGACGTTCGCCTCGGAGGTGACGACCGCGCCGCCCTCAAAGGAGTGGAAGCTCTTCGTGGCGTGGAAGCTCAACGTCGAGGCGTTCCCCAGCGACCAGAGGGGGACGGGGCGGGTCCGGACCCCGAAGGCGTGAGCCGCATCGAACACCAGCTTCACGTTCCGTGAGGCCGCGAGCCGCGACAGCGCGGGGCCGCCCGCCGGGTTCCCAAAGACATGGACCGCGACGATCCCCACCACATCGTCGCGGAGGGCGGCGTCGACGAGAGCCGGGTCCAGGTTGAAAGTGACCGGGTCGATGTCGACGAACCGTGGCGTGTAGCCCTCCCAGACGAGAGATGTCGTCGTCGCCGCGAACGTGAAGGGGGTGGTGATCACCACTCCCTTGCGGGGAAAGACCGCTCGGTAGCTCAGTTGAAGGGCCAGCGTGCCGTTCGTCACCGCGTCGACGTGCGGGGACGGCAGGTACCGCCGGAGGCCCGCCTCCAGACGGTCGGCGAGCGGCCCCTGGTTCGTCAGCCAATGGGTATCCCAGACTTCCCGAAGGAGCTCGGTGTACTCTTCGAACGGCGGAAGGCTCGGGAGGGTCACCGGTAGCACCGGCTTCTTCGACCTGCGGTGGCCCATCCTCGCTCAAAGGTCCCTGCCGCAGATAAGGGCGTTCGTGGGCCACCGGCCCGGTGGGTGATTCAGGACCGGTCGTCGAGAAGAAGCTCGACCATGCTGCTGTCGAAGGTCGGCAGGCCCGTGGCCCGCGCGACCTCCCGCCGCTCGGCGAAGCTGTCATCGATGAAGATCGCGTCGCGGGTCTGATCGATCGCGGAGCTCTTCGGCGTTCCCGCCGGCACGGTTCGTATCTCGTCGAACACGCCGGCGAGGCGGAATCGACGGAGGGTTTCGAGCGGGTCTCCCGCGTGGCGAGTGAGGAGCGTCAAGCGAACCCCGCGATTCACGCATTGGAACAGGAACTGGACGAGCTCGGTGTTCACTTGACCCCGAACGATCAGCGAGTCGTCCAGGTCGAGGTACGCCCGAGTGAATCGGAGGTCGAACCGATACCGGTTCGTGAGCGCCCGGTCCATCTCGACCGGCATCGGGTTCGGCAGCACCTCCACGTCCATCCCTTGGACGATGAACAAGCTCAGCAGGGCGATGTTCACTCCGCGCACCCGGTCCAGGGCCATCGCCCCCGCGATGCGGGGCGCGACCTCGAGGAGCGTGAGGGTCCCTTGCTTCGAGAACTTCACCTGGAAGAACCAGCCCCCCCGAAGCCGAAGGCGACGGTTGATGGCCGTCGCATACTCCTGGAACGTCGGATTGTCCACCGTCACGGTGTCGACCGAGATGCCGTTGCGAACGCGAATGCGACGGCGCCCGGCGCAGTAGATCAGCCTCCCCTCTCGGTCCGTGAGGCAATCGACCGTGAACTCCTCGCCCGGAAGGTACTCCGTGACGATGTAGCGGCCGGGGGCGCGAAGCAGCAGCGCCTCCAGCTCGGACGCGTCCGCGACGAGATGCGCGTCCTGGGAGCCCTGACCGCGGTCGGGCCGGGCGAACACGGGGAACGCGTCGACCTCGGCGGCGGCGGAGTACCGGCGGGGGATCGGGACGACGCCCGAGAGCGCATCGTACGTCCGCGACTTGTATCGGCACGTTTCGCAGGTTTCGGTGGGGGACGTCACGACGAGGGCGCGAAGGTCATCTCGGTGCTGGGCCAGCGCTTCGACGATGTCGTCATGGCCCGGAAAAATGAAGTCGATCCGCTCCCGCTCCACGATCTCCTTCAGGATCGGGAACCAGCGGGGGTCGGTCACCATCGGCACCTCGAAGTGCCGCGCGAACACGTAGGGGGCGTGGTTGGAAACCGGTGCCCCCGCCGAATACAGCTCGACCTGTCGGTGCCAGCGGAGCGAGCGCCAGATCTCGAGACCGACCTCCGTCCCCCCGGGGAAGACGAGCACGCGCTTGAGTCCCGATGGCGGCTGCGATGCCGGCGCCGCTCCTACGCTCTCGGACATCGACCCCTTCGGGCGAAGATCGGGGTGTCATCGGGGTCCCGGACCGGGACAGGAACTTCCTTCACAGCCGCCTACGAGGCCCCATGTCGCGCTTCGCCGTAAAAACGATTCCCACGCTCCGACCGAGGCGGACCGCGGGTCCGTCGGGGGCCGGGGGACAAGCAGGCGCGGGCCGTCTTGGCGAACGCTTAGAAGGGGTCTTGCCTCCGGAGATGGGTCCATGAAAGGGCTTCTCCTCGCCGGCGGCCACGGAACGCGCCTTCGCCCGCTGACCTCGACCGGGAACAAGCACATGATCCCTATCGCGAACCAGCCGATCCTCTTCTACGGGCTCCGGCAGCTCGCGCGCGCCGGGGTCTCCGAGGTCGGGATCGTGCTGGGTCCGATCCACGAAGGGATTCGAGAGGCAGTGGGGGACGGTGCCGCGTTCGGGCTCGAGGTCACGTACATCAACCAGGGTCAACCGAAGGGGTTGGCCCACGCCGTCCTCTGTGCCCGCTCGTTCCTCGCGGAAGAGCCGTTCGTGATGTACCTCGGCGACAACCTGCTCGAGCATGGCCTCGAGTCGTTCCTCCAGCTCTTCGAGAGCGAGCGTGCGGACGCCGTGATCGGGGTGACGACGGTCGCCGACCCCCACCAGTACGGGATCGTCGAATTCTCGGGAAAGAAGATCGTGTCGATCGAGGAGAAGCCCCGCAACCCGAAGGGGAACCAGGCCCTCGTGGGGGTGTACGTCTTCTCCCCGAAGGTCCACGACGTGATCGCCCGTCTCGCGCCCTCCGCACGAGGAGAGCTCGAGATCACCGACGCGATCCGAGCGCTCGTCGAGCGGGGCGACCGCGTGGTGGTCCAGCGAGTTCACGGTTGGTGGAAGGACACGGGCGCGCCCGAAGACCTCCTTCATGCGAACGACCTCGTGCTCGATTCACGCCCCGGGGCGGAGTTCGAAGTCCTCGGAACCGTGGAGTCGGGGGCCACGTTGAAGGGCCCGGTCGCGCTCGGAGAGGATTCGGTGATCGAATCGGGGGCATCGGTTCACGGGCCGGTGGTGATCGGGCGTGACGTTCGGGTCGGCAGCCGGACCGAGATCGGCCCCCGAACGTCGATCGGAGACGGGGTCCAGTTGAACGGGTGCGCGATCCGTCGAAGCATCGTCCTCGAAGGAGCTCGAATCTCGGGACCCGTCCGGTTGCGAGACTCCCTGATCGGCCGGTACGTCGACCTCCGGGCGGTCGCACCGGTGCCGGAGGAGATCGAGCTTCTGGTCGGCGACGCGTGCCGGCTCCGGCTGTAGCCTCTCCCCATCGCATCGATCGAGGTCTCGCACCGGAGGCGGGGGAGACTCCCGGAGTCGCGCCGCGGTCCGTCCGATGCCCGAGCAGCCTCAAGCGGTCGAGGGGATAGCGGATTTCGACGAATGACCCCGACCGACCCGTACATCAGCGTCATCGTGATGGCATCTCGCCATCCGGACTACGTTCTCGAAGCGGTCGAATCGGTGCGTCGGCAAACCCTGGACCCATCCGAGTTCGAGCTCGTCGTGGTCCGCGATTATGAGAGCGAACCGCTCGAGCGGGCCGTCCAGGCCCTCAACGGACGGTCGGTTCCGGTGGACCCCGGCGATATCGGGCCGGCCATTCGCGCGGGGGTCGAGGCAAGCCGAGGGACGGTCCTCACGTTTCTGGACGACGACGATCGATACCGTCCCGAGCGGCTTCGCGCTCTCGCAACGCTCTTTCGGTCGAGCGAGAGGATCGGGTTCTGCCGGAACAACTACGCGGTCATCGATGCGGCCGGGAACGAGTTGCCGAACAGCGAGTTCCGCGCCCGCCAGCGAAGGAACTCGGTCCGCTCGGGAAGAATCGTGCTCTCGGGCCCCGGCCGAGTGGAGCAGCTCCGCCAGCTTCCGGATCTCGGCATCGATTTCAACAGCAGCAGTATGGCGGTCCGCAAGGAGGTCGTCACCCCGTTCGTCCGGGGGATGGACCTGGCCGGCTACCGCCTGCTCGACGGGCTGGTGTTCTTTGCGGCGCTCACGTCACCGCTCGACCTGTGTATCGAGCCCGAGGTTCTGACCGAGTATCGGATCCACCCCCGCAACATCTCGCTCGACGTCCGGACCGGCGTTTCCCCGCTGGCGGGCCGCGCCGGATTCTCGAAGCTCTTCCTTCCGAGCTACGCGAGGCTGGCGGAGGCCGTGCGCGCCACGGGCGACCGGAGCGCAACGGAGGAGGCCGACGGCGTTCTCGCCGTGCAACGAGCGTACCAGGCCCTTCGAGAACCGACCACGCCGAGGGAGGAGTTCGCCCGTCTGCGTCGAGACCTCGCTCGCCAGAAGCGGACATACTTCGTGCGGTCCGAGACGCGATTGCGACGCGCTCTCTGGCTCTTCACCGTCGCCCCCGGGTTCGGTCGATGGCTGTACGCCCGGGAGGTGGAACGCTCGGAGAGGGGCTAGTCACCGTGGGAGGCGGGTCGCCGCTCAGTACGGTCCGGACGTGTAGTCGACCTCGATGTAGTTCAGCTGGCAGCTTCCCGGGACGAACGTCCCGCTGACGGTCGCACCGGCGAGGTAGCCTCGCCACTCGGCGAGCGGTCGGGGGGCGCCGAGCGAGAAATGGAACGTCAGGTTGGTCCACTGCGTCGGGGAGATCTGATTCTCGTAGACCACCACGTCGTACCAGTAGGGCACCCCCGCCGCGTTGGCGTTCATGACCAGCACGGCGGAGTTGGCCGGCCCGGGGCCGCTCAACTCCCCCCGAAGGGAGATCTTGACGGTGTAGTTGCCCGGGAGCAGGTCCGAGTACGGCCCGTACCAGATCGTGGCGTTGTTCCCCGAAAGGTTCGTGGCCGGGCGGCTCTCGATGATGCTCCCGCATCGGGATCCCGACAGCGGAGCGACCGAGCCCGACGGACCGATCGCAAGATCATTGCCGCAGAGGACGGTCGTCGCCGGAAATGGTGTTGCCTCGACCACGTGGCTCGAACCGGAATACCCCAGTTCGTAGAGGAAGATCGACCCGGGGTATTGGTTCCCATAGATGACGTAGACGAGCCCGTAGACGCTCTGGTTGAACAGCACCCCGTTCAGGAACGTTGGGAGGAACCATTGCGTCGAGCTCAGGAGGACGACCTCCGGCAGATTCGACGCGTTGAACGGAAGATAGGGGATCGGACCCGGATACCAGAACGTGGAGTACGCCCGCGGGTTGTTGGCGACGAACGGGAAGAGGTTGTCCGATGCGAAGACCGAAGCTCCGGAGGGAATGTGGGAGAGGAGCCCGGGCATCTGGTCGAAGCTCGGACTCGGCGAGTAGGTGAACGAGTAGCTCGCCTCCCCCGGGCCGAGGAACGTCGCCGGATTCAGCGGGGAGAGCGCGATATTGCTCGAGACCAGCACGACGAGGGAGACGATGAGCGTCACCCGGAGAGCGGTGCGACGCCTCGCCGGGCCGGGCCCCGTTCCGCGGGGGTCTCGAGGGGGGGTCGATGCCCTCCGGCGCGCGACGAATCGCATCGCCAAGAAGCCGACCAGCACCCAGAGAGCGATCCCGAGGCCGACCCAGAGGTCCGTGGTCGTCGGTCGAATCAACGTGAGAGGTGCGATCACTCCGACCACGAAGACGGGCACGAGGAGGACCAGCCAGCCCCAGAACGGCAGCCCCGCGACCGACTCGCGGTCGGATGAGCGGGTCATCGCACCCAATCCTTCCAAGAATCCGATCGCGAGCGGAGCCACGGCGATCAACGAGTAGTGATACCGGATCAGAGTGAACGCGGGGTTGGGGGTCATCACCACCGAGTAGAGGACCCACGGAATGCTCAGGATCAGCAGCCTCTGCCGGTGAAGGAGGGGAAGGAACCCGAACGACGAGAGAAGGATGAGCCAGTAGAACAGGCGAGGTCCGAGGTTCGAAGCGGAGACGCCCCAGTACGGAATGCCGATGATGTTGTGTGGGGGAGGCGGCGGGAACACCGGGGTCGCGCCGGTCAGTGAGGGAAGCCAGTACCACGCCACGAAGACGGGCCCGAGGAATCCTACGATGGCCAGCGCGACGAGGCCGAGGAGAGGTCGTGCCGGACCGGCGAGGGTCCTCCGGACCTGGTCCCAGTGCTTCCTCGGAGGCGTGAAGAGGGCGCGAATGTAGGGCCAGGCAAAGTATGCGGCGATCGCGAGAAGGAGTGCGGCGAACACCTCGATCGTGAAGAGACCGAGCGTCGCCGGGAGCGCGGCCCACCAGTAGCGGCCCTTCCCCCACAGGTAGAAGGTCCAAAGGAACGACGCGGGAATGAACGCCTCCCAGTGGTAGTCGAACAGGAATCCGGAGAGGATGGGGAGAGAGGCGAGGTAGATCGCGATCCCCGCGAACGCGATCTTCGGGGGCACGGCCGCCTGTCGACCCAGGAGGTAGAGGGGAATCGCCGACGAGGCCAGGACCACCGCCTGGATCGCGAACAGCGTGAGCGCGTAGGGCGCCAGGTTGTAGACCCAAGAAACGGGGTACATCAGGTAGGCCGGGTGGATGAAGTAGAACGATTGCGCCCGGACGCCTTCGGAGAGAGCAGAACTGAAGGCGAAGTAGCCGTGGTCGTTCGTCCACGCCGCCTGCATGTTGATTCCGAGGTCCCAGTTCTCGGCGTAGAATTCGGTGTATCGAAGGAAGCTGAGCCCCGTGTACAGCAGGGAGAAGGCCGTGACGACGAGGAGCAGCAGGAGACCCTCGGGCCGTGGAAGGAGGCCCGCGACGCGCTCGCCTGTCTCCGAGTCGGTCGCTCGACCTTTCTCGGTCTCCTGGGACGAATCCGGCGGGGGATTCATCCCTACCATCCCTCGGGGTCCCGGGGTCGTTGGTGGCTCGGGTCGAGTGGCTCGAGCCGGCGACCAGGGCTCATCGACCCTCCTCCGCTCGGGCAGCCCACCGTTGAGATCGGTGCCACTCTTTGTCTCCACAGCCGGCGACCACCACCGGATTGTGAACCCACCGGAAGTCAGCCCGTTCTGCCAGCGAGTTCCGGGGTTATAAGAACCCTCTTGGAGACGGTCGGTCGCCCCGCGGGTACCGAACGGGATTCCGCCGCGCCGGTCCGGTCGGTGCCTTCGTCCACCGCCGCTCGTTGGTGGAGAGCCGTGAATCCATCGGATCGCCCGCCCGCTGTCCGTTCCCCGTGGTTTTGTGTGGGACCGCGACGGTTATAGTGAGGGGAGGCCGAACCAGGACCCCGGGCCTGCTCGGGAGCCTTTGGAGGGGGACGACCATTGACCGGGCCAACGAACGGCGACCCCCAGATCTCGGTGATCGTGCTCGCTCACAACCGGGTCCAGTATCTCCGAGGTGCGGTGGAGAGCGTCGTTCGCCAGGACCTGGACCGGTCGAAGTTCGAGGTCGTGGTCGTCAAGAATTACGAGGACGCGGCCCTCGAATCGTACTTCCGGGAGGTGGGCGCCACGTCGATCATTTGCACCGAACAGCCGGGGGCGCTCAAGGTCGCCGCCGGGGTGGCTCGAAGTCGAGGCCGAATCCTCCTCGTGCTGGACGACGACGACCTCTTCGAGCCCTCGCGCCTCCGAACGATCGCGGCGTACTTCGATTCTCGGGGCGACCTCGGATTCTACGGGAACCGGGCGAGCTTCATCGGCCCGAAGGGGGAGTTCCTCGACCTTCGCTCGGTGCCTCGTTTCGGGTCGGGGCCCTCCCGCTCCAAAGGCACCCTGTTCCTCGCATCCTCGAAGACCGCGGAATCCTTGCGCCAGCTCGCCTTTCGCCACCCGGACTTCAACGTCAGCTCGAGCGCGGTCCGTCGCGAACTCGTCGAGCGTTCGCTCCCCTACCTGAAGCGTCTCATCGCGACGGTCGATACCCTGTTCTTCTTCTCCGCTCTGGTATCCGAGTACTCGGTCCTCCTGGACGACGCGCTCCTGACGCGCTACCGGATCCACGAAGACAACACGTCCCTCGCCGGTTCCGGCCTGGCCGAGGCGAGGTCGAAGAAGATGCTGGAGTTCGCGCAGCTCGCGGAGAGGGATTACCGCGTCATCCGCGAGTTCGTGGCGAGCTCGGGGAACGCGCAGGTCCTCCGCCTCATGGACGCACGGCTGCTTCTCGTACAGTTGATTGAAGCCTGCCGAGACCCTGCTTCGAGACGGCGAGACTTCGCGGCACCGCTTCGCGGACTCCTCCGCTACCGGGACACGTACCCGGTCCGGGAGAGCCTCCCGACGATTCTCGCCGGGATTCTCTGCCTCGTCGCTCCCTCCATCGGTCGCGCGGCCTATCGAAAGCAGATCCGCGTGGACTAGCCGGCAGCGCCGGATCCTACGCCCGGCCCATCAGCATCGGCTTCGCGCCCGGCGTCAGTTCCCGGCGGGCGCGGTCGAGGGGGGCGTTCGACCCGTCCAACGCGCACATCCCCTCGATCCAATCGACCAGCTCATCCACCATCCGCTGGCCGATGAACTCCCGAGCCCGACGAATGCACCCGGCGGGGGAGATGCCGGAATCCCGGCGCGACCAGATCTCCTTCGCTTTGGCGAGCATCTGGTCGGGGGTGTCGACGAGCCAACCGGTGGAGCCCGGGAGGACCGTCGACCCCGGACCCTGGCGGGCATAGGTGAGGACCGGGGTGCCGCACGCCATCGACTCGATGGGAACGAGCCCCATCGGCTCGCACGTGAAGGGGAACAGGGTGAAGAGCGCGTTCGCGTAGAGGTCGATGAGCTCGCTCTGGCTCACGGGCCCCAGCCACTCGATCGATTCGGTGAACTTCTTCAGCTGCGTGCCAGCGGGAACCTTGTTCCCGAATCCCACGATCCGAACCCCCGCGCGGACGAGGGCCGGGAAGTCGAGGTTGTCGAGCTCCTTTCCGACGTAGAGGAGGACGTAATCCCGGGTCGGATGCGGCGACGTGGGATGGAATCCCGAGAGGTCCTTCAGGGTGTAGACGACCCCCTCCACCGGGAAGCCCCGGTCTCGGTAGAGGCTCTGGAGGTACGGAGAGTTCGCCAGGAATCGGACGGATTGGGACTGGATCCGGCGCAACACCCTCTCGTCCAACGAAGCGACCAAACGATGGGAGGCGGCATCGACGAGACGTGCGACCAGGTTGAACCCCGCCATCCCCCGGATGGTCTGGTCGAGGGGGGTTCCGAGGATCCACCAGAGGTCACAATGCGCCGGCACGGTCATGGAGAGGTTGACCGTGTAGTCCACCGGATGCGTCCTCAGGCACGCAGCGGCGTCCGAGCTGTTCCGAGCGAACAGCGCTTCGCGCACCCAGCTGGTCGCCCAGAGCATCGACTCGTTCCGCCGGCCGTCCGCGGGGATGAAGGACTCGAAGCTGAGGCCGGAAGACCGGGGGGTGATCAGCTGGCAGCCGAGCTGGCTCAGGGCGGCCGAACGTTCCTCGTCGCAGTAGGGCGTGAAGACGAAGAGCTCGTAGCGGGGTCGAAGGCCCGTCGTCAGCGAACTGAGGATCTCAAACTGGACCGACGTCGACCCGCCGATCGGGTCGGTGACGAGGAGGAGTCGTTTCATCGTGATCCCAACCCCGGTCCTCTCTCGAGAACGCCCGTGCAGTGGTAATTAATCTTTGGTACTGCGGCAACGCCGAGACGAGGACTGCGACGGCTTAAACCAGAGCTCTGTCGGGGAACCCGGGGTGCGGGAGGACGAGGTTCTGCGCCATGCGGAGGAGTCCGGCGCCCCCTACTGAGGCGGACGCACACCCGCCGTCGTCGAATCGACCCCGACTCCTAAAGTGAGGCCGCCACCCTACCTGTCTAGAACTCGTGCGCTCTGAACGGCGCGCGGATCCAGAAGCCATGCGACCCCCCACCCCGACGATCGCCATCGTGAACGCCTCCGGGAAGACCGACGGGATCAGCCTGGACGGCCTCGCCTTCCGGACCGCCCTCACGGAGCTGGGGTACGGGGTCTCCTGGTACCAGTGCCTGGATCGAGGCGTGCAATCCCCTCTATCGAACCCCGACCACGTCGTGCGGGGCCTGGGATTCCCCAATCAGACGGTCGACATGGGGATCAACCGCCTCTGGACGTTCCCCGATCGACTCCGACGGATCCCCAGCGATATCGTGTTCCTGATGGACCCCACGCTGGTCAACGCCGCTCGCTTCCACCCTCGGTGCGCCATTCGGGTGCACGACCTGAAGCCGCTGACCCGGTTCGCCGACCGTCGCGCATCGACCTGGATGTTTCATTACGCGATTCCCCGCCTGCGGTTGGCGCAAAGAGTCTTCGTGCCGACGGAGTCGATGGCCACGGAGGTCACGCAGCAGGGGGTATCGCCAGAACAGGTCCGGGTCGTTCCCGAAACGCACTCGCTCGGTTTCCACCCGGAACACGTCTCCGCGTCCCTCGAGCGGATTCGAGCCACGGGGAAGGTCCGCGTCCTCTGCGTGTCGACCGACCGCCCCTACAAGAACCTCGAGTTCGTAGTCCGACTCGCGCAGGACTCGGCACGAGGGAAGGACGCCGACCGGATTCAGTTCACTATCCTGTCGCGCCTGCGGTCGAAGACTCGGGCCCTCGTGTCGCAGATGAACCTCCCCAATCTCACCACCATCTCGGAGGTTGCCTCCATCGACCAGGTGTACGAGACGAACGACGTCCTCGTGCATCCTTCCCTGCATGAAGGGTTCGGACGCCCGGTGATCGAGGCCATGGCGTTCGGCCTGCCGGTGCTCGCCAGCAACATCGCTCCGCTCGCCGAGATCGTCGGTGATTCCGGGTCATTGTTCGAGCCTACCGACACCGGGCCGTGGCTCGCGGCGCTCGCGAGCCTCAGCGGGNCCGGCGGCCTACCAGGCGGCTGCCGAACGGTCCCTTCGGCGCGGGGAGAGGTTTTCGCCCGCCGCGTTCCGAGAGTCGGTCGAGCGGGCGTTCCGGGATTTGTGAAGACCTCCGGGGCGCCGCCTTCTTGGCACCGACGTTTCCGGTGAGGCGGCCTCTCCCGGGCAAAGTTCTTGGGGGAGACTGTGTGATGGGCTCCCGGTCGGTCGGCCCGGGCCCAACAGACTGTTCCCAGAGTGCAGTAGGGGAGTAACGGGTTGTCAGCGAGTCCGAGCGAGCAGCCCCCCACACCGAACCGCGAAGAAACCAGGACCCGGGGCCTTGTCGCTCTCCTGCGCGGCCCCTACCGGGGATGGCTCGTCCTCGGGGTCCTATTGGCCGCCTACGCGGTCGTGATCGCCTACTTCTCGAACCTCCGCAACGAGAACTTCTTCACCAGCGCTTGGGACCTCGGCGTGAACCAACAGCTTCTGTGGACGACGGCCCACGGCCAGCTCTTCTACGAGACCCCGGACCGCTCGTTCTACGGCGTGCACTCCTTCCTACAGGTCCACAGCACGTACGTCGCGGCGCTCGTCGTGCCGCTGTACGCGGCGTGGCCCGTCCCGCTCACGCTCTTCGCGGTGCAGTCGACGGTCTTTGCGGCCTCGGGTATCCCGCTCTACTATCTGGCTCGCGGGTCGCTTCGGCGGGTCGAGCTGGTGGGGTCGATCCTCCTCCTCTACTTCGTGTCGTTCGCGATCCTGGCCGGATTGATGTACGATTTTCACTGGGAGTCGTTCCTCCCCGTGGAGATTCTCTCGTTCTTCGTTCTGGTGTCGCGGGGACGCTACTCGCTCTCGCTGGTGCCGTTCGTCATGGGAACGATGACTCTCGAAGTGTTCCCCTTCCTCGCCGTTGCGGTGGTCCTTCTGGTCCTCGTGGAACGGGGGCAGCTGCTCCGGTTCTCCTGGCGAGCGATGCTGAAGGACCGTCCGGTGAGGATCATGCTCGCCTTCCTCGTCCTCGCCGGGGTCGCCTACTTCGCCGTTCGAGCCATCCAGTACGTGCTGGTCCCGGCGGTTCTGGGAGTGGCCCCCGTCACGGCCGGTGGACCGGGCGGCCTGTCGCTCATCTTCGGCTACGGTGCCAATGCGGCGACCCTGCCCCATTCCTTCGGGTACTGGTTGCTGTTGCTCGCCACCCTCGGGTTCCTCCCGATCCTGGCCCCTCGATACCTGATCCTCTCGCTGCCGTGGTTCCTCTACTCGGTGTTCGTCGCGCCGGGATTCTCCGCGTACTTCGGCGGTTCGCAGGCGCTCATCGCCGTCCCCCCGCTCACGATCGGGGCGGTGTTCGGCCTGAGGGAGCTCGAGCGACTGGATTGGACGGAGGTCCGCTCGTTCCTGCTCGTCCTGCCGCTGCTGGCCGGCTCCGGATTCCTGATGGCGCTCGCTCTGGTTCCCGGAGGCTCGACGCGCCTGCTGCGGTACACCGCCGGACCGTACTTCTGGGTTCCCGCGGGCCTGCTTCTCGTCGCGAGCATCCTCGTGGTTCTTCTCCGCCGTGTCCGGACCGAGCGCCCGGCCCCGCGGCGTTGGACGCTGCCCGGTCGGACGAGCCGGTTCGCGGTCCCGGGGGTCGTCCTCGGGACGGTCGTTGCGATTCTCGTGTTGGACGGGGCGATGTCGCCGTTCAACACCGCCAACTTCGGCGCGACCCCCCTTCCGGGGTATGAGTTTCGATACACCGTGAATCCGGCCTCCTCATCGATGCCGTGGATCGTTTCCTACATTCCCTCGAACGGCCAGGTCCTGGCCTCCGACCGGCTGTTCCCCTACGTTGCGAACGACCCGAACGCCTGGCCACTTCCCTGGTTCGTGATCAACGCCCAGAATCCCGTGCCGGACTTCCCGTTCTCGCCGAACAACCTCCCCCGCTTCGTGCTCGCGGACGCTTCAGAGTTCCTGATCGTCCCGGCCTTCCTTCAGAGCGACCTGTTCAACAGCTCCGTCTACGGCCTGGTCGCGTACATCTATTCGAACTCGTTTCCGGGGACGATCTACCTCTTCGAACTTGGATACCAGGGCGTTCCTCAGGTGCGGGAGGTCCAACCGCCTCCGACGGTGTACGAGTACACCGCCTCCCACCTCAGCCTGGGACCCTCCGGGCGGGTCGTGTCGGACCCGACCAGTCTGACGGGGACTGTCATCGCCTCAGTTGCGACAGGGCCCCTCGCGGACGTAGAGGCCGGTATCTGGTACGGCCCGTACGCGACGTTCCTTCCGGGCGACTACGTCGCGACGTTCAGCGTGAAGGGGGGTACCGCCAACTCCTCCTCTCCGCCGGGTCCTATCGCCTACCTGGACTCCACGTGGTTGGGGAGCCAGAACGTCTCCACCTTCTTCCGGGTCCCCGTGAACGCGTCGGAGTTATCGCCCGCCCAATGGACTTCACTGAGCTTTCCCCTCCACATCGCCTACCCATACCCGACGGTCGAGCTGCGAGGATTCCTCGCGCTCCAGAACGGACGCTCGATCGGATGGATCTCCCTGAGCGTTGTCACGGTGGCGCTGCAGCCCTAGGCCACCGTCGCTCGCGAGCCCGTCGTCGTGGATTCCCGCGTGCCGCCGGTCAGGGCGCGACGGCAGTTGCGTTGAGCGGACCGCGACCTGGTCGCGGTGTTGGTCGGAGGCAATATGAGGGGACAGGAACTCTACACTCCTGATGCGCCGGCCCCGGGCCGCCACGTCCCTCAAGTCCCTCACCGTCGTCTTCCTGGTCATCGGGATCATCGCCGCCGGAGTGGCCCTGTGGGGCTTTTTCGTACTGAATTCCACCCCGGGGGGAGGCGACACGGTCGTGTTCGGAGAAACCGGCCTTGCTCCGGGCGTGCTCTGGGGGGTCACCCTCAACGGCGTGACGGAGACATCAACCGTCCAGGGCGCGAGCGATTCGATCTCGTTCTCGGTCAATGGGGGGACGTACAATTTCACGGTGCTACCGGTGCAGAACTACACGGCGTCCCCGCCCTCGGGCATCGTGACCACTCTCTACCTGCAAAGCTGGGTCAACATCACCTTCACGTCGTCCCTCCTCCCGATCGGGAGCGCTTTCGCCGTGGGCAACCCGGTGGCCGGGAACTGCGCGACGGGGTACACCTTCGTCTCGAACGGCTGCAACGGCGGTGATTACACCTACTCCATCACCATCGAAGCGTCCTCGGCGGATTTCGGAGACGTCCTCTTCTCCGTGCGGACCGCCGCCGGCGGGCAGTACCCGATCCTGACCGGCTCCGGGGGATTCTCGGTGATCGGTGTCATCGGCAACGTGGAGGCCCAGAGCAACTCGACCCAGATGGGGAACCAGCTGTCGATGGCGACGGGCTGGCTCGTGTACGGCCCCGGGATCGCCGCCACGTATCCGCTCACCTCCATCGACGTCATCCTCATCGACATGGGCCCGTCGAACCCGACCGGGCTCGGGCTCACGTTCACGGTGTTCGGAACCGAAAGCTACTCGGGTTCCACGTCGCCCCTCCCGCTTCCGTAGCCGACGCGCGACGCCCGGCCGACCGCAACTTCCTCTCGGCAGGACTCAACCATTATAGGCAGGGTCAGCGCAACCCAGAGAAGCGTGCCTATGCCCACCCCCCGGCTTCGCGCGGAATCTCGACGGACGTGGAAGGTCACCGCGTCGGTGGCCCTCGGAGTGGTCATTGGAACGGTCCTGATGGCCCTGGGCGGCTCTTGGGGAGAGCCCCATCCTGCGTCGACAACCCCTCCTTCGGTGCCCGTCCCTACGCCGCACGGTGCGCCGGGCTCTCGCCCCATTGCGTTTCCCCCGGTGCACGTTCATCGGATCGGTCTCCCTGCTCCGGCGAAGGTCAGTCCCACGGGGGGGTACGGTTCCGAGCCGGCTCCGATGGGCATCGGTGACTTCGGCGTCGGCCAGGGCGGGAACCCCTACACGTACAGCACGTCCGAGTTCCTCGGAAACTTCTCCTGGCAAAACATGAACATCCAGGAGAGCGGGGATACCTACTTCTCAGACCAGCTGAACGTCGTTCTTCAGTTCGTACAGTCCGGCGTCACGTACGCCTACTGGATCCAGGACGTCGCGTTCATGGATTCCTCGAGCAAGAACCTGCAGTTCGAGAACAACATCTGGAACATGACGACGAGCTCGAGCTGCCTCGACAACACGGCGGTCACGGGGAACGGCACGGTCTACCCGATCTCGGGGTGCGTGGGCTACTACGCCGTCGGCGCGACCACGCAACCGGGGGCGAATGAGAACATGCCAACCCCCGGGGATTTCGGAGTTCTCGTAAAGTCCTACATGAGTGGGTCGGGAACCCCCGAAGTGGCGTTCGAGTACTGGGACGGGGTCACGAACTACTACGTCACCTACGACAACGTCGTCTGGCCCTGGGCGACCGCGACGAGCGCGGACAACAACTTCGTCGTGGACGGTTTCAACTACAACCCCGGCGGCTGGTTCTACGACGCCGAGCTCGCGATCGGGGGACCGGGAGGGGGCTCTTCGACGGCCGCCGCCAACCCGACCCATCTCACCTCCAGCCTCGAATACTGGAACGGACACAATTTCGAAGCGACTCCGTCCGTCTGGAACTTCGGAGCCAACACGGCGGAGACGGTCAGCAACATCCAGTCGATCTTCTCGCACGACCCGGCGGGACTTCCCCTCACCCTCCAGCTCAACGGGACGACACGGAACGCGACGCCGGCTCAGGCGTATTCTCAGAACCAGGTCGGCGAGATCGCGATCACCGCGACCGGAATCCCCTCGGGGACGGTCGCGATCCCTGGGAGCGTCTGGCGCTTCACGAACGATGCGGCGACCCTCACCCTGGTTCCGGGCCTGTACCACGTATGGGTCAACTCGACGTCGTCCCACACCGACCTCGGGGAATGCCTGGTGGCCGCGGGGTCCACCACGAGCGTCACCGTTTCCGAGGGGTGCACCCCGGCGGTCAGCAAGCCCGCGCCGACTCAAGGCACCGTCGACCTGGGGCAATCGGTTAGCTTCGAGAGCACCCTTCTTTCGCCCGGCTCGGGCGGGGACACGTACACGTGGCAGACAAGTCCCTCGGGGTTGGGGTGCGGTGTCTCGACGACCCTGACGCTCTTGTGCACTCCGACTAACACCGGGACGTACAAGGTCAACCTCACGGTCACCGATTCCTCGAGCCGATCCTTCACGAGCGCGAATCTCAGTTTCACCGTCCACGCCGACCCTACGGTCGGAGTCCCATCGCCGAGCCGATCGACGGTCGAGACCGGCGCGCCGGTGACCTTCACCGTCTCCCCGACGGGCGGCGCCTCCCCCTACTCCTTCAGCTGGAGCGGACTTCCCGCGCCGTGCAATCGAACCAACACCGCCGCGCCGACGTGCACGCCTCCCGCGCCCGGAACCTATCCCGTCCAGGTCAACATCACCGATGCGAGCAGCTTCTTCGTCCCGAGCCCGACGCTCTCGTTCGTGGTCTCGGGCGGCCCGTCGGTCACGACGCCCTCCGTAACTCCGGCCCCGTCCATCGACCTTGGCGAGGCGGCCACCTTCACGGTCAAGGTCTCCGGGGGCTCCGGCGGGTACGCCTACCTCTGGGAAGGGCTCCCGAGCGGTTGCACTCCCGTCTCCTCCGCGAGCCTCACGTGCACCCCGTCAGCGACCGGCAACTCTTCCGTCCAGGTCCAGGTCAACGACTCCGCGGGTGGGGTCGGGACCAGCGGCACCGTCTCGTTCGCCGTTCACTCCGACCCTTCCCTCGGGTCGCTGACCGCTCTCCCGAAAACCGTGGACCTCGGGCAGACCCTCCGTTTCGCGACCAGCGGCCCCACCACCGGTGGCGTGGGCCCCTACCAATACCAGTGGTCGAACCTTCCCGCTGGGTGCAGTTCGGCGAACGCGACGAGCCTCTCATGCGTTCCCTCCAATGCGAGCGCGGGCGTCGCGAAGCTCACCGTGGTCGACGCGAACCATGGGACGAGCTTCACCACGACCAGCTACCACGTCTACAACGACCCGTCCCTCCTCGGGATCTCTCCCGTACCGGCGAGCATCGACCTTGGCGAGAACGTGACGTTCATCGCGGCCGGTCTCTCGGGAGGGACCGGCGTCTTCACCTACCAGTGGAGCGGCCTCCCCGTCGGATGTCTCGGGGCGAACTCCTCCTCGGTGAAGTGTACTCCGACGGCATCGGGCACGCGGAACGCGAGCGTGACCATCACGGACTCGAATGGTCTCCCCGTCCAGGGCTCGGTGGGGTTCACCGTGTACCCTGCGCTTTCGGTGACCGGCCCCGCCTCCTCCTCCAGCTCCGGAGTCGTCGGGACCCTCGTCTCCTTCTCCGTCACCACCCTCGGTGGACGCGGCCCCCTCGGCTTCGCGTGGTCCGGGCTCCCGACGGGATGTACCAGCTCGAACGACTCGATGGTGGAATGCACCCCCTCGGCGTCGGGAACCTTCTATGTCATGGTCAACGTCACGGACGCGAACGGAGTGACTGTCGAGAGCGGGACGCTCTCGTTCCGCGTGGCTCCGGCGCCGACCACCTTGCTCGGACTCCCCCTCACGGATTGGTACGTTGTCCTCGGGGTTGCAGTCGCCGGGGCGATCGGCGCGGTGGTCGTCGCGACGAGGCGGGTTCGCCGTCAATCGTCCGAGCCCCCTCCCGGCTTGGCCTGACGACCGTCGATCCTGCTACGACCGGGTCCTTCGTGCCATCAACCGCAGGCGTTGCATTCAAGCGGGATGCCTATGGGTGCGACGTACACGGACCAGGTGTAGTTCTGGTAGATCGTTCCGGTCGGGTTCAAGACCGGGCCGACCATCTCGAGCACGTACATCCCCGGCGAGTCAAACGAGTACGCCGCGGTCGCGCTCACTGCCGTGGCGGAGCCCCACTGCCGGTCGGCTCCGGCCGACCCGAAGATAGTGGGTGGCTGTGCCAGATAGCCGGTATCCGTGGGCAACGCGGAGTACTGCGCGGACACGGTGACGGTCCCGGCGACGTGCACCCAGGGGTAGTTCACCCCCCCGGACGAGCCGTTGGAGAGGTTTGTGAAGAGCAGCGGGAACTCGCCCGAACTCTCGCTCGGCGAGACCGGGACGATCTCGATGGGAACGAGATCGCCGGTGCTGAGCACCGTCCGGTTCCCCAGGTTCGCCGCGCCGAGGATAGCGAAGAGCCCAAGTCCGGTGTACGTGTGGACGAACTCCGCGGAAGTGCCCGTCCCGAGCTGGGTCGTGTAGGTTCCGTCTCCCCAAAACACGGTCCAGTTCCCCGGGACTTGCGCGGACGAAAGGGAAAGGGACACGGGGACCGGGAGGCCCTCGGTGACCGACACGATGCTCTGGCCCAGCCCCGGTTGGTACGGAACGAAGACCTGCAACGTTACGTTGGACCCCGTAGGACAACCCGGGCCGCCGGGAGGAACGCAGGAGCTCGGCGGACCCGAGCTACTCGGACTGCTCCCCTCATCGATCGCTACATAGACCGCCAATCCGATCACCACCAGCATCACCAGAAGGATCGTGGGGCCTACGCCGCGAGCGGGAACGATCGTGTCCGGAGGCCGGACGCTGGTCGAGGGCATCGTCCCTGCCGCTGACATCGTTCCCCCGTCGAAGGTACCGCTCCGTCCCCTACTGCATAAGCGAATCTCCCTGCGATATACCCAACCGAGGGAGGCGCCCTTGCGGACATCCGGGCGAATGGGTGCGAGCTTGGTCGGCCGCGGGAGGGGTGAGATCTCGATCTACTCCCGGGACCTGCATCCGCGGTGGGTCGACGCAGGGTCGCGATTCTCGGCGGGCCCGAGGGGCCCCGAGTCCGTCAGGGGAGCGGGACGACCGGAGTGAATACCATCCCACCGTTGATGAGAACTGAAATCGTGGCAGAGAATCCCAAGCCCATCCCAGCCGGGTCGGCGGTTCCCATGTCGAGGACGATCGTGTCACCGGCGACGAGGAGGTTTGCCCTCGACTCCCCGACCCCGAACGTCTCCACCCCTCCGTTCGTGGTCATCGATGCACCCCCCGGGATCGCGACTTGCGCCAGGATGGTTTTCGAAGGAGCAACGACAGAGAACCCTCCGGGCGAAGGGACGTTGTACAGGGGGCCGGTGGACGTGTCGACGTTGAAGATGACCCCTCCAAAAGATAGGTACGAAGTGCCGACGGTCAGCTGGTAGGTGAAGTCCCCCGCCAGGCATCCGTTGGTCGCGAAGGTGGACCCGGTCGCGCACGTACCTCGGACGGGGTCGCCGACCGCGAACAGGTCGGCGGCCGGAATGTTCTGGCCATACCAGAACTGCTCGGCACAATTCGCGGACGGTAGGTTGGTGAAGAGGGGAGAGAAGGCGCCGTCGGTGGCATTCACGTTGAATTCGAGGTTCGCACCCAGCGCCGGTGCTCCCGGGTCATAGAAGAAGTCGCACGTCGTGTAATCGATGGTCCATTGCCCGGCGATGAGGAGGGCGCGTGCATCCGCGGCCGGATGAGCCGCGATGAACGACGCGATGGTCCCATTCGCTCGGGCCGCCGCCGCAGCCTGCTCGCTCGACACACCGCTCGTGCTGATCGCCGAGGGACCCGGGTAGATGCCCGAGCAATGGTTGCTGGCCCCTCCCCACACGGCGTAGTGCGCCACCACCGCGTTGCCGCTCACGACCACCGCGAGCTGGCCGCTCGCGTTGAGATACCCGACCAGCCACGTCGTGAATGTGCCGTCATCGTACGGTGCGGAAGTCCCCGTCACCGTGTAGTTCTGAGTTCCCGAGGAGGTGCAGAGTGGATTGGTGTCGTACGGTTGGAGAGAAATGGTGTGCGTGACGGTGAGGTCGAAGCCGTAGAGCGCGTCCACGCTCCAGGGTCCTCCGACGGTTGTGTTCGCATACGCGTTCGCGACCGAGAGGGCGGTGGTCGACGGCGTTCCGCTCGTCCCCGATCCGCCACCTCCCTTGGTGGACAGGATTCCCGTGGCGAACAGCGCGGCGATAAGGACCGCGACGATCAGCACTGCCGCGATCGCGAGAAACATCGTCCGGCGTCGCTGGGGCGAGGTCACCGAAGAACCGGTCGGGGCGGACGGGGGAGGCGGGGCAGCGACCATACTGCCCGATGACCCTTCGGGCGATGAAGGAGACACAGTACACCACCGGCCAGCGCAGCGACTCGAGCGCGTATAACGGTCGGGAAACCGCCGGTCCGTCGCATAGGTTTATCGTAGGCGCCCGCGCGCTTGCAACCGATTCTCCGGGGACATCCGGAGTTCGAAAAGGGCTAGTTCATGTATCGGAGGACGGGTGGGACCGGCATGGCCCGCATCAGCGACCAGGAAGGAAGCAAGTTTGACGCGAACCTCGAAATCCTCTGGAAGTACCTCCAGGACCCGGCTGCGCACGGGGGCGCTCACCGCGGCTCTCGCAACCGAGCGATGCAGCCGATCTCCGATAGCTCGTTCGTCGTTTCGTGGGAACAGGAGATGAACGGCAAGTGGGTGAAGGTCGCGAACCGGATCACCGTCTTCCCACCGCTCGGGATGGCGGTCGAAGCGATCGAGGGACCGTTGGCGGGTTCGAAGATGTTCAACGTCTACACACCGCACGGCAACGAGACCGAGGTCTCGATCTTCGGTGACATGGTCGCGTCGGGAATCCCTCCCGCTCAGCTCGAGCCGATGGTTCGCGGAGCGTGGGAAATGGCGTACAACGAAGACGCCGCCGGGATCCGCGAGTTTGCCAAGAGCTCCAAGTGACTTCGGGTCGGCTCCGACTCGTCCCGGTCAGGGGTGCTCGGTCCGGAACGCCGAGATCTCCCTGAGGTCCTCGGGCGTCAGCCGTAGGGTCATCGCTCCCACCACGCCGTCCACCTGCTCGGCCGAGCGAGCGCCGACGATGGCTCCCGTAACCGCCGGGTTCGAAAGCACCCAGGCGACCGCGACCTCCCCCGCCGAGCGGCCCCCGTGGCGCGTCCCGATCTCGCCCAGAAGGTTCGCCAGCGCGAGGTTGCGAGAGAGCCGGGGCTCGCGAAAGTCGGAGTCCTGGCGACGCCAATCATCGGCGGGCAATCGGGCGATGCGCTCGGGTGTCATCGACCCGGTCAGAAGCCCGCATCCCATCGGAGAATACGCGATCACGCCGATCCCGTGGGCCCGCGCGTACGGGAGGATCTCGTCCTCCGCTTCGGGCACGATCAGCGAGTAGGGTGGCTGCAAGGTCTCGACCGGAGCGATCGCGCTCGCCCGTTCCATCTGGGGGATGTTGAAGTTGGAGACCCCGATGTGATGGACGACTCCCTGCGCCTTGAGTTCGGCGAGCGTGCGCCATCCTTCCTCGATATCCCGGTCCGGCTCGGGCCAATGGACCTGGACGAGGTCGAGCGCGTCGGCGCGGAGTCGTCGTCGACTTGCCTCGACCTCGGCTCGGAGGGAGTCGGCCTTCAGGTTGTGGGCGATGCGGCGGTCGGCATTCCAGATGAGGGACACCTTCGTGAACACGTGCGGGCGCGGTGCGAGCCCCGGGACGACTTCGCCCACGATCTCTTCGGCATGCCCCGTGCCGTACGCGGGAGCGGTATCGATCCAGGAGACCCCGCGCTCGTGCGCGCGACGGATGGCGGCGCGGGACTTGTCGTCGTCTTGGGGTCCCCAGCCGAACTCCCATCCTCCTCCTCCGATCGCCCAGGTGCCCAGTCCGACGGGGGTGATCTCGATGCCCGTCCGCCCCAGGAGCGGCATCCTTCGCCTCCTCGGCTCGGTGAGTCGGACTGGTGGGCTTAACCGTTCCGAGCGGGGCGCCCGCCCCGCTCCGGGAGGGCATAGGTCGCGAAGCGGTCGAGGAGCTCCGCGCGCATCGCATGGCGGCGGACGTCGGCGACGAGCGCTCTCTCGAACGGAGTGAGCGAGCGGAGGAATCCGAATCGTTCGGCCGCGGTGGCGGCGTCCCGGTTCCAGTCCCGCTGACGGGCCCGACCGATCAGTCGCTCGAGGTCGGGCCACTCCCGTCGCCCCTCGGAGAGCGTCCGGAGGATCCGGTCGGGGTCGAACGCCTCGCGGTCGTTCCAGAGCTTCGCGACGGCGAGGAGGCGCACGAGCCCGGTATCGAACCCCTTGCGGCCGTAGCGCATCGCGTCGTAGAGGTCCCGCTCCGTGGCGCGCTGCTGGATCGCCCGGAGCTTCTCGGCGAGAGCTTCCTCGACCCGGAGCGACGGGACCTCGGGGGGGACGAACGGCAGTGCCGGGAAGTACGGCTGCGGGAGGGGCCGCCAGCGGCCCGCCGGGAGGAACGTCGTCTCCCGATAGCTGACCTCGAACCGGAACGCTCCCATGTCCCATTCGTGGGAGTATCGGACCTGGCAGCCCCAGTTCTTCCGTTGGGTCCGGTACGGTTCGCGAACCTCGAAAGCGACTCCGTGATGAGGAGCGGCGAACGCTTCCCGGACGTCCGGTTCGGGGTCCTCGGGAAGGCCCCGGCTCGTGAAGTCGAGGTCCTCGGAGAGGCGGCCCACGTCTCCGGTGACCATCATTCGCAGGTACGTCCCACCCTTGAAGACGAGGCGGTCGAGGACTCCGTGGCCGGCGAGCGCGTCCAGGGCGTAGAGGAGGACGATCTCCTGCTGGGCGATGTGGAGGTCGACCCCCATCACGTTCGCGAATCGATTGGCGACCGAGCGAGGGATCACGTCGGTTCCACCTCCGAGTAGAGGACGCTATCGGGGACGTTCCGGACGATATGCCAGCGTCGGTCGTGCGGCCCCCGCCGACCGAACGTCCGCGGGGGACCCAGCGGGACCCACGGTTCGTCGGGCCGGACGTGCCAGCGCGAATGCCAGTCTCGGGGGGGCGCGAGGGAGGGCCGGACCGTCTCCGCGAGGAATCCCACCCGAAGCGCGAGGCTTCGGTTCCCCATCCGGCGAAGATAGTCGCTCAACCGGCCCCAGGAGAGGCGGGGCTTCGCCCGCGCGATGATCTGTACGACCCCTCCCATCCCGCCCGACAGCTCGGGGCGGTCCGCGCNAGTCGAGGACGGTCCTCTCCGGATCGCTCACGACCACGGGTTCGTCCCGGCGGCGGATCTCGCGGAGGCCGAAGAACCGGTTCGTCGGCATCCGCACGAACCGGAACTGTGCGGGATGCTGGAGGGTGACCGTCGTGCGGACGGGGGTCACGATGTAGTAGACCCGCCCGACCTGCAGGAGGAACCCCCACAGCTCCGCGGCGGTCGCGTAGCCGAAGTAGTACGGACGTACGACGTGGCCGCCGGCCCGCAGGGGGTCGGTGTCGGGGACCGCTTCGGGACCTCGCTCGCTCGGGTTGAGGAGGTATCGGCCCCGCCCGACCCGCTGGAGCCAACCCTTGCGGACGAGGTCGTGGGCGATCTTCCGCGCGAACCCACGGTGCACGGCGGCCCTCGACTCGATGGAATCCAGGGAGAGCTCGTGGACTCCCTCGGCCTCGAGGGAGAGAATCACCCGAGCCTCGGTGGCCGAGAGCGACCTCAGGCGCATGAGAGGGACATGTGTTCGTATAGCATTAAAGTTACTGTTTTAGTAACATTTCGGGCGCATCCGAAGTGAGCGCGATCCCGCTAGGGTGACGAGGACGCCGCGACCATCTCCAAGACCCGGAGGAAGAAGTCGGAGGGTTGGGCTCCCGAGACCGTGCGGACGCCGTTGAAGAGAAAGAACGGCACCCCTTCGGCGCCGAGGCTGGCGGCCTCTTTCTCGTCCTGGCGGACCTGCAGCGTGAACGCCTGCCCCGCGAGGACGCGACGGACGTCGTCGTCCTTCAAACCCGATTCGGTGGAGAGGCGGAGCAGCGTTTCGAGGTCGCTGAGGCGCGCGCCCTCAGAGAAGTACCCGCGGAGGAACCGCTCCTCGACCGCCGGGCGACGGTGGCGGACGTTGGCGAGCTGAAGGAGCCGGTGGGCGGCGAGAGTGTTCGTCGGTTTCGCCCGCTCGAGATGGAAGTCGAGACCCTCCTCGGCCGCGACTCGGGCGACCCGCTCGTTCGCCCGGTGCGCTTCTTCGACCGAGATCCCGTACTTGGCCGCGAGGTGCTCGTCAAGCGACATGTCCGACTCGAGCGGAGCCCCCGGGTCGAGCTCGAAGCTTCGATATTGGACCTCGACCGAGCTCCGCCCGGCGAACCGGTCGAGCGCCGTCTCGAATCGTCGTCGCCCGATGTAGCACCACGGGCAGACGACGTCCGCCCAGACCTCGACCTTCATCGACCCACGATACCGCGAGGGTGGGATACCGTCGCGAAGTTATGGCGGTACGACCCGGGCGGTGACGTCCATGGGAACCTGGGCGCGGTCGAGGAGAACCCCGACCGGGCAGGTGCGGAGCGTCTGCCGCAGGACGATGTCGACCTCCTCCTTCGGGGCGCGGGTCCTCACCTCGACCGTACCATGCACCCGTTCGATTGTCGGTGCCCCCTTTCGCCGCTCTGCCTTCAACGAGACCGAGAACCCCTCGAACGGGAGCCGGCGTTTCTCCGCGATGATGTGAAAGATCGTGGAGATGCAGCCGGTGAGCGAGAGCAAGAGAAGCTCGATCGCCGCCGGTCCCTTGTCGGTCCCGCCCGCCTCGACCGGCTCGTCGATCGTGACCGAGTGACCGCGCCCGTTCTCGAGCCGGACCTCGAATCCCCCCTGCCAGACCCCGCGACTTTCCATGGCCGCCCCATCGAGTTCCACGTCGCGCTGGCGCTATGACCTCGCGGTCAACTTGGCTCGACCCGTGACCGGTGGCCCGGAGGCGTCCCGGACACAAGGTGCTTTTTCCGCGGGAGGGTAGGGGTTCGTCGTGGCGGACACCCAGTACACCCTCTCCGCCCGGGTGAGCACGGACCGCCCCCGCGCGGTTCGTCCCGTGCTCGAGCGACTCTTCGGAGCAGGTTCGGTCGAGCCGGGGGACCGGGCCGGGGAGTTCCGGGTCGAGGCCGTCCTCAAGGGCGCGAGCGCCCGCGAGCTGAACCGCGGGGTCCTCACCGAACTCCGACGGGCCGAGAAGCGCACGCGCCTGCGAGCGGAGTGGACCTCGGGCGGCATCACGGAGAAGTTCTTCGACTACGTCTCGAAGGGACGCCGCCGGATCGACCCACGATGAGCGCGACCGCCGTCCCTGCGAGCGAGCCACCGGAACGACCGGCCGAGCCTCCTCGACCGGATTCCCCGGGCCCCGATGCCCGCTCGAGTCCACCCGAGAGCAACGCGAAGTCGCAGGAAGCGCGGGCGGTCCGGCTCCGCACCGACCTGGCGCGCGGCGCCCAGGTGTTCCTCGGTCTCTTCTCCGTAGGGTTCGCGATCGTCGTCCTGGCGACGCTCGAGTACTCGATCAACGGATTGCTGCTTCTTCTCGGAGAAACGGTCGTCCTCCTCTCGGCCCAGACCCTCCTCGCGGGGGGGCGAGTCCTGTCCGAGAACTGGTTTCGGGTCCATGCGCCCCAGAGCTACTGGTGGCGTTCGATACCGGGTTGGGGGCTCGTGGGCCTCGGCATCCTCGGGTTCGCGGGAGCCGCCTTCGCCGTGCTCGACCCCCGGCTGGCGGGCACGGCGGCCACGTTCATCCTGGCGAGCGTCCTCATCCTCCTCGGCTTCGGGCGGATCATGCAGGCGGCGGGCGTCGCCGCTCCGCTCTGGCTGCGGGGGTCCCTGCTCAGCACAGGCGCCCTCATCCTCCTCTTCGTGGTCATCGCCATCACCTTCGAGGGCCTCGCCCTGACCGGGTTCGCCATCCTGGTCGGTCTCCTGCTGCTCGCGACCGGCATCGAGACGGTGGTCACGGGCCTTCATCCGACCGACCCCCGCCAGTTCGTCCTCCTGAAGCTGATCCTCTTCTCGGCGTTCTACGGTCTGTTCCTCATCAACTGGATCGACCTCTTCGGGAAGGAGGCTCCCGCGTACGGGATCTGGCTCATTCTGACCTACATGGCTCCGTTCATGGTGCTCATCGTGTTCGAAGGGTGGAGGTCCTGGCCCCTGGCCGTCAGTCTCGGCCTCCTGGTCTCCCTGATGAACGACCTGGGCTACTATTTCGTCGGGAACCTGCTCTTCGGCTTCCACGTGAACCTCGGTCCGTGGATCCTCGGCCAGCTCGGGTTCCGTGGGAACGACTTCGTGACCTACTTCAACGCCGGTACCTGGGGACTCTCGGTCTCCTCCTGGATGATGGGGCTCAGCATCTACCTCCGGATCGCCGTGGTGACCCTGATTCTCCTCTACTGGTGGCGCCATCCCACGGAGATCGTGGCCCGGACCGAGCCGGTCGCCCCGTGGGCGCCGACCTAGGACCGAGGGGTTCCGTCCACTCGAGGGGGACCCGAGAGGCCGAAGTCGACCGAAGAACGCCGACCCCGACCTTCATGAACCCGAACCGGATGGGGCGAGCCAACCTCCGATGCTGGACGTGCATCTCGACAGTTGGCTTCGCGAGTTCGGGCCCCGGGGCCGAGAGAAGGTCGACGCCGGCTCGGTCGCGCAGCTCCTCGACGTTCTCGAAGGCCGGTACCCCCGGCTTCGCTTCCGAATCCGGGACGAGACGGGGCGACTCCGTCGCTACGTCCGGGTCTTCGTGGACGGAGAAGACGTCAGCGGAACGACGGGGGTCGGAACGTCCCTTTCCGGCGCCCGTGAGGTAGATATCCTCCATTCCATTGCGGGGGGCTAGCGAGTCACGGACATGGCGAAGAGCGGCACGGTCAGGATCTTGGTGGGCACGCGAAAGGGAACGTACGTCGTCACGGGCGACTCGAAGCGTCGGAGCTGGAAGGTCGGACCGGCGGCCCACGAGGGGAGCGAGGTCTACCACGTCGTGGCCGACCCTCGCCACCCGGGCACCTTGTACGCGGCCGTGAACAACGGATTCTGGGGCCCGATGCTTCAGAAGTCGACCAATTGGGGCAAGACCTGGAAGGAGATCACCACCCCCCTGACCCCGAGTGGTAAGGACCGCAAGCCCGCCTTCAACGAGGAGGACCCGACCACGCCGGTCCGGAGGCCGCTCCAGAATCTCTGGCGGGTCGAACCGGGCCTTCCGAGCGAGCCGAAGACCCTCTACCTCGGCGCGGACCCTCACCTTCTGTTCCGCTCGGACGACCTCGGCAACTCCTGGAGTCCGATCGACGCGATCAACGAGCACCCCGACCGGAAGAACTGGGCCCCCGGGGCGGGCGGAGCGTGTCTCCACACCATCCTCCTCGACTCGCGGGACCCGAAGCGGTTCTACATCGGGATGTCCGCGGTCGGCACGTTCCGGACCGAGGACGGCGGGGCGAGCTGGAAGCCGACCAACCGGGGCGTCGTGGCGCCGTTCCTCCCGAACAAGCACCCCGAGACCGGACAGTGCGTCCACCACGTCGTCGGGGATGCCGCGGACCCCGACACGTTCTATCGGCAGGACCACGGCGGAATGTACGTCTCCCACAACCGGATGGATTCCTGGACCAGGATCGGGAAGCCGCTCGGGGATGATTTCGGGTTCTGTGTCGCGTCGCCCGCGGGCGCCCCCGGCAAGGCGTACTTCGTCCGCCTCGACGGAAAAGCCCGGGTCACGGGCGAAGGGCACTTCCAAGTGCAGGAGTGGGACGACCGGGCCCGGAAGTGGCGTAAGACCGTCTCTCCCACCGCTTTTCCGGGGCACTTCGGGGTCCAGCGCGAGGGGATGGCCACGGACAATCTCTCTCCGGCCGGCATTTACGT